>Ga0307998_1000600_pt1 | contig 20376 bp, 23 predicted proteins | sample Davwhametageno37_FD_203147 | JGI IMG/M metagenome (GOLD analysis project Ga0307998, IMG submission 203147) | Marine microbial communities from Davis Island wharf, Antarctic Ocean - #37 | ecosystem: Environmental > Aquatic > Marine > Unclassified | place: Antarctic Ocean: Davis Island wharf... | reverse complement strand
TAATCAGTCTTAATTTCATAGCTTGGGTCGATCAACATCATGCCGCGGCGCGGGGTCGGGGGGAGGAGGCTGTGGGCGGTGGCGAAGCCGTCGCGTTGGTGACAACTGACGGGGTAGGGCGACATGGCGTAGTCTAGCGCTGCGTGTTCGCCTGGATGCAATTCGCACAGATGAATTTTGTCGGTCTCGCGCAACAGCGTGGCGGCGATAAGCGGGGAACCCGGATAAGCGGGTTTCCCATGCGTTTCAGTGGTTTGCGCCAACACATCCCCATACGCCGTGCCCTTGAATTTGTCGCGCAAAAGGCCGACGCCTTTGGCGGCTTCACCCGTTTTGAGGGCTTCATCGGCGTCCAGATCATAGACGGCACGACCAGCGTGGGTTTCAAAGTAGGTGATGGGTTTGTCCTTGGCCGTTAAGTACCTCAACATGCTGGATAAAAGAGCATGTTTGTGGACGTCGGCGAGGTTACCCGCGTGATATATATGTTGATAACTAAGCATAGGAGGTTATGGGGCCAAGTGAGGGTGGGGCGCAACGGTAAACGGGGTGTTCGCCGCGATTGTCGGGGCGCAATGTGCAGAATGGGGCCTGTTCTGTACAGTTTGAATGCACCAATTTGCGCCCAGTTCAAAGGGATTTCACGAAACTGCACAGATCACAGGGCAATCTGTACAGTTCACCGCCACACCCCCCACTTAACAATTTGTTAAACACTGCCGCGTGTTAACGTTTGAAAACGAGCAATAACCTTTGGTTAGAAATTGCACGGAACGGATAGAGACACTTCGCGATTGACGACCCCAGCTGGTGACTCTAGAGACCCCATTCGTTTGATCAATTCGGGGACTGTATCATGACCACTCAAACCCACACATTGGGCATTGATTTTGGCACCTCCAACACGGCGGCAGGATACGCGGTGGATGGTAAACCCAAGCTGGTCAAACTGGCAGGGGATCAAACCACTATGCCCACCACATTCTTTTTCGATTTCGACAGCCGCAAAACGCTGATCGGGGAACCCGCGAACCAAGCGCTGCTTGACGGTTTGGACGGACGTTTTATGCGCGCGTTAAAACGCGTCTTGGGCACCACCTTGATGCATGAGAAACGCCAGATCATGAACAAGCGCGTAACCTTTGTTGATATCATCGCGGGGTTCCTGCGCGAGGTTAAGGTGAGAGCAGAAGCCGACACGGGCCTGACATTTGACAACGTCATTTCGGGACGCCCCGTTGTGTTTCACGGCGCGGGTGATCCGCGCGAACAGCAGGCCGAAGATGACCTGCGCGCCTGCTACTTCGTGGCGGGGTTCAAAGAGGTGTCGTTCATGGACGAACCTGAGGCGGCGGCGATTGCGAGTGGTGCGCTGGAACAATCAGGCGAAGTGGGCCTAATCGTCGATATCGGCGGCGGTACATCCGACTTTTCGCTGTTCCGCTCTGTAGAAAACGGCGTTGATATATTGGCTAACCACGGCGTGCGCGTGGGTGGAACAGATTTTGACCGTGCCATCAATATTGATCGCGTCATGCCGCTGCTGGGCAAAGGTGGCACATTGCGCAAATGGATCGGTGAGGGATCATCGCCCATCCCCCATTCGATTTTCAATGACATGGCCACATGGGAAAAAATCCCATTTCTTTACACCGCACAGAACCGCCGTTTAGTTGAAGAAATGCTGACCCTTGCGCATGAGCCGGACAAGCTGGGGCGTATGGCCTCTGTTCTGGAAGACGAGCTGGGGCATGAACTTTCGTTCGCCGTGGAGCAGGGCAAGATCGCCGCCAACTCTGGCCATGCAGAGGCGGTGATTTCACTGGGCCTGATAGAACGCGGATTGTCCGCCCATTTGGGCACGGATGATTTGGGTGTGATTTTGGATGAATACTCCAAAGCGCTGAACGGCGGCGCGGCTGAAACGATGCGCCTGGCAGGGCTACAGGCGGGCGACGTACAACGCGTGATTTACGTAGGCGGGTCGAGCCTGCTGACACTGGTGTCTGACACGATGAAGACGCAATTCCCAGCTGCGGAGCACTCGTTCTCGGAGGTGTTTACGGCGGTGACTGATGGCCTGGCGATTGCGTCTGGGCGGAGGTGAGTTCGACTAAACGTAAAGTCTGCTTTGAGCCCAAAGTAACCACTACTGCACATTGTAATTGCAAAAGCGTAAAAGACGTCTATCAGCTTCGTCTCAACAAGAACTACCTGATTTTATTTGTCAGTTTGCCATCTCGAAACGACCCAATGCGTCATTCAACTTCACGGATTTAGCCACCTGTTCGAGGATTAATTGGCAACTGCGGTGATATTCCGACAGCTTGTTCAAATCGCTTGGCCACACGTAAAAGAGAGGCCTCTCCTCTGGGTTTTCCCATGATCTGCACGCCAATGGGCAACCCCTCAGTCGTAAATCCGCACGGAACGCTTATGGTGGGGCAAGCGGTCATCGTCAGGGCGAAGGTAATAGAAAACCAATCGATGTAGGTTTCGCATGGCTTACCATCAATTTCGGTTACGTATAGTTGCTCAACCGGAAACGGGGCAATGGATGCAGCAGGACAGATAAGAAAGTCATGGGTCTCGAAGAATGTGATAACCTTTTTGTAAAGTTCGATACGTACGCGTTCTGCTTCGAATATTTGAGATGGTGTAATGTTCAATCCGCGCTCAATATTTCCAATTATCTCTGGCGCAATCTGGTCGCGGTGTTGTGCTAATATGGGCTCCATCAAAGTTGCAAACAGGGCTGCTCGAAGTGTTTGAAAGGCCTCAAGAACGCCTGTAAAATCGGGAACGTCATCCGTTACATCAGCACCGAGATCACCAAACACCGAAGTCGCCCCTCGACAGACTTGCGCGATTTCTTTCTCCATTGAGACAATCGAAAGGTCAGGGCTGAATGCGACGCGTTTTGGCATGCCAGTTTCTTGCAATGCCTCAACGAAAGACGACCCTGCATGATCAAAAGATAAAGGATCATCAATCTGTTGACCAACACCCGCGTCTAACATCAATGCTAAGTCATCAACATTTCGGGCCATGGGGCCTTCGACCCAAAGCGTATCCATAGACGGCAACCGTGTACCCCGAGGCACGCGCCCTGGTCCGGGGCGTAAGCCGACAATCCCATTGAATGCCGCAGGTGTACGCAAACTACCGCCCAGATCATTACCTGTTGCAAGCCATACCGATCCACTGGCAAGTGCCGCTGCTGAACCGCCTGATGATCCGCCCGCACTTTTTCGCATATCCCAGGGGTTGCGCGTCAAGCCATTAACTGGGTTGAAGGTGTGGCCGCCCGCCCATTCTGGGACATTGGATTTAGCGACAGCAATTGCGCCGTTACATTCCAACTGCCTTACCGTGGCATCAGATTTTTTCACCACATTGTCGGCAAAGATAGGCGATCCGTAAGTCGTAAGCGCTCCGCCTAGGTCGTTGTAGTCTTTAACTGCAATTGGCAGGCCACATAAGGATTTTGGGTTTTCCGCATGTTCTCTAACGTCGAATGCCCTTGCCTGTGAGCGTGCTTGTTCAAAACAGTGTATGGGCAATGCGTTAACTTCGGTATCAATAGTTTCAATTCTCTGAATGGATGCTTCGACCAGATCAAGTGGAGACACCTCCTTAGAACGGAGACGCTTGACTGCTTCGGTTGCAGTCATCTGAATGAAATCGTTGATCGCATCGCTCACCATGAATTCCTGACTTAGTTGGTTCAACTCGGATTTAGTTCTTTCCCAAAAGATGCCGCCAAAGATCAGATTAGTACAGAACTATCGAAATTTGCCACTTTCGTATGGCAGCTAAGTCCGCATAGCTGACATAGAGGTTGCTCTCTGAATGTTTAAAACGATCTAAACCGCCTGCAACTTCGCCAAGGCGCTGCGTTGTCGAGTCGCGTCTGCCAATGTTTAGCCGTCGAGGTCGGCGAAAAAGGCCTTTTGCGCCTGAGCCTCCCTCTCGCCATCCCGATTAACCTCATATAAACACTCCCTATGTCAGATATAAAAACACTCTTTGTCACCCGTCTTTACCGCGCTCAATTGTCCGAAATGGGCAAGGCTGTGGATCGCAACGAACTTGAAAACTCTTGCTGGTCCATCGCCAATGACGATGAAGCAGGCCAAGAATGGTGTGAGGAGAATGGCTTTCCTGGCTATACCAGTTACGCCTCTCTGACAGACCTTGGCTGGCGCTTTCCGATCTTTGCCGATTTGATCAAGGTATTGGACAAGCACGTGGCTGCTTTTGTCAAAGATCTGGATTTTGATCTGGATGATAAGAAGATCACGTTGGATTCATTGTGGATCAACATTCTGCCCCAAGGTGGCGTGCATACCTCCCATATTCATCCGCACAGTGTGATCAGCGGCACGACTTATGTGAACATGCCCACGGAAACGAGCGCGATCAAGTTTGAAGATCCCCGTTCCGCCATGATGATGGCCGCGCCCGTGCGTAAAATAGACGCCCGCGACGAGATGCGCAGCTTCTTTTACGTGGCCCCTGATGTGGGGGATGTGTTGTTATGGGAAAGCTGGCTGCGTCACGAGGTGCCTGTGAATATGGCCGAAGACGAGCGGATCAGCATTAGCTTTAACTATGGTTGGGGTTAAGAGCTGACCGCTTAGTATTTAATGGTTTTGCCATTTTCTGATTTATAGCTGCTAAATCCCATGGATTCATAATAGGCCAACCCTTTGGGGTTAGTGTCCCCGATAGTTGCATCTATTTTCTGTAGCTTTGTGTTGACCGCATCGTTGATCAATCGATAAACGATGCCCTAGCCAAGGTCATGTGCAAACCTGCCGTTTCGATTGCCAGATTGTTGTCGCCGTATCTTCGTTCTAGACATGTTTGCCATCACGTGCATACCGTCCCTCAACGTTAGTTTCAGGTAGAAAACCCACATGTCAGGCGAAACAAATTTGGATGAGTTGATCCGCTCATTGTCCGCAGTTCTGGTTGAGGGTCTATATGTCTTTACCACCGTAAAAGCCCCTCAAGACCTGATGGGAATTGTGCCGCGCATGAGTTTTGGCGAGGCTGAGGGGACCACCTATATTTTGCTAAAGTCAGAGGCAGAGCAGTTGGGGGTGGCGTATGAATTTCCATGCCGGATGATTACGCTGAATATTCATTCGTCCCTAGAGGCCGTTGGGTTTATGGCCCGCATCGCGACGGAGTTGGCCAAGCATGACATGGGCGTGAATCCAGTGTCGGGCTTTTTCCACGATCATCTGTTTGTCCCGGATGGGCGCGAGCAGGATGCGATGAATGTGTTGATGGAGATGTCAAAGCGCTAAACTGCGTCTTTGAATGTAGAAAAGGCCCGCAACTTGCGGGCCTTTAATCGTTTATACCAAGCGTGAGTTTTCTTTCGCGGCCCGTACAAAGTCCTTGAACAAGGGGTGTGGGGCGAAGGGTTTGGATTTGAGCTCTGGGTGAAACTGCACGCCAATGAACCATGGGTGGTCTGGCCATTCGATGATTTCTGGCAGAGATCCGTCTGGCGACATGCCTGAGAACACCATACCCGCATCTTCAAGCTGTTTGCGGTATTTGACGTCAACCTCGTAGCGGTGACGGTGGCGTTCATCGATAGATGTGGTGCCGTAGATTTTAGCGACCTTGCTGCCCTCAACAAGCGTTGCGTCATAGGCGCCAAGGCGCATGGTGCCGCCTTTGTCGTCGCCGACTTTGCGGCTGACTTTTGCGTTGCCCTGAACCCATTCTTTGAGGTGGTAAACCACGGGTTCAAAGCGTTTGTTGCCTGCTTCGTGGTCGAATTCTTCAGAACCGGCTGAAGTGATCCCTGCCACGTTGCGCGCTGCCTCGATCACGGCCATTTGCATGCCCAGACAGATGCCGAAATATGGGATGTTACGTTCACGGGCAAATTGCGCCGCTTTGATTTTACCTTCAGTGCCGCGCTCACCAAATCCACCGGGAACAAGGATCGCATGGAACCCCTCTAAGTGTGGTGCGACGTCTTCGGATTTGTCAAAGACTTCGGCGTCGACCCATTTCACGTTGACCTTAACGCGATTGGCCATGCCGCCATGTGTCAGCGCCTCTTTGAAGGACTTATAGGCGTCTTCAAGTTGGGTGTATTTACCAACGATTGCGATTGTCACTTCACCCTCTGGCTGGTTCACGCGTTGAGACACATCGCGCCAAACCGTCAGGTCAGGTTTTGGGGCAGGGGAGATATCAAAGGCATCCAGCACAGCCTGATCCAGCCCTTGAGCGTGATAGGCAAGTGGCGCGTCATAGATGGTATCAAGGTCATAGGCGGCCACAACCGCCTCTTTGCGCACGTTACAGAACAGCGCAATTTTCTCGCGTTCCTTTTCAGGAATTGGGTGTTCAGAACGGCAGACCAAAATGTCAGGTGCGATCCCGATGGATTGCAATTCCTTAACGGAGTGCTGAGTTGGTTTGGTTTTCAATTCACCAGAGGCTGCAAGGTATGGCAGCAATGTCAGGTGCATAAAGATGGATTGCCCACGTGGAAGGTCGTGGTTGAATTGGCGGATCGCTTCAAAGAACGGCAGTCCTTCGATATCGCCCACAGTCCCGCCGATTTCGCACAACATGAAGTCAACTTCGTCATTGCCTACGTGCAAGAATTCTTTGATTTCGTTGGTGACGTGCGGCACAACTTGGATCGTTTTACCCAAATAATCGCCGCGGCGCTCTTTTTCCAAAACTGTGGAATAGATGCGGCCAGAGCTGACAGAGTCCGTGTTGCGCGCAGGAACACCAGTGAAGCGTTCGTAGTGGCCCAGATCAAGGTCAGTTTCTGCCCCATCGTCGGTCACAAACACTTCGCCGTGCTCAAACGGGGACATTGTTCCCGGATCGACGTTTAAGTATGGATCAAGTTTGCGAAGACGCACGGAAAAGCCGCGGGCTTGAAGCAGCGCACCGAGGGCAGCAGAGGCAAGGCCTTTGCCAAGCGAAGATACAACACCGCCAGTAATGAAAATATAGCGCGCCATTTAAGGATTCTCCCGTCGTATTATTGGGGTGTGATAGGCCACCAGAAACCCCTGTGAAATTCACAGTACCACGGGAGTTAAGCCTAACAGGATTCGGGTGGATAAGGCAAGGGACCCGCAACATTATGTTGCGGGAAAATCCGTCACCTCAAGGTATAGATATTAGTCAGCAGATGGGACCAACGGAGCGTTTTCGCCTTCAGCTGGTGGCAGCAGGCTGCCCTCGCCTGTTGGCAAAGCGGCTGGCGTGCTGTTCTCAGTTGGTGCGGCACCACCTACGCGGTCCAAAACAGACGCGCCAGATGATTTTTGTGCTGCGATAATCGTCAATGAGATCGAAGTGATGATAAAACCAATGGCCAAAATCCATGTGACTTTGCCAAGTGCAGTCGCTGCAGAGCGTCCGCCTTGTGCGCCGCCACTGCCGCCACCCATACCAAGGCCACCGCCTTCAGAACGTTGCATCAACACGATGGCGATAAGGCCAAGTGCGAGAATTAGGTGGATAATAAGAACAACGTTTTCCATAGGTACCTGCAATGGTGTGATCAATTTGAGTGGTATCTAGGCAAGTTTAGGGGGCGGGGCAAGTGTAGCTGGAGCGCTAAATGTGAAATGACCGTATTTGTGACGCTAATGCGCTGGACAGAACGCAATTCGCCTTCCATGATCCCGAAATGCCTCATGACCACGCTGATCACGATCACCCGCACACATTGTTGCCCTCAGACCCCGCTTTGCGGGTGAAGGCGCTTGAAACCATCCTAACGCAGAAAGGGTTGATTGACCCTGCGGCCTTGGATGAAATTATTGAAACCTACGAGACTAAGATTGGGCCGCGCAACGGAGCCCATGTGGTTGCGAAGGCTTGGACTGACCCTGCTTTTAAGACTGCATTGCTGAAGGATGCCACCGCTGTAGTGTCTGAGATGGGGTATTACGGTCGCCAAGGTGAACATATGATTGTGGTTGAGAACACGGACGAGGTGCACAACATCGTCGTGTGCACATTGTGCAGCTGTTATCCGTGGCCTTTGCTGGGCATTCCGCCCACGTGGTACAAATCAGATGCCTACCGCGCCCGCGCTGTGCGTGAGCCGCGCAAAGTTTTGGCCGAATTTGGCGTGACCTTGCCCAGCGATATGGCTGTACGCGTTTGGGATTCCACGGCTGAGACTCGTTATCTGGTCTTGCCCCAACGTCCCAAGGGCACAGATGGAATGGCCGAGGCCGCATTGATGGACCTGATCAGTCGCGACAGTATGATTGGCACAGGATTGGCGAGCGCGCCATGAGCCGCGTTCACGATATGGGGGGCCGCTTTGGCGATGGTGCCATTGTGCCTGAGGCTGAAGATGATCCCGTTTTCCACGCAGACTGGCATGGGCGCGCATTGGCTGTGACCTTGGCCGCGGGTGCTTTAGGCAAATGGAATATCGACATCAGCCGTCATGGCCGCGAATGCCTGCCACCAGTCGATTATGCATCCATGTCTTATTACGAGAAATGGATGGCTGGATTGGCAGGGCTGTTGGTGGATGCCAAGGTGCTAACCCGCGAAGAGTTGGCACAGGGCCGTGCTATCGGATCAAGTGATCTAACTGCCAAGCGGATGGATGCGGATAAGGTTGCAGCGGTTCTGGCCTCTGGTGGTCCTGCGGATCGTCCCAGCGATGTACCAGTTGGCTATAGCGTTGGTGACATGGTCCGCACCCGCAAAATTAATGGTAATCGCCATGTGAATGGTGGCCATACGCGCCTGCCGTCTTATGCTGTTGGCGCATTAGGCCGTATTGTAATGATCCAAGGCACACATATTTTGCCTGACAGCAGTGCGCACCGTTTGGGTGATGCGGCTGAACCGCTGTATGCTGTTGCCTTTGCTGCGTCTGAATTGTGGGCAGACCCCGAACATCCCAAAGACGAGGTCGTCTTGGACCTGTGGCAAAGCTATCTAAGTGCCGCCACATGAGCGCCCCTGAACCCGTATTCGAGTCTCCGTGGCACGCGCAGTTGTTTGCCTTGACGGTTCACCTAAATGAGGCAGGACGTTTTGCATGGCCTGATTGGGCGGATCGCTTTAGCGCGACCCTGAAACGTCATGGCGTGGATAAAGACCTTAATGGTGGCGACGATTACTTTAACGCATGGCTTGAGACGTTAGAGGCGTATTTGTCTGAGATAGGGGCCGCGTTGCCACAAGATGTCGCACAGATGCGTAATGCGTGGGAGCAGGCGTATCTTTCTACGCCCCACGGTGAACCTGTTTCACTTGGCTGACGCGCCTAGCTGTCGACATCACCCATGTCGGCCTGACCTGACAGTGCGCGTCGCACGTGGCTCCAACTAAGGCCGACACCCAAGACGAGGGAGAGGGCCAATAAGCCCAGCCACACGTTCATGCCTGTGTTATCGACACTAAACGCGAAAATCATAGAGCACCCATAGCAATGCCCTAACAGGTGCGAGTACCAGCAACATGCCAAAGCCGCCGATTGAGCGTAGCGTGGCCCGCAAATAGATGATTTTGCCGATCAAAAGGAGCAAACCGGCCAGAATCAACAGTGCAACGGGGCGTTCGCCCTGTGTCATCACCCATTTCACATAATTAAATGATGTCGGATTATAAGTCGCTGCAAGCAGTGCAAAAACCGTAAGCCAACGTAAAACAAACCAATTTCAACACATTCCTCAAATCGCTTTATGACGAAATGAACATCATGGATTGAAGAGAAACACAAGAATCAGGTTTCACCCAAGCCAACTGCCGTCTATATGGTCGCGGGTTTGCATGAAAAAAGGACCGCATCATGGCCAATGTAGTAGTTGTCGGAGCTCAATGGGGCGACGAAGGAAAAGGCAAGATCGTCGATTGGCTTTCTGAACGCGCTGATGTCATTGCGCGTTTTCAGGGTGGTCATAATGCCGGGCATACCTTGGTCATTGATGGGAAGGTTTACAAACTGCACGCGCTGCCATCTGGTGTGGTGCGTGGCGGTAAGTTGTCTGTTATTGGCAACGGGGTTGTTTTGGACCCATGGCACCTGATGAAAGAAATTGCGACGGTCGAAGCACAGGGCGTTGTGATTAACCCAGAAAACTTGATGATTGCGGAAAACACGCCGCTGATCCTTCCGATCCACGGTGAACTGGATCGCGTGCGTGAAGAAGCCGCATCAAAAGGCACCAAGATTGGTACGACAGGTCGCGGCATTGGCCCAGCCTATGAAGACAAAGTGGGCCGCCGTGCGATCCGCGTTGCCGATTTGGCAGATGCAGCGACATTGGAAGCGCGTGTTGATCGTGCATTGCAGCACCACAACCCACTGCGCAAAGGCCTTGGGGTCGAAGAAATCGACCGCGACGCGTTGTTGGCGCAGCTGCAAGAAATTGCACCAAAGGTTTTGCCTTATGCTGCACCCGTTTGGAAAGTTTTGGCTGAAAAGCGCAAAGCCGGTAAACGGATTTTGTTTGAAGGTGCGCAGGGCGCATTGCTGGATATCGATTTTGGGACCTACCCGTTTGTCACCAGCTCTAATGTGATTGCAGGGCAGGCGGCCACGGGTGTTGGCCTTGGCCCGACAGCGATTGATTACGTGCTGGGCATTGTGAAAGCCTATACAACCCGTGTGGGTGAAGGGCCTTTCCCAACTGAGTTAGAAGACGCTGATGGTCAACGCCTTGGCGAACGCGGTCATGAATTTGGCACCACAACGGGGCGTAAACGTCGTTGTGGTTGGTTTGATGCAGCATTGTTGCGCCAGACATGTGCGACCTCAGGCATTACTGGGATCTGTTTGACAAAGCTGGACGTTTTGGACGGCTTTGAGACGCTGAAAATTTGTGTAGGGTATGATTTGGACGGTGAACGTCTGGATTATTTGCCAACTGCGGCGGATGCACAGGCGCGTTGCAAACCTATCTATGAAGAAATGGATGGGTGGTCTGAAAGCACTGAAGGCGCACGCTCTTGGGCGCAGCTTCCAGCGCAGGCGATCAAATATGTTCGGCGTGTCGAAGAGCTGATCGAATGCCCAGTTGCGTTGGTATCCACATCACCAGAGCGCGAAGATACCATCCTTGTCACTGACCCGTTTGCTGACTGATGGCCCTTAGCTATAAAGCACGTCGTCGCTGGTCTTTGGTGGTTCTTTTGCTAGGACTACCAGCCTACGTCATCATGGCTGTATGGCTGATGTCGTTCTTTGAAGAACGCCCAAGCACTTTGGTTGAGGTCTTGATTTATTTTGGTCTTGGCGTGTTGTGGGCCTTCCCATTGAAGGCGATATTCAAGGGCGTGGGGCAGGCTGATCCAGATCAGCGCGACTGAAATCCACGGCCTAAGGCCTGCCATCCGATTATTCCCAAGATCAAAGCGCCGGCACTCGCTGTGAAAAACGGCAGGTTCAGCGCATTGCTGCGCCCGATGATCGGTTCGCCGTAGCGCACGATCAGGCCTGATAGGATCAGGCCCATGGGCATCATTCCCCATGCGAGCAGGCGGTAAAGGCTGTTGACCCGTCCCAACATCGCGTCTGGAATTGTGCGTTGGCGGTAGGAGACGGAGACCGAGTTCCATGTCAGCCCTGCGAATTGGGACAGGCCGATTGCGCAGGCCAGCGTGATCCAATTCGGCGCAAGTGCCATGACCAAATAAATGGGGGCTGATACTACAAGGCTGATTTGCACAGTAAGCTTGGAGCCTAGGCGGTTTACAATCCGCTCTGCCACAAAGCCTGCGCAGACACCGCTAAGCCTTCCAAGGTGTAGGAAAACGTCCCATAGGATACTTTTAAAGTTTTGTGGTTAATCATCATTGGTTACGTCCTCTGCGCTTTTGCAGCTTGTTGTTTAGCGTGGTAACTAGTGCGAAAGCGGCCTGATTCTGTGCCTATTATGGTATCATTTCATGGTGAGAATGAGGTGGAATTCCAATAAATGCGTGTATTTGCATCTAAATGACGTCAGTTTTTCAAAGCAATAACCCAATTACTATTGTAGGCGGTGGCGACGTCGGTTCTGAGGACTTAAATCTTGCCCTCAGTATCGCACCAACCTGTATAGCAGCAGATGGTGGATCAATTGTGGCCCTGGCTGCGGGAATTCAATTAGAGGCCGTGATCGGCGATTTTGATTCATTAAATTCCTCCGTCTTGGCGCAGGTTCCTGTTGAGCGGCAGTACCATATTGCTGAACAGAATAGCACTGACTTTGATAAATGCCTGCGTAATGTAGAAACGCCAGTTGTTGTTGGCGTGGGGTTCTTGGGCGGGCGTGTGGATCACCAGATGGCTGCGTTGCATACCCTAGTTGTGCGTGCGGATCGCCCTTGTGTTTTGTTGGGCCCGCATGAAGTTGTGTTTCATTGCCCTGCCAAGATCGAATTACCGACCAAAGTTGGGGATATTGTATCACTATTTCCCATGGCTGAGGTGACAGGTACCTCCGTTGGCTTGGAATGGCCGATTGATGGGCTGGCTTTGGCACCGGGCGAACAGGTTGGAACATCCAACTGTGCGACTGGTTTCGTTCAGCTGAAGATGTCAGTGCGGGGCATGTTGTGCATTTTGCCCCGCCGGATGCTCGCGGATGTTACGTGGGCTCTGGCGACAATGCCTGATCACGTGAAATGGCCCGCTCGCGTAAAATGATATAGACGCCTGCGGTCACTGTGATTGCGATGCCAACGGCAGCCATTCCATTTGGTAAATCCTGAAAGACCCAAAAGCCGATGACAGTTGCAATTGGGATTTCCAAATATTGCATAGGGGCCAAGGTTGCTGAGGGCGCATACCGCAAGGACCATGTCATCAACAGATGTGCCATCGTGCCAAGGGCACCAATCGCCCATAACATGGTCCACTCAAATGCTGAGGGTGCCATCAGGGTCAACGCATCAATGCCAGAGCTTGTGGTGATCGCCAGAAGGGGCACGATAATGCAAACCGCCATGACACCACTGACAGCCTGGAGTCCAATCGGATTGGTTTCTTTGGCGATTTTGCGGGTGATTAACATGAAGAATGAGAAGTTTAGTGCGACAACCAATGGAAGCAGGGCTGGCCAACCAACTTCGGCAAAACTGGGCTGTACGACCAGAAGGGTACCGACAAAGCCAACGCTGCAGGCGATTAGACGACGGGCACCTACTTCTTCGTCTAGCACGTATTTACCAAGCAGTAGCATAATGAACGGCATGACAAAGGCGATTGCGACGGCATCGGCCAGTGGAAGGTATTGTAGGGCGGTATACATCGCACCAATGCCGAAGATATGAAGGACCGTTCTAAGGAAGGCGAGTTGAAGAACCCGACCGCTCATGCGCCACGCCAGCTTGGTGGCCCAGACCATCGGGATTAGGATGATCGCTTGTACTGCGAAGCGTATGACGAGCAATTGGCCGAGTGGAATTGTCTCACCTAGGATCTTGGCAACAGCGTCACCCATTGGGGCAAGAACGCAAAAGCCAAGCATAAGCAGGATTCCGAGGAGGGGTTTATCTTGTTTCATATCATCATGTTAGGCGACGTATTTTTTAAAAGCAACGTACAGGTTGCGCATGAATTGTCTTTGTTTAGGGCTTGATTGCTGCTATCTGGCGTCACAAGTTATTGGAGGTGTCGCTACTTTGACGCTCGCGTGCCAATATATACAGGCCAGAGGATATTATGATCGCAACGCCCAGCAGGGTTGTGGGTGTTGGCACATCACCGAAAATTGCGATCCCGAATATCGTCGCAGTCACAATTTCTAAATATTGTAACGGGGCGAGGGTGCTTGCAGGCGCTTTGGACATTGCGAACCCGATCAACAGATGTGCGAGGGTCGCCATGACCCCGACACCGATCATCATCTGAACGGCAAAGGCGCTGGGCCACGCAGGATCGAGGCCTGCAATGTTTGAGCCATCCGCGAACCACAGGACGGGGGCGGACAGCACCACGGCTGCAATGGCTGTGTATGATTGCATCGCGAGTGGATGCATCTTTTGCGCCATTTGCCGTGTGAGTATCATGTAGACCGCAAAGCACGCGGCAGTCCCTAGCGGCAACAATGCGACAGCGCCTGTGTTGGCAAAGCTGGGGCGGATTACAAACAGTGCGCCTATGAAGCCGATGAGGCAGGCGATGATCCTGCGCGGTCCTACGGTTTCTTTCAGTATCACAGCCCCAAGAAGGGTTAGGATGAAGGGCTCAACAAAGAACACGGCGATTGCGTCTGCGATGGGCATAGAACGCAAGGCGGTAAAGAATAGGGCTGTCGCAACCATGATCAGGGTGGCGCGCAGCAGATGTAACACCACCTCTTGTCTGTTGGGGAGGTGCAGTACGGCAAGGTAGGCGGCGATTGGCAGCAGAAGGCTGGATTGCATGATGAACCGCGCGGCCGTCACTTGGGCCACAGGGATTTCATGCGGCACCAGTTTGGCGAAGACGTCGATACCGGGCGCGATCATTGCACCAGATGCCATCAGTAATACGCCTGTGAGGGTTGCGTTTGTGGGTTTCATCAGCAGTTGGGCACGTTGACGGCCAAGCCGCCAAGAGAAGTTTCTTTGTATTTGGCAGACATGTCCTCGCCCGTTTGGCGCATGGTTTCGATGCAGGCATCCAGGGGCACAAGATGCGTGCCATCACCACGTAGCGCAAGTGAGGCGGCAGAGACCGCTTTGATCGCGCCAAGTCCGTTGCGTTCGATACAAGGGACCTGCACCAAACCTTTGACGGGATCGCAGGTCATACCAAGGTGATGTTCAAGCGCGATTTCAGCGGCGTTTTCGACCTGTTCGGCTGATCCGCCCATTACAGCGCATAGGGCTGCAGCGGACATGGCTGCAGCAGACCCCACTTCGGCCTGACACCCCGCTTCGGCCCCAGAGATAGAGGCGTTGTATTTCACAAGACCCCCAATTGCGGCAGCAGTCAGCAGGAAATCTTCGATATGGGATTTTGATGCACCTGGTACGTGGTCGAGGTAATAGCGCAGAGTGGCTGGCAACACGCCTGCAGCCCCGTTTGTGGGGGCGGTGACAATTTGACCACCAGCTGCGTTTTCCTCGTTTACGGCCATCGCGTAGACGCTCATCCAGTCATTGATGGTGTGGGGCGCTTGTTGGTTCATGCCCCGTTCGGCCAACAATGCGTCATGAATGCCTTTTGCGCGGCGTTTTACGTTTAGGCCACCAGGTAGGATGCCATCGGTTTCAAGGCCGCGGTTAATACAGTCATTCATTACTTGCCACAAACGCGCTGAACCTTTCTTAAGGTTGGCCGCACCGCCACGGGCTTCTTCATTGCTGCGCTTCATCGCGGCGATAGTTTTGCCAGAGGCGTTGGACATCTTCAGCATTTCAGTGGCGGATTTGAATGGAAAGGGGACAGGGGTTCCTTCATCGGTAGCTTTGCCAGCGGCCAATTCCTGTTCCGTCATGACGAAACCGCCACCTATTGAATAGAACACTTGGCTAAGGGTCACATCGCCTTGTTTGTCGGTTGCCATCAAAACCATACCATTGGCGTGGCCATCTAGCTGTGTGTCATAATCAAAGATCAGATCAGTCTTTGGGTTGAAGTTCAGCGTTGGTAGGTCTGCAGGGCTGAGTGTGTTCGTCTCGCGCATGGTCGTGAGAATCGCATCAGCATTGTCATTGTCGTAGGTGTCGGGCAGAAACCCAGCAAGGCCAAGGATTGTGGCGCGGTCCGTTGCGTGGCCTACGCCAGTAAAAGCCAATGATCCATGTAAGGACGCCTTAACGCCCGCAAATTCAAACGGGGAGGCGCGCATCATGTCAAGGAAACGGGCAGCGGCCACCATCGGTCCCATTGTATGGGAAGAGGAAGGCCCAATGCCAACCTTGAACATCTCGAAAACGGATAGGAACATTAGATTGGGCTTCCTTCAGGAGGGTTTGGTGATGCGGGGTTTGTGAACGGGGTTGCGTTCATGCCCTCTGCTTGGCTCAATAAATGGACGGGTGCGAGTGTTTCCAAGCGCAGACACATGTCGTGGAGGGCTGGGTAGTTGGCTAAGCTGTGCCAACTGCGGTCATAATCGCGTGGGTAGATGGCGGGCCAACGCAGAGTGGCCGCGATGTAAAAATCCAAAGCGCTGGGCGTTTGCCCGCCGCACAATGTGTGCCCTTGTGCCACAAGGCTATCGAGTTGGGTGTGATATCGAACCAATGCATTCGCCGCGGTTGCGCGCAAATTACTTTGGTGAATGGGGTCCGCGCCAATGAATTGATCAGGATAAAACAAAATGCGCAGGGCGGAGTGCACCGTATTGGATAAGAAGAACAACCATTTCAGGAAATCCGCACGCTTAACGCTGTCTGGGGCAGGGCCCAAGCCGTCGTGGCGATCAGCCAGCCAAAGCAGAATAGCACCTGTCTCAAAGATGGGTTCCTGATCAGTTTCCAATGTTGGGATCAAACCATTGGGGTTCAGGGCGATGTAGGCTTCAGAACGTTGGGCCGCTTGGCTACGGTCCACGAGGGCGCAGCGATAGGGCGCACCGACTTGTTCCAGCGCAAGGCGGATCACAAGAGACGCGTTATCAGGGGCGTAGTGCAGGACATAGCTCATTCCTCAATGAATAGGGCAGATGGTCCTATAGGTCTTTCCGAAAACGACATTTTAAAGTGAAGAGCGGACGTGACCCATTTTTACAATGTATTAGTGGGGGATTAAGTGGGTGCTTTCTTCTCGCACCTTAGCCAGCATTTTTATATAAGGTGCGCAGTAACTGGGGAGCCGCAGCTATGGCTGGAGAATTGTCACCAATCGACAAGGCAAAATTTGTTGCTGCCAAGCGGGCTGCGCAATACGTCGAGGACGGCATGCGCGTTGGATTGGGCAGCGGATCAACTGCTGCATGCTTGGTGCGTTGTTTGGGTGAACGCGTACGCAATGATGGCCTGCGGATTAAAGGTGTTCCTACATCGACCCACATTGCTGAATTGGCACGCGAAGTTGGACTTGATATTATTTCCTTGGATGAAGCCAAATGGTTAGACATCACGATTGATGGTGCAGATGAGTTTGACGGCGACCTAAATCTGATCAAAGGTGGTGGTGGTTCATTGCTACAAGAGAAGATCGTGGCGACGGCATCTGATCAAATGATTGTTATCGCGGACATCGGCAAAGAGGTTGAATCCTTGGGTAATTTTCCATTACCAATCGAGGTTATTCCATTTGGGTGGCAGACCACTCAAGCGCTGGTCGAAGAAACCCCTATTTCTATGGATTTTTTGGGCCGTCAGTCGACGCTGCGCATGAATGGCTATCGCCCGTTTATCACGGATGAGGGGAACCATATTCTGGACCTTCATTTGAACCGCATTGGGAACCCACGTCAGTTGGCGATGGTTATAAATCAAATGCCGGGTGTGGTTGAAAACGGACTGTTTATTGATATCTGTAATGCAGTTGTGATTGGCTTCGGCGATGGCCGTGTCGAGATACGTGATATCAATGCGGGGACGGCCGAAACGGACCGTCTTGATTTCGTCGAAACAGACAACCTGTTTAGCGATCTTTAATAATAAGGACTAAGCCCATGGCGTTTGAATACGATCTTTTTGTTATTGGTGGCGGCTCTGGCGGCGTACGTGCGGCCCGTGTTGCGGCTGGTGAACATGGTGCGAAAGTCGCATTGGCCGAAGAAGATCGTTACGGTGGCACCTGCGTTATTCGCGGCTGTGTCCCAAAAAAGCTGATGGTATTTGCATCAGGATATAGCGGTGTTGAGGCGGAAGCTGGTGCATATGGTTGGGATATCACTTTGGGTGATTTCAATTGGGACCGCTTTAAAGGTTCAATGCACGCTGAATTGGATCGCCTTGAAGCCATCTATCGCCGCTTGCTTGCTAACTCTGGCGTTGAGACATTCGATGCACGCGCAACTGTCAAAGACTCGCACACCGTTGTCTTGTCCACAGGTGAGGAAAAGACAGCTAAGCATATCTTGGTCGCTGTAGGTGGTTGCCCAACACGTCCCAACATTCCGAATGCGGATGTAGGTATCGTGTCTGATGATTTGTTTGATCTGCCAGAACTGCCAAAAACGATGCTGATTATCGGCGGCGGTTACATCGCGTCTGAATTTGCAGGCGTCATGAATGGTTTGGGCGTTTCGGTGACGCAATATTATCGTGGTGAGCAAATTTTGCGTGGCTTTGACAATGAGGCGCGTACATTGATTGCGGACCAAATGGTTGAAAAAGGCATCGATCTACAACTGGGCACGAACATCGCTGAGATGGAAAAACGTGACGGCCGGGTTTGGGTTAAGTCGACCACTGGCGTCGAAACTATTTTCGATCAGGTTTTGTTCGCAACGGGCCGTAAACCAAACACGCATGGTTTGGGTATTGAAGAAGCTGGCGGCGTGCTGGGCCGAGGTGGCGAAATCGTTGTGGATGAGTATAGCCAAACCGGTGTTCCATCTATCTATGCGATTGGCGATGTGACCAACCGTGTGAACCTGACACCTGTTGCGATCCGTGAAGGCATGGCCTTTGTTCAGACTGTGTTCAACGCCAACCCAACACCTGTCGATCACGATTTGATCCCATCCGCGATCTTTACGCAGCCTGAAATGGGTACCGTTGGTTTGTCTGAAGAAGCAGCGGCTGAGATTGAACCGATTGAAGTTTATGCAACCACATTTAAGCCAATGCAATCCTCATTCGCGGGCAAATCTGATCGCGTCATGATGAAACTAATCGTGTCCCAAGCAACGCGTGTTGTTTTGGGCTGCCATATCGTTGCGCCGAATGCAGGCGAGATGATCCAAATGGCAGGTATTGCGGTCAAAATGGGTGCTACAAAAGAAGATTTCGACCGGACGGTTGCGGTTCACCCCACAATGTCCGAAGAAATAGTAACAATGAAAACACCGACACGTAAAACATAGAGACACATGGCTTGATTTTTTGACCTGAAAGCACATGTATAGAACAAGATCATAGTTTCTAAATTTAAGGAATGACGCGAAAATGGCTGGCAATACAGGCGGCCCCTGGGGGGGCGGCGGCAATTCGGGCGGTAACAACGGCGGCAGCAATGGCGGCGGAAACCGTGGGGACAATGGCAATAACGGTGGCGGGCGCAAGCCAGGCAACGATGGACCACAAATCCCAGAGATTGATGAGCTGGTCAAAAAAGGCCAAGAGCAACTGCGCGTCCTAATGGGCGGCCGTGGTGGCAACGGCGCTGACAATGGTGGCGGTGGCGGTCCTGCATTGACACGCAACACAGTTGGTCTTGGCCTTTTGGCAGCTGCAGTATTGTGGGGAATGACCAGCTTTTACACTGTTCGTCCAGAGCAGCAGTCGATCGAATTATTCCTTGGTGAATTCTCAGGCATCGGTACTGAAGGTCTGAACTTTGCCCCATGGCCACTGGTAAAAGCCGAAGTGTTTGATGTCACAACCAACCGCACAGAGACAATTGGTGTTGCGCGGACGTCTGGCAATGACGGCTTGATGCTGACAACGGACGAAAACATCGTAGACATCGATTTCGAAGTTGTTTGGAACGTCAAAAACGCACGTGATTTCAAATTCTCGCTACGCTCTCCAGAATCTTCAGTGATTGCGATTTCTGAGGCTGCGATGCGTGAAGTTATAGCTGAATCAGAATTGGCTCCGATTTTGAACCGTGACCGTGCCAGCGTTGAAGTCGACGTGCGCGAATTGATTCAACTTACTTTGGACAACCGCCAAACAGGTATCAACATTCTGCGTGTGAACGTTAAGAAGGTCGATCCACCAAGCCAAACAGTGCGTATGGTTGATAGCAACGGCAACGTAACAACCGTTTCTGTTGTGGATGCATTCCGTGATGTTCAGGCAGCTGAACAAGAGCGCGACCGCCTAGAGCGTCAAGCGGATGCATATGCAAACCAGAAAACTGCGGAAGCCCGTGGTGAATCTGCACAGTTGCTTGAAGCTGCTGAGGGCTATCGCGCCCGTGTGGTCAATGACGCTGTTGGTGAAGCCAGCCGTTTCTTGGCCGTCTTGAACGAATATCAAGCGGCCCCAGAAGTAACCCGCAAACGCCTTTATCTTGAGACGATGGAAAAGGTCTTGGGCAATGTGGACAAGATCATTCTTGAAAACAACACTGACGGTGGGCAGGGTGTCGTTCCCTACCTTCCTCTGAACGAATTGCGTAAAAATGGGGGGTCAAACTAATGCGTAACTCTAGCTATTTGATTCCTGTCGTTGTTATTGCAATCGCAGGTATCCTTTCATCGATCTTTATTGTGGACGAGCGCGAAAAAGTGCTGGTTCTGCGTTTTGGTCAAATCAAACAAGAGATTACTGAACCTGGTTTGGGCTTTAAAATTCCAT
>Ga0307998_1000599_pt1 | contig 20408 bp, 17 predicted proteins | sample Davwhametageno37_FD_203147 | JGI IMG/M metagenome (GOLD analysis project Ga0307998, IMG submission 203147) | Marine microbial communities from Davis Island wharf, Antarctic Ocean - #37 | ecosystem: Environmental > Aquatic > Marine > Unclassified | place: Antarctic Ocean: Davis Island wharf... | reverse complement strand
TATAGTTCGTCCAATACCTTTTCCTTTGGTGACTTTTCCGGAAAGTTGAAAAGGACGTCCTAAAAAAAGTTTAGTTTGAGAAAAATCTCCCTCTTCAATAGCTCTTCTGATCTTCGTTGAGCTAACATTTACCATCGATATATCTTGTGCAGGGATTATTATAACCTCAAAATTATATGTTTTTCCAAAATTAATTAGATCTTCTAATGTTGCCTCACGATTTCTTCCAAAGCGATGATCATAACCAATATATAAAGAAGCTATTTTTAAATGATTGACCAGAATGTCTCGTGTGAATTCGAGTGCAGTAAGTCTAGAAAATTCTTTAGAGAAAGGATGAATAATTAGATTATCTATACCTAGTTCTTTAAAAAATAATTCTTTTTCATTTAGCGTGTCAATAAGTTTGATTTTGGAATCTTTTTGCAAAATCATTCTAGGATGAGGAAAGAAAGTCAGAACATTAGCTAATATTTTTTTTTGTCGAGCTCTTTCAACTAAAGACTTGATGACTTTCTGGTGCCCAATATGGACACCGTCAAACGTGCCAATCGTTAAAATCGATTGTGAGGTATCTGTGTAATTTTTAATGTCACGTATAACTTTCATCGAACAAAGAAACTATCTATTCTATAATACAAAAGTAAGTCATTATCATAGATAGACTAATTTGTTTCCTTATTTTTAACCAAGAATATTGATCAACATTGACAAAAAAACTATTTATTAATTCACCTATTTCTAAATATAAAGTATTATTTTTTTTATTGTTTCTGCCTTCATTGGTAATAAGTCAACAGGCATGGAATAAAATAGATTTTAGCTTATCAAACAATCCTTTTTCTTCTAAAATAGTTGGAGAAGAGTTTTACGAGCGAATGACGGTAAAAACTTCTGCAATAATATCTAATTTAAAAAACCAAGAGGAACATTTTTTAATTTTACCCAATGAGAAAGGAGATGAAGAGACTTTTTTAGTTGTATTAGCACCTATTTTGTCTTTAAGTCTTTCAGAAAAATACCCCAACATAAAAACCTATATAGGCCAAAGCATTAGTCGTTCTAATGTTCGTGCACGAATAAGTTTACATTCTAATCGTGTTAATGCATGGATTAAGCTTCCAGAAGGGCCTGATTTTTTTGTGCAGCCTGTCAAAGGAAAAAAAAATCTTCATTTCACATACCTCAAAACAAAAACAGATTTAAGCATGTCTCTTTTTTGTAAAACGAATAACTCTGTAAATAAAAGAAAGATAACTGGTAAAGCCTCAAAAATAAACGTTGTCAACGATCAACTTAGAATTTTTAGAATTGCTATTGCAGCAACAGTAGAATTTACCAAATTTTTTGGAGATGATGATAATAGCAATGGTTCAAATAAAGAAGATGCCTATGGAGCAGTAGTCAGTTCATTAAATAGAATAAGTAGTGTTTTTGAAGACGAGCTAAGTATTCGTCTTGAACTAGTTTCAGACGAATCATTGATTTATGAAGATGAAGGATCGAGTAATAGTATGCAAGATGCAGATCCTTTTAGCGGTAATTTTGCTTCGGAACTACAAAAAACATTAGACGAAGTTTTAGGTAACGAATCATATGATGTAGGTCATTTGTTTGATTATGGAGAACCCAATGGTGATGCAGGCTGTATAGGGTGTGTTTGTCAAGAAGGGGCAAAAGGGCAAGGTTTTTCTACTCATCCTTTTGTTGATGTTTTTGGTGGAGAATATCGTAATGATTATTTCGATATGGACTTTGCGGGTCATGAAATAGGTCATCAGTTTGGAGCATACCACACTTATAGTTTTGAGTCTGAAGGAACTGGTTTTAATGCAGAACCCGGAAGTGGAACTACCATTATGGGTTATGCTGGAATTGTTGGAGAAGATAATGTTCAGCTTCATGGGGATCCCTATTTTCATTATTTCAGTATCCAGAATATTTTAAGTAATATTTCTACTCTTGATTGTGGAACTCAGGAAGCTTTAGAATCTAATATCTTTGATATTGATGCAGGAATAGATTATAGTATTCCGATTGGAACTGCTTACGAATTAATAGCAAAAGATTTTGAATCACAAGATAATTTAACTTTCTGCTGGGAGCAACTAGATAGCGGTCAAGTCACTGCTGCCAATTTTGGCCCCAATAATGTTATTGGTTCGATGGCAAGGTCACTTCCCCCTCAGCAAAATAAAGTTAGAAACATCCCTAAAATGGATCTTGTTTTATTAAATGAATTAACCCAAGAAAATCCTGTATTAAATAGTGCGTGGGAAACAGTGCCCATGGTGGGAAGAACAATGAAGTGGGGTTTAAGTATTAGGAAAAGTAAAGAAAATTTCATCCAGCTAGCTCAGGATGAAATTGAAATAACTGTTATTCCTTCAGCAGGACCTTTTTTTGTGACTTCACAAAATAGTGAAACTATTGTATGGAAAGGAGGAGCTCTTGAAACAGTTTCTTGGAATGTTGCTCAAACGAATCAACAACCTATAAATGCTTCGAAGGTTAAAATTTCCCTCTCTAATGATGGAGGAGTTACTTTTCCAATAATTTTAATAGAAGAAACTCCAAATGACGGAATTGCTCAGATTCTTGTGCCTAATAACATAAATACAAATCAAGCTCGAATTAAAGTTAAACCCTTAGGAGGTATTTTCTTTGCAATCAATCAGAATAAATTTATAATTAAATCTAGAGATTTAATTATAAATTTTGAAGAATATTCGCAGATTAATTGTTTGAATAATTCAATTCGCTATAATTTTGATATAGAAAGAAAAGATCAATTTAATTCTATATTTTCTCTTCAATTAGATGGTCTAATTAATGGAGTTCAGGTTCAATTTTCAAAATCCACATATTCTTCAAATGATTCTTCAGGCTATATAAGCTTGGTTGGTCTTAGTGAATTATCTCCAGCAGATATTGAATTCAATATTCTAGCTATTGGAGAAAATCTATCAGAGTCATATGGGTTTGAATTGAAGCAAAGAGAAAGTATAATTACCACTCCTTTGCTAATAGCTCCGAAAAATCAAGCTATAAAAGAAAAATTGAGTCCTGAATTGATCTGGGAAGATTCAATAAATAATGATAATTATCGATTTCAATTATCCCTAGAGGATAGCTTTACAAATATTTTACTGGACACTCTTATCCCCTTAAACCAATTTGATTTAAAAAATTTAAATGGAAATACTCAGTATTTTTGGCGAGTTCAAAATCAAAATTTTTGTAGTCAAGGTCCTTTCTCGGATTCGTTTTCGTTTACTACTAATCAAATTTCATGCTTAGAATTAAGCTCTTTAAGTGTTCCTAAGCCTCTTCAAGATGCCTCTAATTCTGTCGATGGAAGAACAGCTGCAATTATTAATGTCAATTTTGATTCACCTATTTTAGATTTGGATATTGTTGTAGATTTGGATCATACTTGGCTTGAAGATTTGACTTTATATCTTGAAACACCTGAAGGAACTAGATTTCTGTTAAGCAGTGAGCTAGGTGGTTCAAATGATGACTACACTCAGACCATTTTTGATCAAGAAGCAAATGTTAATATTTTTAACGGAACAGCTCCTTTTACAGGGAGGTATAAGCCCACCCAAAGTATAAGTTCTATTTATGGTGTTTCAACAAAAGGGATTTGGAAACTTATTGTAGAAGATGGGTACATTGAAGATACCGGAACTTTATTTGAATTTACACTGAACCTCTGTGTTTTAGGCGAGGCATTACCTAATTCTGATAATGATTCTACAGTAGATCAATTTGATAACTGTCCTGAAATAACTAATGAAGATCAATCTGACATTGACAACAACGGAATTGGAGATGTGTGTGATATTTTTTCATCAAAAAATATCACACTAACTAAAAAAGACACTAGCTGCCCCAACAAATCGAATGGAGTTATAACTCTGGGAGCATTAGCAGATTTCATATATAAAGCTGATATTAATGGACCAAATGGATATGTTCGCCAAGTAGTTTTTACAAATCAAGGAAAAGTATTGGAAGACCTAGCGGCTGGAGTTTATGAAATTTGTATTTATAGCGATTATTTTATAGAATTTGAATATTGTTTTGAGACTGAAATAATAAAACCGGACACTTTAGACGTTCTTGTTTCCTTCAGCCAAGTAACGGATATCTTAGATTTAGAAGTATCGGGAAGTTTGTTATTTGAGGTTCATTTTAATGACGATACAATTATAGTTTCAGGAAAGGAAAAAATACAACTTCCCATTACTCAAAAATTAAATCACATAATGGTTAAGACATATAACAGCTGTCAGGGTGTTTTTGACCAATGGTTTAACTTTAATGATAATGCTAAGATTTTTCCAAATCCAGTTATTGATATAGCGACATTGATTTTGCCTAAAAATAAAACTGCAACTCTTTTTCTATTTGCTGCTGACGGAGAATTAGTTTGGTCAAATGAGATTAAAGATATCTATAGTTATAGCCGAGAAATCCCTATGGCAAATTTTTTCACAGGCTGGTACATACTGAAAATAAATTATGGTTCATATTCAGAGACACTTAAATTATTGAAACAATGAAAAATTTATTTTCTTTATTGATTATGTTTTTTTTGAGTTGTGGGCCAGATCCAATTCCAGATCCCGCTGCACCTATTTTAATTGCTCCCATTAATTTAAATTCCTGTAAATCAGCAACAAGAATTAATGAAAACCAACAGCAAGTTATATTTGAATGGACAACTTCATTTTATACGGATTCTTATCAATTGATCATTCAAAATGCTTTAACAGGTAATCAAAAAATCGTAAATACTTCTTTGTTAAAAGAGGCGATTATTTTAAATCAAGGAGCACCCTATAAATGGCATGTACTTTCAAAATCTATCGCAACTATTGCCACAGGCAAAAGCTTGGAATGGCAATTTTATTTAGAGGGAAACCCTGAATCTAGTCATTTACCTTTTCCTGCAGTTTTGATTCAGCCAGAAGATAAATCAAATGTTAGTTTAAATATGTCTGGAGAATTTATTTTTCAATGGAGTGGTACTGATTTGGATAATGACATAAGTTCGTATAACTTATATCTTGGAATAGATATTTCAGAATTGGATTTAGTTAAAGAATTGATTAGTTCAAGCCAATACTCTCAGATTTTAACGACAGATACCACTTATTTTTGGCAAATAGAAACTATAGATGACGAATTAAACCGTTCTTTTTCTTCTATTTTTCAATTTGATACAGAATAATTATTTATTTTCCATTAAATTGATTCATTGTATTTTGAACTCCTTCTAATCCAAACAATAAAATTGCTTTTGAGGAAAGTTCTAGTCTTTCCGGCAAGCTTTTTTCTTCTTCAGAGTCCCAATTGGATAAAACAAATTTCACTTGATCGTAAGGCTTACTTTCTTGACTTATACCAAATCGAAGCCGGGCATAATTAGAAGTATTTAGTTCTGATTCAATATCTTTTAAACCGTTATGGCCTGCTGGACTTCCTTTACTGCGTATTCTTAGGCTTCCGAATGGCAAATGGAGTTCATCAGTTAGTATTAGAATATTTTCAATGGAAATATTTTCTTTAAGCGCCCAATACCTCACGGCTTTTCCACTTCGATTCATAAAGGTAGTCGGTTTTATTAAGATGAATTGTTTTCCCTTGTGTTTTAATAATGTTCGGCTTGATAGTTTTTGTGATTCCCAAATACAATTATAGTCATCTGCTAATCGATTAAGTATCTTAAATCCTATATTATGACGAGTATCTTCATATTCTTCACCTACATTACCGAGTCCAACTATTAAAAATTTATTCATTGCTAAAGAAGGTTTTTTAAAAAATAAAGATTTAAATGAAAACATACCTCTAAAATAAAAAAAGCATATGATTTTCAAACCACATGCTTTTTATTTTAAAAAACTTAAATTTATTCAGCTTTGGCTTGTGTTGCTGCTTCTGAATCAGTAGTTCCTTCTTCACTAACCTCAGTTTCTTCAACTTCCTCTACAATAGACGCTCTAGAAGTACGAACTTGACAAACAACTTGATTGTCAGGATGAAGAATAGTATATGTTTCTGTTTTTAATTCTGAAGTATATACCTTATTTCCTAAGTCTAGCTCAGAAATATTTACAAGGAGATAATCAGGGAGATTTTTAGGTAAAGCTTTTACGCGGAGTTTACGTTTATTTACACTAAGTACACCACCACCAATTAAAACGCCCGGTGCAGCACCTTCAATTTTCACGGGAATATTCATTGAAACTTCTTTATCTTCAAACAGGCGATAAAAGTCAATATGCAAAATTTTATCTGTTAAAGGATGAAATTGTATGTCTTGTAGAATAGCATCTACTTTATTTCCTTGATCAAGTGTAATAACGACAGTGTGCGCATTAGGAGTGTAAACTAGTTTGCTGAAATCAAGTTCCGGTGATGAAAAGTGAAGAGGTTCGCCTCCACCATATAAAACACAGGGAACTCTGCCAGCATTGCGTAAAGCTTTGGTTGACACCTTGCCTACGCTTTCTCTTTTAGAACCTTTAATGGTAATAGATTTCATTTTTTTTTTTTTACATTATAAATTTAGAACTTATTGACTGGTTGGAATGAACATTTTTCATAACCTCAGCGAATAATGGGGCGCAAGATAATATTTTTACTTTAGGGTGACTAATTTTAGAAGGTATAGAATCAGTCACAATTAATTCCTCTAGTTGCGAATCTTGAATTTTTTCATAAGCATTTCCAGATAAAATTGCATGCGTACAAATTGCACGAACAGATAACGCTCCTCTTTCCTTCATCAAATCTGCGGCTTTAGTTAATGTTCCAGCAGTATCTACCATATCATCAACTAAGATAACGTGCTTACCGTCAACTTTACCAATTAATTCCATGTGTGAAATTATATTAGCTTTTTCTCGTTGTTTGTAGCAAATTACGACATCACTAGTCAGATACTTGGAATAAGCATATGCTCTTTTAGAACCTCCCATGTCTGGTGAAGCAATCGTTAAATTATTTAAGCCAAGTGATTCAATATAGGGAAGGAATAAGGAGGATGCGAATAAATGATCGACTGGTTTTTCAAAAAAGCCCTGAATTTGATCAGCATGTAAATCCATAGTAATAATTCGCGTTGCTCCAGCAGTTTCTAATAATTTCGCGATTAACTTAGCTCCAATAGGTACCCTAGGCTTGTCTTTCCGATCTTGTCTTGCCCATCCAAAGTAGGGAATAACTGCTGTTATGTGTCTAGCTGAAGCGCGTTTTGCAGCATCTAACATCAATAATAATTCCATTAAATTTTCGGAGGAAGGATGTGTAGATCCAATTAAAAAAACGCGTGACCCTCTTACAGATTCTTCAAATGAGGGTTGAAATTCTCCATCACTGTATCGTGAAAAATTTACTTTTCCAATTTTAATGCCGAATTTATTAGCAATTTTGGTTGCTAGTTCTATACTTTGAGTACAGGGAAATATTTTTGCAGGAGTTTCCATAAAAAGGTTTAAGAATACAAATCTAAAAAATAAATAAGTGTTAGGTATTAATGTCAATTTTAAATTGACAGAATAAATAATTTACTATTTTTACCGCGATTAGCCTTGGTGGCGGAATTGGTAGACGCGCTGGATTCAAAATCCAGTTCTTTCGGGAGTGTGGGTTCGATTCCCACCCAAGGTACTCTAAAATAATCCGTAATGTATCTGTAAATAAGGCATTGCGGTTTTTTTATTGTTCATATTGGCAACAAACCATATGTTTTTCCCTAACGGTATGATATAAAAAGCTAAAAGTTTCCAAACATTCTTTCATTTCTAAACATGGGGGTGAGGTTTTTAGAATCGTTTTTTTTATTTAGATATTACTTCTTGTGTATAGTATATAACCTAAAACATCAGCATTTAAGACACTACATATATTAGCCATATTGGAAGTTGACATAAACACTTACTTAAACCAATCTATTTCAAAATTATTTTGGGTTTAAAATTCTAGTTGTAGTTCTGGGTTTATTTTCATCATATGAGACCCTAATTTCTCTCAAAAAGAAAACTTCTATTTAATTAAAAGGACACTTTATACAAGTATAATAGCTAAAAAATATACCTAATTATTTGATTGGAATTATCCATTGATTTTTTTTCAAATCAACGCTTCCACTCATTTTACCTTCAACTACACGATCAACAATAGCGATTCCTTTTTTAGCCATGTTCTCAAAAGTATCGATTCCATTATTAGGAAACCCTTTTCTAGTTCTGTGGATATTGAATTCGACAGCAAACTCTTTATCAAAAATTTTTTCGATTCCATTTTTACCAATCATGAATCCCAATAAGCCTCCCCAAGTAGCAGTTGGATTATCTGAATCCCAACCTGTTAGAGCACCAATTTTTATTGTTTCCTTTATGTTTCCTTCACCGTATAATAAACTTACAATACTGGCCCCAAAATTAATTCCCGAAGCAAAACAACCGTTACAGCTTTCATCTAAAGTAGACCACTGATAACCATCTGCTTGTTGGATTTGATATTTGTAGTGGAGTAAATCACGAGCTGTTTCCCAAGATACTCCAGACTGATATTGAGCAGAAACAAAATCATACATTTTAGCTGAATACGAATCATTTGGAAGATGTTTTCGTGCCTCTTTAGCCATCCATTGTAACTTATCCTTAATATTTTTATGTTGTGTCTCTAAACTAGCTAATGAATACATGATAATATTAAATTCAGCAATCCAAGCTGCATTATTTCTCGCAGTGGTTCTTACTGCTAAATGAGCTAATTCAACAGCAATTATTGGTTTAGTAGGTGCATAAAATCCGAAAATTTCAGTTGTTAATTGAGCATCAATCATCTCATAATGTTCATTTAAATCAGGATCACTTGTTTCTGGTGGAATTTTTCCTTCTTGCATTAAGTCAAAAGCTTTCTGATTGGATACCCATAAATAATTTTCCTCTTCAATGTTGATATGGTCTAACCATGCTTGTCTAATTTGTTCTCCTGTTATATCAAGTGTTGGACTACTGAACAATAATTCTTGATAGATATATTCGATGTCAGTGTCATCATCAGCTCCCCAGATACTATCTTTTTCAGCATAAATAAAATCAATAGTTTCTGATAAGTCATTAAATCCCCATATGTTAGGCTGATCTTTCTTTCCCCAATCTTCTCGTGTATAAAATCCTTCTCCCATCCCATTAGAAGGAATTCCTATTTTATCCATTTCGGTTATTAATCCAGTCCAATTTGCAATGCATTGTCCCAGCCAAAACCCTTCTAACTGATCTTGATACATGGCTCGGTCAAGAATAACATTTTCTTTTGTATTGTCTGAAGTCTTTTTACATGAGATAAAACTCATCGAAAATAATAATATAAATATTGCATTTTTCATATAATATATTTTTAAACTGGAAGCATAAAAGCATCCTTTAAGGTAGAATTTTTCTCATCTGTATTCTCAAGTTTTCTAAACTCCTCTAAAGTTAAGTAGACTATTTCAGGTTTAAGCCCTTATAGTTGCTTGACATTAAACTTCAAGTCTTGTATGTAACGTTCTTCTTTGCTTAATAATTAGTGTAGATCTTCTAAAGCTTCTTTATGCCGAACTCCGTGCAGATCAAGATTTTTGATATTAATTAAATAATTTAATTAATATTGGATAAATAGCGTTCAATGTGCATTTGATTTAGGTCATCAGAATCACCATATTTTTCTCTTAATTCTGTTAAGCGTAAATGCATTTTTTCCTGCACTTCTAAATATTCTTTTTGTCCGTATAAATTATTCATTTCAGAAGGATCTGCTTCAAGATCATATAGTTCCCACTCATCAATATCGTAATAAAAATGCATTAGCTTATAGCGCTCTGTTCTGACCCCATAATGTCTTTTTACCATATGAACAGAAGGGTATTCATAATAGGTATAATAGATTGCATCGCGTCCTTTTGTTGTTTTTTGATTTACGATATCACGGAATGACTCTCCCTGTATATCGTCTGGAATAGGAGTATTGGCATAATCTAAAAATGTAGGTGCAAAATCTAAGTTTTGAATTAATGCATTTATTTTAGATCCTGCGGGAATTTCTTTAGGATAGCGAATTAATATTGGAGTGCGCAGAGACTCTTCATACATAAATCGTTTGTCAAACCAACCGTGTTCTCCCAAATAAAATCCTTGATCTGAGGTGTATACTACAATAGTATTTTCTGTCAAACCTTCTTGATCTAGATAATCTAAAACTTTACCTACACCATCATCTACAGATTGAATGGTACGCAAATAGTCTTTCAGATAACGATTGAATTTCCATAACGCAAGTTCTTTTCCTTTTAGATTTTGGAATTTCATTGCCTGATTTTTTGGAGTATAGGCATTCAACCATGCTGCTTTTTGTTCTGGAGAAAAACGTTCTAATTCTTTTTCAAATCCTGTATTATTTCCGTAAGGATCAGTCAACATTTTAAAATCATGTCCCCAACGACCATGTCCCCAATTACCGCGCGTTACATCGATTTGTTCCTCTGAAGCTGCAATTAACATCTCTTGTGTTTTGGCTGCTGTCCCTCGATTGGAATAATCATCAAAAAAGTTTGTTGGAGGATCAAATGTTTTATCGTCAAAAAGGGTAAGATATTTTTCTTCTGGTTTCCAGTTTCTGTGAGGTGCTTTTTGGTGATATAATAACAAGAAAGGTTTGTTTGGATCTCGTTTGTTTTTCAGCCAATCTAAACTTAATTTTGTTGTAATATTTGTAACATATCCTTCGATTCTTTTTGTGATTCCATCAATCAAAAAATCAGGATTATAATAATGCCCTTGTCCAGGTAAAACCGCTGAATAATCAAATCCTTGAGGTAGTCCTCTTAAATGAATTTTACCCACCATAGCAGTTTGGTATCCTGCAGTTTGCAATTGTTTTACAAAATTATCTTGATCCCAGTTGAAATCTTGAATATTATCTACTTTACCATTGACAAAGCTATGTTTTCCGGTAAGCATAACAGCTCGGCTTGGTGCGCAAATAGAATTGGTAACAAACCCTTTATCAAATCGCGCACCTTCATTTGCAATTCGATCGATATTTGGAGTATTATTAAGTCCATGCCCATACGCACTTATAGCCTTATGGGCATGATCATCGGACATGATAAAAATAATATTAGGAGGTGTTTTATTTTTTTTACAGGATGTTAAGAAAATAACACCAAGAACAAGAATTATTAACTTTTTCAAAGTATATTTTTTAATTTCATTTTAAAGATAAAGAAAGCGCTTGATATTAGATTAATTATTGTAGCCAAAACGCTTTAATTGTTGTTTGTTAGTCCTCCAGTTTTTTGAAACTTTTACATAAAGTTCTATATGAATTTGTTTTCCAAAAAAAGCTTCTAAAGATTTTCTAGATCCAATTCCAACTAGTTTCAAGGCACTTCCTTTGTAACCAATTAAAAAAACTTACTATGTTTTCCGCTCAACCATGATGATGGATCTAATCTTAATGATTTTTGAGTCTTCAATAAAATCCTCTGTAACCACTTCTACGGCATAAGGTATTTATTTAGAATATAACTCATGAATTTGTTCTCGAACGGCTTCATTTAGAAAAAAAACGTTCGGGTTTATCAGTTAATTGGTCTTTTGGAAAATAAGCTGGAGATTCTGGTAAATTATTTTAAGATTTTTAAATGTAATGAAAAACCGTCTGAATTTAATCATAGGCTAATTCCATCATTTTTATCAAAACAAGTTTTTAAAAATTGATCAAAATGAATCAAAATTGATCAAAAAGCGAATATTTTCATCTACATGGTTTTTTTAATTGATTATACCCTAAAACAAATAAATGTATTTAAAATATAATTATCTTTATTACTAAATTAAAATAATGAAAATTTTTTTTAAAAAACTAATTCCTACAAAGCTAATCTTAGCACTAATTATATCAGGAGGTTTTTGTTCTAATGCTCAAGATAGATTAGGAGGATTAGCTCTCTATACACTTCGAGACGAAATGCAGAAGGATGTAAAAAAAACCCTTCAAGCAGTCGCAGATGCTGGTTACAGCTATGTGGAGGCAGCAGGGTATAGTAAAGGAAAATTTTATAACCTTTCGCCTCAAGAATTTAAAACCACTTTAGAATCTTTGAAATTAAGGCCATTAAGTGCGCATCAGGGTAGTGTTACTTTAGATAATGCAGATGTAATGATGTCAGATGTCAAGGCAGCCGGATTTGAATATTTTGTAATACCCGTACCTCCAATGGGACTTTTTGAAGTTGATACTTATTCAAGACAAATGGGAATGAATGGAGGAGTTGCTAATCTTGCTAAAATTTTAAATAAATTAGGACAAAAGGCAAAAGATGCAGGACTTAAATTACTTTATCATAATCATGATTTTGAATTTGTAAAAGATGCTAATGGTATCGTACCCATTGATTATTTATTAGAATATTGCGATTCAAATCTTGTGAATTTTCAAATGGATCTCTATTGGGTTATAAAAGCAAAGGCGGATCCCCTAGCTTATTTTGAAAAATATCCAGGACGTTTTAAAATTTGGCACGTAAAGGATATGGATTTAGAAGGTAAATTCACACCTGTTGGAAATGGGACTATAGATTTCGCTGAAATATTAAATAAAAAGGATAAATCAGGGATGAAATACTATATGGTTGAACAAGATGAAACTTTCTCCATGGAACCCCTAGAAGCGATTAAGGTAAGCCATGAGGGAATCAAAAGGTTTGGTTTTCAATAAATTAAAATCAGTTTTATTCTATTTCTACAATTACTTCAATTTCAACTGCAATTCCAGATGGTAATGAGCACATTCCAACTGCAGAACGAGCATGTTTTCCTCGATCTCCAAAAACTTCCACCATTAAATCTGAAAATCCATTTATAACTTTGGGTTGATCTTGAAAGTCTGCAGATGCATTAACCATTCCTAAAACTTTTACAATTCTCTTTACTTTATTTAAATCTCCAAGCTCTGCCTTAAGAACAGCTATTTGATTAATTCCTGTAATTCGAGCAGCTTCATAGCCCTGTTCAATAGTTAAATCTAAACCTAATTTACCTTTTATATATGTACCATCTAATTTTTTTGGTCCTTTTCCTGAAAGGAATAACAAATTTCCTGATCTGACAATGTTAACATAGTTCGCAACTGGTGCAGATGGAGATGGTAGTGTTATCCCTAATTTTTTAAGTTGTGTATTAGGATTATTAATAGCCATGGTTTTTAAGGAGGAATCTCCCGAAGGGTTACAGCCCAAAAAAGCTATTGTAATAAGAACTACTAATATTTCTTTCATTTTATATTTATTTTTGATTGCTTGAGTATTCAATGGGAAATAGAATTTCATTTTTTCTATTGAATAAAGTATACGGACTATTATAAACTAGAACAAGAGGCTGGTTTTTATAAATGATTTTCTTTTTTTCTAATAAAATCTTTCCTTTTTTTATTACTGATTGTTCTTTTTTTAAATTAGTATAACCACTATAAGAAAACGCGGCATAGTATCCGGATTCGGATTCGTAAATTTCAACCTTACTTTTAGAAGGAAGGGGTGTGTTTTGAGAATTAAAACCTTTAGGAAGTACAAATTCCATGATACCTTTTCCCTCATAATTATTGATTATAACAGGAGTAGTCATTGCAATTTTTTGTTGTTTTGAATTACTCCCTGATATATAGCCAAATAATGAAGAAAACCCACCTTTTTTAACTGTCTTCACTTTCATTACGGGAGGGTAGTATCTAATTTCAATATCTAAAATATTTTGGATTACTTTATAATACTGAGTTTCATTTTGTGCCATGATAAAAGAAAAATTAAAAATCATAAAAACAGCAGCAATACTTGATTTTATGGAAAGAGAATTGTACAGAAAAAAAAACACCTTCATATCAATTAATTGATATGAAGGTACTGATTTTTAAATTTAGGAATCTAAATTTATGATTCTAAAGCATTTTTACAATACTCAATACTCTTTTTGATTTCTTGAATAACTGAAGAAGCTTCAGGAGTTTTATATTCGTATTCTACTGTTGCCAAAAATTGATATTTTTGATCACGCATTAATTTTAACACTTCTTTTATTGGAGTATCTCCCATACCAAAAGGCATATTGCTTTTGCCGTTTGTAAGATTTTGACGATCTTTCACATGCATACTTAAAATATGTTGATTTTTATTTTTTAATAATTCCAAAACATCTTTGTTTCCAGCGGCTATATAATGCCCTATATCTAGATTCATAGCGTTATAAGTTGACTGTTTTAAAGCGACATCCCACCATTTTGAATGTTGTTGCTCGTGGCCATGATAAGCTACCTTAATTCCATTTTTTTGCCCCATTTTCCCCAGTTTAAGCGAATGTTCACTTTTTCTAGGAAGTTCAATTGTTACATGAGAGGCGCCAAGTAGTTTTCCAGCTTGCATTGCATAATTAATATTGGCATCCGAATTTTTAGAGGTTAATAAATAATTAGGTTTAAAGGCATAAATTTCCACTCCAGCAGCGTTATACATTTCACGAAGCTTAATGAATCCGTCTAGTGATCGATTCTTTCTCCATTGCTCTAGTTCCTTTTCATAGGATTCTTTTTGAAGTTTTAAATCAGCTAATTCTTTTCTTCCATCTCTTTTCAAATCTTTATTTTTTTCTTTTCTTAGGAGACTATAATATTTTCTACGATCCATCTTATTTTCAGGTCGGCCAATAAAAGATTCAGCAGTACCTCCCATCAATTCAATAGCATTGACTCCACAGTCTAAAACATACTGAAGGGTTGCTTCTGCACTTTGATCTTCTAACTCTCTAAAGGAATAAGTTATTACTCCAAGTTGAACGCCATTAATTTTTGAATTGAGTTTCAGTAAATTTGGAATATAAGCAGGTGCTCCCCAAACTTTTGGACCAGTTATAGCAAATCCAATAGCAAGAGCTGCCGTATTTCTAAAAAAAGACCTCCGAGACAAGATGTGCTTTTTATTTTTCATTTCTATTTTTAAAATAATGAAGTTATATCTTTTTTTTTTATTTTAGTAAATGATTATAATTTTACCCTGATTCAGGGACTCATGTTTTTTAAATTAAATATAAATGTATTACATAGGTCATGATGTTGGGAGTTCTTCTATAAAAATAGTATTAGTTAATGCCAAAACAAACTAAAAAATAGATATCGTTTCGGAGCCTGAGACTGAAATACCGAAACGTCTTAGCGGCAAGCAGGAGCTTTACGAAAGCACAATAAATCAATATATCTAGATGAAATTGGATTTTACAAAACTTTTTTTCACTTTTATTATTATTATTTTCATAAAATGCACTGACAAAAAAAAAACAAATGGGCAAATAGTTTTTAAAGATGGGATGGTATTAATTCCCTCTGGAAATTTTAAAATGGGAAGTAATGATAATCAATCCAGAAAAGATGAGTTTCCAATTCATGAGGTTTCAATAGATTCTTTTTGGATGGATCAAACCGAGGTTACGAATAAAGAATTTTCTCTTTTTATTAAAGCTACAGGGTATGTTACTACTGCTGAAATTAGGCTTAATTGGAGTGAATTAAAAAAAGATTTACCTCCGGGAACACCAAAGCCAGATGATTCTCTTCTAAAAGCAGGTTCCTTAGTTTTCATGCCTACAAAAGGTCCAGTAAATCCTGATGATTATGGAGTATGGTGGAATTGGAAATCTAACACTAATTGGCGCTCACCTAAAGGACCTCAAAGTACTATCAATGGAAAAGAAAGTCACCCTGTTGTTCATATTTCTTGGTATGATGCTCAGGCATATGCTCAATGGTCAGGTAAGAGATTGCCCACTGAAGCCGAATGGGAATGGGCAGCTCGAGGAGGTGAAGAACAAGCTCTCTATCCATGGGGAGATGAGCTGCTAAATAATGGGGAGGTAAAGACTAATTCTTGGGAGGGAGCATTTCCTTATGAAAATCAAATGAGGGATCAATTTTTTTATACCGCTCCTGTCGCTTCATTTGAAGCAAACAAATATGGTCTATATGATATGTCTGGAAATGTTTGGGAATGGTGTTCTGATTGGTATGATTATTCGTACTATGAATCTCTTTCAAATACATTGACTAAAAATCCTAAAGGACCAAAAAAAGCATATGATCCATATTTACCTTATACAAAACAAAAAGTAATGCGTGGAGGATCTTTTCTTTGTAATGACAGCTATTGTGCAGGATACAGAGTAGCGTCACGGATGAAATCTTCTCCCGACACAGGTTTGCAACATACAGGCTTTCGCCTTGTTAAATCGATAAAGTTAAAGACTGAATAAATATGTTTTTAAAAAAAAATGACACTGTGTCATTTTTTTTATTAGTTTCGTCTTAAAATCTGATTTATGAATATTTTAGTCTGTATCAGTAATGTGCCAGATACCACATCAAAAATAAATTTTAAAGATGAAAATAAATCTTTTGATTCTAATGGTATTCAATTTATAATAAATCCAAATGATGAATTTGGATTAACTCGTGCAATTTGGTTGCAACAAAAATCAGGAGCAAAAGTTACTGTTGTTACAGTGGGAGATATTAGTTGTGAACCTATTCTAAGAAAATGTTTAGCAATAGGAGCTGATAAGGCTATTAGAATTGATGTAGTTCCTCAGGATGGTTACTTTGTGGCATCTCAACTTGCAGCTTTACACAAAAACACTCCTTACGACTTAATTATTACAGGTAGAGAATCGATTGATTATAACGGTGGTATGGTAGGTGGAATACTTGCAACTCTCCTAGACTTACCATACCTAGCTAATTGCATCCAGATGGAACTGGAAGGTAATGTTACAACTTTACAAAGAGAAATTGATGGTGGAAAGGAAATCTTATCAGGAATTTTGCCAATGGTTATTGGAGCTCAGAAGGGTCTTGTTGAAGAATCTGATTTGATTATTCCAAATATGAGAGGAATAATGCAAGCACGTCAAAAACCATTAGAGGTCCTTTCTGCATTTAGTGATGAAAACACTTCTAAAGTTAATATTTTTGAAAAGCCTCCTGCCAAAGGGCCGGTCAAATTAGTTGATGCTGGGGACATAGATGCCTTAATAGATTTATTACAAAACGAAGCAAAAGTGCTTTAAATAATATAAAATATGTCAATTGTTGTTTTTATAGAATCTCAAAATGGAGTAATAAAAAAGTCGGGTCTAGAAGTCACTTCTTATGGAAGAGCTATTGCAGATTTAAATGGAGATTCGCTTGTAGCTGTTGTCTTTAATCCTGAAAGTACTGTAATTTTAAATTCTCATGGAGTAGATAAAATTTATTCTGTAAATACGAGTAATAACAAATTTTTTAATGTTGATCAATATAGTAGCACACTAGCAAATGTTGTAGAGAGAGAAGGTGCAAATATTATAATCGTTAGTGCTTCAGCAGATGGTCGTTATTTGGCTCCTATTTTGGCAACAAAATTAAAAGCTGCTTTCGTGTCCAACGTGGTAGCACTGCCTAGTTCCTTCAATCCAATTATTGTTAAACGTTCTTGTTTTACTAATAAAGCTTTCAATGAAACAGAAAGTAAAAAATCAAAAACGGTTTTATCTTTAAGTTCAAATGCTTTTGGAGTCCATGAAAAAGCAAGTAGTCCCGAAGTTATTGAACAAAAATTTAGTGAAGCTAGTTCTAGCCTAAAAGTTACATCTGTTGATAAAGTAATCGATAAAGTGACCATAGCTGATGCTGATATTGTTATTTCTGGAGGCAGAGGTCTTAAAGGACCAGAAAACTGGCATCTCATAGAAGATCTTGCTGAAGTCTTAGGAGCAGCTACAGCTTGCTCTAAGCCTGTTTCTGACATGGGATGGCGTCCACATAGCGAACATGTGGGTCAAACAGGTAAACCCGTAGCAACAAATTTATATTTTGCTATTGGAATTTCGGGAGCAATTCAACATCTAGCAGGGATTAATTCTTCTAAAATAAAAGTTGTTATAAACAATGATCCAGAAGCACCGTTTTTCAAAGCAGCAGACTATGGTATTGTAGGTGATGCTTTTGAGGTTGTTCCTAAATTAATTGAAAAATTGAAAGCCCTTCAACAATAATAAAATTATATCCAAATGATTAACAAAAAAGTTAACTCCGTTTCTCAAGCTCTAGAAGGAGTCCAAGATGGAATGACCTTTATGTTAGGAGGGTTTGGTTTGTGTGGAATTCCTGAAAACGCTATTGAAAAATTAGTAAGTTTAGATATATCAAAACTTATATGTATTTCTAATAATGCCGGAATAGATGATTTTGGTTTAGGAAAACTTCTTCAAAACAAACAGATAAAAAAAATGATTGCTTCCTATGTAGGAGAAAACGCTGAGTTTGAAAGGCAGATGTTGTCAGGTGAATTGGAAGTTGAATTAACTCCTCAGGGCACTTTAGCTGAAAAATGTAGAGCAGCCCAGACTGGGATTCCTGCTTTTTTTACACCTGCAGGTTATGGAACTGAAGTTGCAGAAGGTAAAGAAACTAGAGTTTTTAATGGAAAAAATTATGTGATGGAGGAAGCATATCAAGCAGATTTTGCTTTCGTTAAGGCCTGGAAAGGAGATGAGGCTGGAAATTTAATTTTTAAAGGAACAGCTCGAAATTTTAACCCTTTGATGTGTGGTGCTGCAACAATCACAGTTGCTGAAGTTGAAGAACTTCTCCCCATAGGAGGACTTGATCCAAACCAAATCCATATCCCAGGAATTTTAGTAGATAGAATATTTAGAGGAAATCTTTATGAAAAACGTATTGAACAATTGACTCTAAAAAAAATATAATGGCTCTTGATAAAAATGGTATTGCAAAACGTATAGCTAAAGAACTTCAAGATGGATGTTATGTCAATTTAGGAATTGGAATTCCGACTTTAGTTGCTAATTATGTGCCTCAAGGCATTAAAGTTGAATTTCAAAGTGAAAATGGAATCTTAGGGATGGGACCTTTTCCTGATAAAGGGGAAGAAGATGCAGATCTCATTAACGCTGGAAAGCAAACTATCACCAGCCTACCAGGAGCAAGTTTTTTTGATTCAGCAATGAGTTTCGGAATGATAAGAGGTAGACATGTTGATCTTACCGTTCTAGGGGCGATGGAGGTATCTGAAAAGGGAGACATTGCTAATTGGAAAATTCCAGGTAAATTAGTCAAAGGTATGGGAGGTGCAATGGATTTAGTCGCTTCAGCAGAAAATATTATTGTAGCAATGATGCATACAAATCGATCGGGAGTGTCAAAATTACTTGATAAATGCAGTCTCCCACTAACAGGTTTAGGGTGTGTAAAAAGAATTATTACAGATTTGGCTGTTATTGATATAATTAAAGATGGATTTTTACTTGTGGAAAGGGCTCCAAATGTAAGTATAGAAGAAATTCAAAACGCAACAAAAGGAAAGCTGATTATTCAGAATAAAGTCCCTGAAATGGAATTTTGAAGAAATTTACAGCAATAAAGCATCGTCTTTTATGGTTTATGTAATCTTTATTATGTGGATGTAAATTTAAAATCCAATAAAATCATTAATTAAATTTTCGGCAATTTTTTTTTGAGTTGTCAAAATTTTGCTAAAAAAGATTCTATAGAATTCGTTAAAAATTTATCAGTAAAAAAATCAGAATGAATTATTCTGATTGCTATTGAATACCCCGCTGAGAGTTGGCATATTTATCAAAATGAAAATTGTGAAAAACAGATAGGTCCTCAGAAAAAGAAATTTTTACCTATGATTCAACTAATGCAAAAGTGGACGAAAATAAAACTTTAATTTCAGATGAAAAATACACCAATTTTGAAATTCAATTTGATTGGAAACTCTCACCTAATTCTAATAGCGGTTTTATGTGGGGAGTTATTGAAGATTCAAGAATTGATGCTCCTAGCTTAACAAGATCTCTTTATGATATGGTTACATCCGACCATTTGATGACAAAGCCAGCGGGTGATTGGAATAGGTATCAGATCACAATTAATTATAGGATTAATAAAGGAACAGTAGCTCATAGCAGAATGGAAATCAATCGATTTTCACTTCTAAGGTAAAATTGGGATATGTTAATTTAAAAAAGTAAATTAGCTAGTAGTTCAGGTTTTGAAAAAAAATAAAGATGGATATCTTTGCTTTTAGGGTAATCCTAGTCTGATTTCATAAAAAAATTAAAAGGCTTTAAATTGTATTTGAATAATAAAATATATTCATTAAAAGCAAAGATAGTCTCAATAGCACTAGTCTTGGCAATTATAGTCCCTTTGGGGATTAAGCTTGACCATTCTTTTCAATATCACACAAGTGAAGATACATGTAAACATGCTAAGGTTCATTTTCACGAAACAAGTTC
>Ga0307998_1000596_pt1 | contig 20615 bp, 14 predicted proteins | sample Davwhametageno37_FD_203147 | JGI IMG/M metagenome (GOLD analysis project Ga0307998, IMG submission 203147) | Marine microbial communities from Davis Island wharf, Antarctic Ocean - #37 | ecosystem: Environmental > Aquatic > Marine > Unclassified | place: Antarctic Ocean: Davis Island wharf... | reverse complement strand
ACAATGAAACGACGCTTGAGGCAAAAGTGGATATAATGAGATTATATATTCATATAAACGATATTTTTGTTGATTATCCCAGCACACATGCTGCAGCTTTTGGAGCAGGTGAAACGATTAGTCCAGGGGTCTATTCTATCGCGGGCGCAGGTTCATTAGGAGGTTCCATTACTTTGGACGGCGGAGGAAATCCAGATGCTGTTTTTATAATTAAATTTCTTGGAGCAATGTCAATAGGCGCCGGGTCAACAACTGTTTTAGCGAATGGAACACGTGCCGCAAATGTGTATTGGATTGCCGAAGGTGCTATCTCCGCTGGAGCAGGAAGTATTTTAAAGGGCACTTTATTTTCACATGGGGGGGCAATTTCCCTAGCTGCAAATTGCGATTTAGAAGGAAGAATGCTTTCTACAGAAGGAAAGTTAACAGTAGGTATAGATAGTGAAGTTAGACCGGCTTCAGGTTTCAATACCATTTCAGTACCATGCAAAAAAACCAGCATCCCAGCTGCCGCAGTAAATGTTTTTGGAAGTGTCGCTGATTTTACTCTTTTTACCGGTGCAGGTGCCATCACAAACACAGCAACATCCGGTACTATTGGTAAAATAGGATCAAATGCTGGCGCAATAAGTGGATTCGGTTCTTCAACTAATGTGGGTTCCAGTCATACTGCAGATGGTACTACAGCCCAGGCGAAAGTAGACTTAGACAATGCCTACAATCAATTGATGCTCTCAACAAATACGGTAACTAACCATGCGCCTGCATTTGGAAATGGAGAAACCTTAACTAAAGGCGTCTATTTTATAGCAGGAGCAGGTTCCCTAACAGGGACTATCACATTAGACGCTCAAGCGGACCCCAATGCAATATTTGTTTTTAAGTTTGCAGGAGCATTTTCAGTAGCTGCGCTATCAAAAGTAATTTTTGCTAATGGAACGCATCGTAATAATGTTATTTGGATTTCTGGAGCCGGAGTAGCTACTGGAGCTACCACTATTGGAACTTTATGCGTTATGAAAGGCACCTTTCTTGCACATGGAGGTGCTTGTAATATAGGGGCCGGTGGATTTGTAGAGGGAAGGATGCTTTCTACATCAGGGGCGGTTGGATTCAGCTCTGGAGTAATTTTCAATGACCCACTTTGCTATAGCGCTGCTACACCTTCGTCATTACCTATTGAGTTATTACGTTTTACTGCTGAAGCAAAAGATTCATATCTCCAGCTTGATTGGGTTACCTTGACCGAAATTAATAACGACTACTTTACCGTTGAGCGCAGCTCGGATGGAATTAATTTTTCTTCCATATTTGAAATAAATGGAGCAGGAAACAGCTCACACATCAACAATTATTCTACAATTGATGATTCCCCGCTTGAAGGTTGGTCTTATTATCGTTTAAAGCAAACTGATTATGATGGAAAAACCAGCTATTCTAATATAGTCACAGAAAAATTTAACGGATTAAGTGATTTTAGTTTAGAAATATACCCCAATCCATTCCCAGTTAAAACAGTTTTTCGTACCAACAGAGATTTCAAAGACACAAAATTAATAGTATATAACTCATATGGTAGGGCCGTTAAAGAAATACAAAATATTTCAGGACAAACATTTACTTTCTATCGTGAAAACTTATCAAGTGGGCTGTATTTCGTTAATTTGATTCAGGACTCTAATTTAATCGTAACTGAAAAATTCATTATTACCGAATAACAAAAACAAGAAGTAAATTAGAGCATGAAGGGGATGCTGCTTTTATCATAAACAGATATTAAACCAAGTGACAGATTTAATTCATTTCTCAAATAAATCACTGAAGTGAAAAAACAGATTGTATTAGGTGTTCATAATTTAATCATTAGTATCCTTGTCGGTCCTATAGTTTACTATCATTGTGTGGAAAACACTAAAGAAATAACTTCTTAAGTAGAATTCTTACTGTTTTTTTTTCGTTTTTTCACTAACATCTCTTCATTTACAAACGACTAGATTAATATTTTCAACACCTGCTTCAAATATATCAAAACCACTTGATATAGAAATATTTTTCGATATTGATACTATCTTCTTCAAGTGTAAACTTATCTAATACTGAAATGAAGACAGTATATTATTGTTTTTTAATTCTCTAAAATCATTAGTTCATCGATCTATCCGATTGTACAAATAATATTTAAATAACTTGATATTAATAATTATCTCTTGCACTTCAGGTAATTCTATTTGTTACTTCACCACAAATTTGCTTAAGTAAACTAGATTTGTTTTTAACTAAGTTGTTTACTACACTCAAGACAAATCTCTTTCAGTTAATGCATCCTTTAACTTTGGCGTGAGTCATTTTTCCTCTATTATGTGAGCCTTCCAAAATTTTGTTTTTAAAGAATCTACATTATTTATTTAATCACTAATTATCCAATTGTTCCTAATCCAAATAGTTTTACTATTCCTATAAATTCGTACCAAGAACTGAATTAAATGGTATAACCTCCTTTAATTTTGCAAGTTGTTGAAAGGATTCATACAAAGTAGGCAAGTCTTAAGTAAATGCAATTTGCTTCTAGGCTTCCAAGCTATTTTCTATTTCGTAATTTTTAAATCCAACCATTTCTTTAGATCTAGAGTTTAAATATTTTTATTTGTCAATAAATCCCAATATTATAAAAGAGGCTTTTCTATTAGAAACATTAGTAAATGGCAAATAATATGTCCTTTCATTTAGTAATGTTTTGTGGTAAATATTAAAATTTAGGACAAGAACTAGTTCTGTACCTTTTAGTCTTACCATTTGTTGTCTTAAATTTATGTACGTACGATATCTCATGAGATCCTAAATTTCTACCAACCGAATTAGAAGGGTATAAATCATAAGAGTATCCAATTTGAAAGCGATTACTTTTAACCCCAACAATAATTACTATTGCTTCGGAGCTTGCATACCAAAGTCCCAGAACTAGAAAGTTCGCTTCTACATAAGCACCTGCATTAAACTTGGTAAAAGTACCTTGCTTACTTAGTATAACATTTGGTGATATACTGTAATCACTATTGCCATTAAATAAAAACTTCGCCCCTCCGTGAAGAGTATAGTTCCTCTGTAGTTTTGACTCCCCGTTCTTATCAATTAAACCTGCTTGAGCTTGATTCAAGTGATTTACAGAAAATCCTCCGTAATATTTATCAGAATAGAGAAACATACCTGAAGATATATCAGCGTAGGAGATGGCTTCTCCAAACTTTTGCTTTGTAGTAAAAACGACCCCATCTCGGGAATCTATCATATCCTCAAAAATTAATTTATCCCAAGCAACATTTTTTTGAACAAATCCAGATTTAACACCAACTCTTAAATAAAGGTCTCTACTTAATTTTATTTCATGAGCATATACTCCACTGAACGAAGTCACCGTTAACATTCCGTCGCCTGCTTGGTCGCGATATATATTTACTCCTAACCCGTTATTAAAACGAGATAGATTCGTTTCAACACTTACATTCTGCGTTATAAAAGAGTTTTGAATTTGTGGCCAATGATTTCGGTAATTCAACGTAAGTTTTGATTCTTTTTCAATTCCGGCCAAAGAAGGATTGAGATACATTGAAGCGGTATAAAATTGAGAGAAATGAGTTTGTTGAGCTTTAGCCGTACTTGAATAAAGAATAATTCCTAGAACAGACAAATAAAGGTATTTCATTTTATCTGTTTTATTTTATATCAAAAGTGTTACAGTGCCAGTTTTTGAGATGTTTCTTCGGGTAGTCATTTCTATTGCGAAAAAAGTATATACGTAAACACCAACAGGAACGGCACTTCCGTTATGAGTTCCGTCCCATTTATGAGTTATATCATTGGATTCAAATAGTAATTCTCCCCAACGATTAAATATTTTTAACTCATATTTTTCAACATTTATTCCTACTGCACCAAATTTATCATTTGAACCATCCTGGTCTGGGGTAAAAGCATTTGGCAAATAAAATGTTGAAGGATTCAATAAAGTTGCAGTATTCGAGATGCTTTCAATTCTGCTATTGTCATGTTTTAACGCTACTACTCTATAGTTTTCATTTTCTATGGAGGAGCTTGTCGTACTTTGGGCATTTACCCCCATTGAAAAAATAAAAAAATATAGCAAACAAGTAAGCATAGTACAAAATCCACGGTTACTTGTGTTCATATCGCTTTGTTTAGGTTACTCACAATGTAACCTTAAGACTTGTATATTGCTTATGGAAGGAGAAATTTCCCAACGGATAGGATTTGATAACAACCGTTTATATTTGATTTTTTATCTCTTTTTAAAAAAAACCTTGGCAGAATCGGAAAGCGAGCTTTCTCAAGGAACTCAGAAATTGATAATTATTTCTCGTTGATTGGGCGGTACGATTTGAATAGTTTCCCATTGATTGAATTCATTTAGGCGCTGAATTTCGTAACTTTTAACACCTCCATCCCACTTTTCGTAACCAGACCACCTTAACTTACCTGTGTAATTATCAATTTGCGTGGATTTTAGTAAAATAGAAGAACCTGTATTAGTTAATTCATTTTTATTGACGCAAGTATTCAAGACCTCAATTTGATAAAAGTAGCGCTCATTTCCTACTGAAGTCCCCCTATCGTTAAAACTTGTATCCCCCATAGGAATGAAAGTTAAGGGGCTAAAGAACGTATTGTCTAATGAGCGATGAATTATGTAACCTGTAGTAAATTCAGGTGCAACTTTTACCGGTGTCCATTCCACTAGCACAGAACTGTTATCGTCAACAGTGGCTCTTATAATTTCGGATTTCTGAAATTGAGAAATTCCCGGCATTCTAGTTTCTGCCGTATCGCTAAAAGAACCCTTAATCAGTCCAGCTACTCCAGTCGCTTTTACTTTGTAACTATAATCATAGTTGCAATAAGCGGAAGTATCTGTAAAGTCTAATTTGGTAGAATTTACTCTTGCAATTACATTTGATTGGTTCAACACCTTATCTAATCTAAAAATTTCGTAAAATTCAACTGAAGCGCCCACATACCTACTCCACTGGATACCAACAGTCCTTTGACCTACTTTATTCGCTTTAATATTTATGGTGCAATGAAATGAAACTTCCTTCAATTTCATTTCTTGCCCACATTTATCTACAGAAACAATTTTATAACAATAAATTGAATCAATTGTGTTCAATGAATCATCTATATAAACGGTTTGATCCGCATCGTGAAGAGTTGCGATTTCGCTAAACAGGGTATCTAATGCTGTTTTTCGGTACAAAACATAGTGAGTAAAGGCGATGTCTTTATTCTTTTCCCATTCTACCAATACCTTTTGATCACTCAATACTGACACTCTATCTATGTTTGTATTCGAGGGAATGGAGTCGAATACCGTAATAAATTGTGGTTTTTTAATCTCATCTCTACAGCCATTAATCGTTTTAACTTCTAAGCTAATGGAGTGCAATCCAGCTTGAAAAACTTTATTTACTATCGGGGTATTTCCAAACTGGATTCCATTTTGCTGCCAATTATAAACTGGTTTTAAATCAGCAGATAGTTCCTTTAAAAAAATCGTTTCAAATTTTACAGCTAATTGATCACATGCTTCTGTTTCATCGGCTACAAAATCTACTTCCGGGGCTTCTTTTATTTTAATGTAAATCGTATCGCTTGTCGGACAGGAACCTTGAAAACTATAAATAACAGTATCAACCCCATTATTTGCTAGTTTGGGATTGTAAAATCCGATATTATTACTATCATTACTAACGCTCAATCCTGACCAAACTCCGCCCAATTCCTGAGAAGTAAGTTTTACCATATTTTCATTGCTACAAATAGAGTCAATTGATTGAATACTCGAGTTTGGAGTATGAAGCACTATTAAACTGTCGAATCTAGTACTATCGGAACAGCCTGACTCATTTTCAACGGTTAATAAAATAGAATAAATACCGGCGTTGCGGACTATGTAGCTTAATGAACTATCTTTATATACAGAGCCATTACCAATATTCCACTCCCATTTGTTAGCATTTATACTTTGACAAGTTAGCTCTACCTCCAATGGTGCGCAACCTACTGAGTCTTTGATTTGAAAATTAGCAGTAGGCGCATAATTCATTTCTACAGTTTTAGGCCATGTAAAAAATCCGTTGCACCCAAAAGAATCTGTAGTAGTTAGCGTTATAGAATACGTTCCAGGAGTAGTATAGGTGTGTGCAGGGTTTTTTTGGTTTGACGTATTCCCATCTCCAAAAAACCAGTTCCATTGCGCAGCATTAGTTGAAGAGTCAGTAAAATGGACAGGACTTATTCCGCAAACGGCAGAGTCAGACACCGAAAAGTTAGTGATTGGTCCCGGAACAAAAATATCATTCTTCAACGTCAAAGTATCCTTGCAACCTTCACCGTTTGCTACTAATAGCGAAACATCAAAGCCTCCTGAATTATTATATATTTTTAGGGGGTTCCTAGCTGTTGAAGTCTTTCCGTCTCCAAACCTCCATTTCCATGAAATTGCGTGGTTTGATTGATCAACAAAATTCACAACCATGGGTGCGCAAGAGCTATTGAATGTGGTGGTGTAATTCGCTTGAATGGAGGAAACCAGAATTGCATTTTGATAGATACTAGTATCCATGCAACCATCATAACTTACAGTAATTAATTGAACAGTATATACTCCATCATTAGTATAAATATGATTCGGACTGACGACTGATGATGTATCGCCGTCACCAAAACTCCAATAAGAGTGAACGAAATGCTCAGCTTTGTTGGTAAAGCTCACGCTTAATGGAGCACAACCGACAGTATCTGAAATTTCGAAATTTGAGCTTAGCGTTGTAGGAATTAATACTTTTGAAATGGAATCAACACAACCGTTATGCGCAGTAACTTTAAGTGAAATAGTAACAGAGCTATCTGGGGTAGCAAAGGAATAATGATTTGAGTTATTAATTTTTATGCTGTCAACTCTCCAACTCCACTGAGAAGAGTTAGAATTCGTATCAATAACACTAATCTGAATTGGATAACAGTGGTTCAATTGGGTTATCGTAAAATTGGCATTCGCCTCCTTCACTTGAACCAAAACTGGGTTGGTAAACGTATTTTGGCAACCTTCTTTTTGAACGGTTAAGCGAACGTTGTAGTTTCCTGCTTGACTTAATTTTATTCTAGGTAATTGCTTGGAGCTTGTTAAATTTGCCCCGAAATTCCAAAAATATGACTTAGCGCTAGTTTCTTGCGGCACAAAAGCAAAAAGTTGATTTTTACACTGTGCTGTATCTATTATTTGAAAATTTGCGGAAGATCCCATTATTCGAATAGAATCAAAAAGGTGAATGTTTTCACAACCACTAGAATCCTTACTTGTAACTTGAATTGCATAAACGCCTGGATTTGAATAAATATGCATTGATGTTAAGGAACTATCTGTACTCCCATCTCCAAACGACCAAGTATAAGTGAATAATGAATCACTCGCCTCAAAGTGCAATGAATCACCAACACATGCAGAATCTGGGGTGGTAAAAGAAATTTGTTTTAGTGGAAAGTTTAGAATACTTATTTTGGAAGCGGAACACCCTGCACTGTCATTCACTTTAAGGTAAACGACATGATTAATATTTGAGTACGGAAATTTATATTGAGGAGAGTTAGTAATTGAGTCACTGTAATTTGCAAAATGCCAAATCCATGAATTTGCTCTTTTAGAAGCGTTATTAAATGTGGCGGTTACAGTATCGCAATCATAACGCATAGTAGTCGAGAAATTGGCAATTGGCCCATTTATAGAAATATAATTCATCCACAGTATCGTATCTTTCCCTAAGGAATCTTCCGTAATTAATTGCACATCATAAACACCGGGCATTCTGTAAATGTGCAGTGGATTCTTTAAAGTAGAAGTATCTCCGTCTCCAAAATCCCAATACCAAGCAAAAGCATTTATATTTGGATTACTTAGTTGCACAATTTCCGGAGCACACCTCTGAGCAAACATAGGACTTGACTTTATGGAGTCGGCTCTATTTGCAGGGCTACCAGCATTAGGGTCTACAGTTGGTGTTTTTCCACCTACAAGGCAACTTGTAAAGTCTATAAAAGCCGGAAAAAATACACTTTGCATACAGCCGTTTGTGTTTATTAAAGTAACTGAAATATCATATACTAAGGTATCAGGAAATTGGTGAATGGGACTTTGTAAAGTCGAGTAAGTGCCATCTCCAAAATTCCAATACCAACTGCTTATATTTTCTGTCGAATCCGTCAATTGTAAAATAGCTTGGTCACAATTGAACTGCAAAGCGCTAACATCTGGAATAATACTCTGTATAGTGAAGGTGGCATAGTTTTCTACAAAAACGGGACAACCATCGGAACTTGTAGTTTTTAATGAAACAGTAAAAGTACCTGGATGCTGATAAGTATAAGTTGGGTTTCGCGACATAGCAGTATCTCCGTTTCCAAAGTCCCAAAGCCAACTACCCGAGCCTAACATATTGGCAGAAAAATCTATAGGTAATGGTAAACATCCAGTAATGGTATCAGTTAAGCTACCTGTCAACGAGTCATTGTGAGCAAGTATTAGATCTTGGTAATAAATAGAATCGATACAACCCGAAAGAGTTTCAATGACTAGTGAAACATCATATTTTCCGCTTGATTGATACAGATGCATTGGATTCTCTTGGTGAGAAGTATCTCCGTCACCAAAATCCCAAAACCACTTATCCGCAGGTGAACTTATATTTTGAAAATTAATACTTAAAGGAAGGCATCCATTAGTTTTTGATACCACAAAATCTGCTCTTAAGTCTACTACATTCAGTACTGTTGAGTAAGTGTTAGAACAAGCGTTAGAATCAGTAACCATTAGCGAAACAGTGAAGCTTCCTGTTTGATTAAAAGAATGACTAGGATGCTCTGCAGCAGAAGTTGTACTATCTCCAAAATCCCAAAAAAATGAACAAGAATTTGCATGCTGGGAAGTATTGGTGAACCCAATGGAACCATTTTTACAAAACTTTGAAGAGTCTGTTGTAAAAGATGCGATTGCTCCTCCACTAATGGTTATGAAGTTTGTTTTTGTAGTAGAGTCAACACATCCATTTATGTTAGCGGAAATTAAAGTAATTGAATAGTCTCCTGAACTATCAAAAGCTGTTTGTACAGTATCTCCATTTAATAACCTCCCATCGCTAAGGCGCCATTGACGAGACGCTATAAGATTGGTTCTAACTGCATTAAGCTGAATGATTAGAGGTGCACAGCCGGTTGTTACCGATGCTGTAAAATCTAAATTTAGGGTATTAAGAACTTGGATGTAATTGTTCTTTTTTAGTGTATCTGAACAGCCAAATTGGTTGGTAGTAATTAAGCACACATCATACGTACCTGCATTTTTGTATTGGTGAGTTGGGTTCTCTAGCAATGACGTATCTCCATCACCAAAATCCCAATGCCAATTTGTTATTGAATCTACAGGACAAATAAACAGGAAGGTTTGTGAGGTATCGCATCCAACGGTATCATTTACTGTAAAGCTAAGCTCAGGCGTCATTACAATTCTAATCGCTTGGTTAGCCTGTTTAAAGTTCCTGCAACCAATGCTGTCAGAAATCATAAGAGTAACCATATAACTACCAGAGTCGGCATAAGAGTGTACCGGATTAAACAAATTAGAAGAGTTACCGTCTCCAAAATCCCAAGTGTAACTTAACCCTACAGTAGATTGGTTTGTAAAACTAACGAGATTTTGATTTAAACAAACACTTTTTACGGTACGACTAAAATCTACAATAGGAATTTCATTTACAGTTATTGCATTTATTAGCAATAAAGTATCTGAATTTCCCAATGTATCTTTTACAATTAAACTTACATCGTAAATCCCTTTTGAAGAATATATAATGGAAGGTTGAGCTGCTATTGATGTTCCTCCATTTCCAAAATCCCATTCATACTGAGCCGCATTCAAGGAAGTATTGGTAATGAGAACTGAAAGTGGTGAGCAGCCACTGGTAATAGATAGTTGGAAATCGGCAACAGGCAACGTATTTTGACCTTGTATTGCAGATATAATTACACTTAACATGAGTGTAAGGATAAATTTGTGATACCGCACAGTTTCCATATCCATCAATATTTAATGTAAATCTAATATTAAGAAAAGAGCGTGGCTCTGCTGTTAGTGCAATTTCCAAACGTTGCTAAAAAACAAATCAACTTCAACAATGCAACTGTATTGATTTGGAGTTTACTTTACGAAAGTATGACCAATATGTCAATTTTTGGGCTTTAATTGAGACATGCTTTGCTCTATTTATTTTGTTTAATTACTGCTTTTAAGAGTTTATCGGAAATAAAGCAGTCTTTATCGTTACATTCATTGCTTCTATCTCAAAAAGACACAAAGTTTTCGATGTAACACAAGCGGCACTATTAAAACTGAACTTTGGACCAGAGTTATTGAAAACCGCTGCTTACTGTAAAATTTAACTGATATGAAAATAAGTTATATAAAATTTAATGAAAAGCTAGTAAAATTTTCTTCGAATGGTGTGTATATTCTCGACCTAATTAAAGGACAAAACATATCCGTGAATAGCCAATATACTCAACTAACAACTTACACCTCTGATACTATTAATAAGTTAAGTGAGGAGGAGTTTTATAGCTTATCTCACCCAAATCATCGACTATCGATGCCTAATCACACCAAAAAAATTGAAGCTTTAAAAGGTAATGAAATACTAGAATTAGAATACCCATTTAAAAAAGCAAAAGGCAGTTGGATGCTATACGGTTCCAAAGAAGTTACAGCTAACATTAGCATAGAAGACAAAACCACCAAGTATATTGGCTCCTTTGCAGATATAACTACAGAAAAATGGAACGAGGCCAAGGCTGATGATTTAAACCAAAGATTAACGTTGAACATAGAGACTGCCTCTCTTGAAATTCTCGGAACCTTAGTTTATAATGATTCGATACAAAGGATTGGAGATGTTTCGAAAATATATGGATGTACTGCGGATAAAATACCCGAGTATACTACATCGACCACATTTGTGCATCCCGATGATCAAATTGACTTGGGCAAAAGACATGAACCTTCTGTTTATGATATAGAAGATCATGAATTTATGTACAAAATTACAGACACTAATAAGAAACTACGCTATATCAGACCCACTTTTAAAACTATATATGATGCTAACGGAGACGCCTCCATATACCTTGGGAATAATAAATTTATAAAGGAAAAAACAAGCAAAAGTGAAATACTTTCAACAACGCAGAAAAAACTTTTGAACTATCAAACAGTAATCAAAAATGGCCAGAAACAACTCCAAAATTATTTTCATACAATGCCCTCAATTATTCTAATTTTAGATAAGCAGAGAAAGGTAGAAATTATCAAAGTAACCACACTCAATAAAGAAGAAGGAGCTACTATTGTAATTCCGGATAATGGTTCCGACATAAATACAGAGTTAGGCGACCAAATTTTCTGGCCATTTGTCACGAATAAAAAAGTTGGTAAAGGCACGAATTTAAGTTTATCAATAATTTTTAGTATTTTAAAGACTCATTATGATATAATTACTTGCACAAGCAAGAACAACAAAAAGAGTTCTTTTAGGGTTTATTTACCAAACGAAATGAAAGAATGAAGTCGACAATCCCATACCGAGATGATGAGGAAGCAAACCCAAGAACCTTTCGTTCTATTATTAGGAGAAATTACAGTGTTTTAAATTCTCTAAACCCCAAAGAATCATTAAAAATAATAGCGTATAAAGATGCCGATGTATCCCAATTACTAAAACAGTTTTTTGAACAATCTCCTCAAAGTCGCCCCTCAGGAATAATGTTATCGAGAGTTGAAGAAACAAAGTAACAAGGCAAAAGAAAAATACATGCTCTTAAATTTTATTCCTAAACCTTGGAATTATGAAGAGTTAAATAAGACTATAAAATCAGTTATACAATCTTAATATGGATCAAGGAAAAGAACACACTATTTTGTACGTTGATGATGATAAATTCAGTTTGCGAGTATTTCTAGAATTGTTTAAAAGAAAGTACAACATAATTACCACAACTTCTGCAGAAGAAGCGTTGCGTTTATTTGACGAACAACCATTCGATCTAATTATTTCTGATCAGCAAATGCCTAAAATGACAGGCTTACAGTTGTTGGCTATCGTTAAGGAGAAAAGCCCTTTAATTCCAACTATTTTACTCACAGGCTTTTCAGACTATGATGTGCTAAAAAAAGCCCTAAACGAAATTGGAATTCACAAATGCATTAATAAACCTTTTGATCCAAATAGCCTTTCAATTATTATTGAATTAGCGATTCAAGGGTACGAATTAAATAAAGAAAAAGAACTAATAAAAAATGATCTAACTGCAAGTGAAGGTAAATTCAGAGGAATTTTCAATTCCATGTCAGATGTCTTTTGTCGGGCAGACTTCGAAGGAAAAATTGAAATTATTAGTCCTTCAGTAGAGGAAATTTTCGGCTATAAAGCAGAAGAATTAGTAGGCGAAGATATCCGTATTTTATATAGCAATCCCGATAAAAGAACAGCGCTAATTAAAAAGCTTAAGGATGAGAGTTTTTTGACGGAATTAGATACTATTATAATTACAAAAGATGGGAAGAAAAAAACCATTTCATTTATATCCAAATTATATTATGACGATCAAAACAATCCTGTTGGTATAGAAAGTATATCAAGAGATGTTTCAGAGAAAAAAAAGCTGGAACGATTACTGAAGGATCAAAATAACCTATTAGAAGAAACACAAAAAATGGCCAGAGTAGGAAGTTTGAATTATGAAACTAATTCAAATGATCTAAAATGGTCAGACACATTAAAAAATATCTATGGTATCAAAAATTTTGATGTTATTGAGAATTCGTTTGAGAATTATTTAAATTTTTTCCATCACTCAGACAAGCTCCGAGCTAAAAAGAAAATATCTGAAGCGATAAAATTGAACCAAAAATTTTCTTTTGAGGCTCGTATAGTTAGGGTAGACGGAACAGAGAAGGTCCTTTTTTTATCAGGAAAAGTGATAATCAATGACGAAAACCAGCAGCAAAACTTAACAGTTGCTTGTTTAGACATTACTGAATCAAAAATTAAACAAAATGAGTTAATTAAAAGTGAAGCGAAGTTTAGATTATTGGCAGAAGAGTTACCAATACAAGTTTTAAAAGTTAATAAACAACTAGATATAATATACGCTAACAAATTAGCCTTAATTAATTTATCTCGTTCTGAAAACGAGAAATTGACGGTTCATTCAATTTTTGACGAAGAAGTTGTACCCTCTGTTGTTGAGGCTATCGAAAATTTTATTGACAATGGCACGTCACCAAATTTAGAATTTAAAAATAAATCAAAATGGTATGCTTTAGATATTTCATCCGTAAATGAATCAATTGGCTTTGAAAATGTACTACTTGTGCTTAGAGACATCACTCAAAAGAAAATAAGTGAGCAGGTTTTAAGAAGCATGAACGAGGAATTAGAGACGAAAGTAACAGAAAGAACAAAGGACTTAGAAAAAGCAAAAAACAAAATTGAAATCGCATATCAGAAAGAAAAAGAATTAAGTAAATTGAAATCTCAGTTTGTATCAACTGCTTCACACCAATTTAGAACACCACTTACAGTTATTCTTTCAAACATTGGATTGCTGGAGATGCAAATGGAAAAATTAGGACCTGATTTTAAAATAAAGTTTGATCGGGTTTACCAAAGAATACAAGCTGAAGTGAAAAGAATGACTGACTTAATGGATGATGTATTAATTCTAGGCCAGAAAGAGTCAGGAACCTTGAAGCCGAACCTTCAATCGGTAGATGCATTTATCTTAATACAATCTATTGTACAAAAACACAACCAAATTCAAACGGACGGCAGGGAGATTGATGTAACTTCTGAAGGCTTTAAATCAATGAATGAATTAGATTCTAAACTTTTTGAAAATGCGTTTTCTAATCTTATTTCCAATGCTTTCAAGTACTCTTTAACAAAGGCAGCTCCATTGGTTCACCTGAATTATGATGAAAAAATGTTGACCATTACCGTACAAGATTTTGGCATCGGAATTCCAAAAAATGACATTAGCCACATTTTTGAGCCATTTTATAGGGCTGATAATGTAAAAGACATTAGTGGAACAGGTCTAGGAACCTCTATTGTACGAGCTTATTTAAAATTAATGGGTGGCAAAGTAAAAGTAAAAAGTGTAATAGGAGAGGGTTCAATATTTACCATCACTATAAAAAAACGAAAAAGATGAGCCGAATTGTAATAGTTGAGGATGAGATTAACATTAGAGAAACACTGCAGGAAATTCTAGAACTAAGTGGGTATGACGTATTCAGCGCTAGCGACGGGAAATTAGGTTACGCTTTAATAGTGGAGAAAGAGCCCGACCTAGTCTTGTGCGACGTCAATATGCCTGAATTAGATGGGTTTGCATTGTTGGAACTAATTAATCAAAAGTATGACAATGAAATTATGCCATCTTTTTTATTTCTTACCGCTAAGGTAGAAACAAAAGAAATTAGATATGGAATGAATTTGGGAGCGGATGATTATATTTTAAAACCATTTGATCCTGTCGAAATTTTAAAAATTATTCAATTAAGAATAAATAAGCGAAAAAAAATGTTGGGTTCACTGATTGGTAAACCTTCTGGTAATAAAGAAGTATTTAATAAACTCCCAATCCCTACGGAGGATGGGCTTGAACTAGTGCCCTTTGAGCAAATAATACAATGCAAAGCAGAAAGAGCTTATTGCCATTTCTACATCGTAGGCAACAAAAAATTACTAGTTTCAAAACCGATGAAAGAATTTGAAGCTGCTTTAATTCATAATGGATTCTTTAAAGTGCATAAATCAGGTATTGTAAACCTCAATTTCGCAGAAAAATATGTTAGAGGTAGAGGAGGATATTTAGTGTTATCCGATGGATCCACTGCAGCAGTATCAACTCGAAAGAAAGAAGAGTTATTGAAACTATTAAAGTATGAGTAGACTTCCAATGCTAATTTAACTTGAAAATTACCGGTTGCTTAGTTTACTCGAAGGAAGAGTTTGTCCAAATAGTAGAAGGGAAGTAGACGATTGTTTAAGATTTGTTTAAAAACAAAAAAGAGAAATAAACATTTCATCCTCATGGACGAAAACGAAATTGAGGAAAGAACATTTCCTTAATGGAGCATGGCCTACTTACAATTCCCTACAGGAACTACGAAGAATACTTTGTTTTTGGATAATATTTCCGCACTTTCTAACGTTTTTTCTAAACAAACTATTGCCCTTCAGTTATTCTGTAGAATGGTAAAGCACATTATACAATAAAATTGAAAAAGACTTCGCCTAATTTATAGCTAAAAATAATACTACTTCGACCCACTTTTAGAGCTTGTGTTTATCCTTGATGACGGAGAACTCAAAATGTTTTAAAATGATTTTTTTATCCCATTGCCATTTTAAATAAAGGATGGGATTTCCTGAGAACACCCTTTTATCCTCTATAAAGCCTTCATTCAAATAAAAGTTCACTTTGTTCCTTTTTTATGCCATACAATTTATTCATAACAAGCTTTATTTCAACATAAATGGCATAAAAAAACCAAGTCTAAAAAGACTTGGTTTTGATTTTAATGGGTGGATGACGGGATTCGAACCCGCGACCCTCGGCACCACAAACCAATACTCTAACCAACTGAGCTACAACCACCATAATTGTGCAATAACTTGCAACTTTCCAAAATTATTTCGGGGTGCAAATATAGAAAAATGGATTGAATGTAAGTTCTACTAAATCAAAAAATAAAATAAAATTTAGAGCCCTATTTTATTCCTGATTTCAGCGTCTTTAGGTGAGTTCATTCCCCAATATGCCAATCGTTCGCTTGAAATTAATTTTGCTGTGGTCGTTCTAATTTCTCCATCAAAGGCAGAAGGGTAACTTTCTTTAAATCCTACTATGGTATTTGGTGCTTCCTTTTCGAAAACCAACTCCACTACTCTATTTTGCGATTTAACGCGGTAGGTGTAATTTAATAACTCTTCGCCAGAAAAGTCGTTTTCACTGTAAACACTTACACTTCCTTCAGCCTTCACAGATAAGAGGTCTTTGTGTTTCAGAGCAATGTATTCCAATCTAGGAATTATTGGAAAAACTCCCAACGGCAGTGCTTTATAATCTAATCGAATTTGATTCATAAGGGCATCTTCTATAACTGCGGTAGGAATAGTCAACTGTCGATCTCCCTCAGCTTCGAAGTACGATCTTTGTTGAACCTCATATTTATCGTTTTTATAATTAAGCTGTAAAAAGGTAGACCCACACCACTCTTGCATCGTATTCACGACCTTTAAAGTTGGAAATTGCTTTTGATTTATAGGCGTAAAAACAGTTGAATGCAAGGAGTAGTCGTAAATGCCAGTTGTAAATTTTGAAATTCTAATGTTCTTCAAAACTTGTGTTGAACTTTTGCTAATATACCGCTCATTTTTAACTTGTTTATCTGTAATAAAATCTTCCAAGACAAATACGCTCACTAGTTTTCCGAGGTGTAGCTCATTGTATCTATTTTGTACTAAATCATATACAGCAATCTCTGCCTTGCCATCTTCCCAATAGCTTTTATTAAAGTCACTTTTAGTGCTGGAGTTTGCTGCATTCAATTCGTCAACTTTCATCTTCGGCTCGCAAGCAACAAGTGCTATAAACGAGATAAATAAGAACAAATGGTTTGTCATCATAAATTTTATTTTAAGTGGTTGGATTGGTTGATTCAAAAAAGTATTTCCTATCTACACTAGGAAAACACTACTTGATGTCCAAAAGTTGCAATAAATAATACCGAGCACTCAAATTAAACTGTTCTATTTTACAGAATAACGAATATGTGTCTCGGATTGGGCTCCTTCTATCTCTCTCGATTGATTCAAATAGACCTCCCAATAGGAGTTTGTTAATTCAACATTCATTTTTTCACCATACTCTTTAATGCCCAAACGCACCTCGGCTAAACCTTCATAATCTCCAACATGCATTGCTTTTATAGCCCATCCAAAGGGCCCAGACTTAACGTTAACTCTATCCGTTCCCTCAGCCTTACCCATTACAGGAAATACCGGTTCAAAAACTACCTTTTCGAGAGAATAAGCATAGTACTAGACTATTTCCTGCTGTTTCGATGTTATTCATTGCTATAAAAATTACTAGCTCTGTATAAATTTCGGTCATTTTAGTTGGCACTTAGCCAAACGCACAAGAATCTTTAATTGATGCGATTGACACTCCTTCCTCCTCAACAATTTCCAACCCGTAAGGATTTGGTATTACGATCGGTTTACTTTCCACAATTCTTTTCAAATCTATTAAACTGCTTTTATAACTTTCTACAATCATAGATTTAAATATAGTATTCATTATTCTTGCATAAAGAGGTGTTTCAGCGCCAATCATGTCCCAAACAACTGTTGTTTTACCACCTTTTTCAGTTAAAGTAGTAGAAGCCATATTTTCAGCGGCATTGAAAAGCATTTTGGTTTTCATATACTCATTGTCTCGAATCTCAATTATTTCTTAGCTTCCTGTTCCAACCATCTGATTATTGCCCACCCAAGAATTCTTATACCCTACAGTACCCAATTCTCCCTCGTAATTTTGTACCATATCCGGATCCATTTTACTCCGGGCATACCAATCATTCCAAGCCTCGAAATCTTCAATCTCGCCGAATACGAGACTTGCAGATGCGTTAATTTCAATATATTCTTTCACTTCTATTTGCGAAGGTTGAGTTGCTCCATAAATAACTACCACGACAATAATTACTACAATAACGATTAACAGTCCTTTTTAAAATTTCATAGGTTTGGGTTTGAATTTTAATTGGATTAAAGCCCAAGATATAACAATTTTTCGTTTTTTTACACTGCGTTATTATTTTGAATATGAACTCACATGAAATAGACTTTGAGCTTTTTGGGAACAATTTACAATGCATTGAAATTGAGTTAGACCCAAATGAGACTGTCATTGCCGAAGCCGGCAGCATGATGATGATGAACCAAAGCATAGAAATGAACACTATCTTAGGCGATGGCTCAAACCAAGATGAGAGTGTTTTAGGTCAGGTTTTCTCAGCCAGTAAGAGGGTTCTAACGGTCGAAAGTTTGTTCACGACAACTTACACTCAAAGAGGCAGCTCTAAAGCGAAAGGAACTTTTGCTGCACTTTGTCCAGGAAAAATAATTCCGCTGAACCTTCTTGCATTTGGAGGAAAGATAATTTGCCAAAAAGAAGCTTTTCTATGCGCTGCAAAGGGTGTTTCAGTCAGCATTGAATTTCAACGAAAGTTAGGTGTTGGTTTTTTTAGCGGTGAGGGTTTTATCATGCAGAAACTAGAGGGCGATGGTTTAGCTTTTCTTCACGGAGGAGGAACAGTAGTGAAAAGATGTTTGACTCATGGAGAGGTATTAAATGTAGATACAGGCTGTTTAGTTGCGTTAAGTTCCTCTGTGGATTATGACATTAGATTACAAAAGGGAATTAAAAACTCACTTTTTGGTGGTGAAGGTTTATTTATAGCCACATTACAAGGTCCAGGTGATGTCTGGATTCAGTCTATGCCCTTTAGTAGACTAGCAGATAGAATTTACGCCAACATGCCCAGAACGGGACGGAAACGAACAGACGAAGGAAGTATTTTAGGAAGAATTGGAAGTTTATTAGATGACGATAAGTAAGCATTACTCCCTAAATTTTGTCGTGATTATCATGGCTTTAGTTGCTCCTATTAGACTAGATGCGCAACAAAACGAGAGTAAAAAATTAATAGTACCTGCTATTGTGGTAAACACCGACTCTAAGTCAGGTTCAAGCAATATCAGCAACCTTAATGGTGAGCAAATAATTGAACTAATTGACTCTTTACTGTCACTAGATATAGTTCCTGATAAAATGCTCAACGAATTGAGCGATTACGTGGAGAATAAAAGACTAGCAGAAGACATTTACGTTTCATTAACCGGGTTTTATGACTCAACTATGTACCCTTCTCGTTCCATGTATAAAAAATGGGATACGTACCAACTTTTTAACAACGTAGTTAGCGATTTGAAAGTTGGAGAAAGCAGAAAATTAGTTTTAGAAGACACCCTTAACGAATGTCGATTTTACAACCCGTATAAAGGTTTAATAACTTCCAATTTCGGCTGGCGAAGCGGTAGAGCCCACAATGGAATAGATATTGATTTAGAGGTTTGGAATCCAGTTGTCGCGAGTTTCGATGGTATGGTTAGAGTTGCAAGAATGCACAAAAGTTATGGAAGAGTGGTTATTATAAGGCATTACAATGGCTTGGAAACACTTTATGCACATTTACACCGCCTAAAAGTTAAGCCCGGAGATATTGTTGAGGCCGGCCAAGTAGTTGGTTTGGGCGGAAGCTCAGGAAGATCATCTGGCAGCCACCTGCACTTCGAATTAAGGTTTCAAGGAAAGCCGCTCAACCCTAAAAGTATTATAGACTTCAATAACAACAAATTAAAGACAAATTCAATTAAATTAATAAAGACGAAATACAGTTTTGCCGCTGTTCCAGATGGGGTTAACTTTCACACTGTAAAAAAGGGTGAAAGTTTGTTTAAAATTGCAGTCCTCTATGGCACTAGCGTAACAGAACTATGCAGTCTTAACAGTATAAAACGAAACCGCACCTTACGAATTGGACAAAAATTAATGGTGGCTCAACTATGATTTCAACAATTAACTTTCAAGATCACCCGACCAATAGAAATACAAAGGTTTTCTATTTTAGTAAAACTGAGCATGCGTCGCATTTTGAAAATTTACTTGCAGAAAGCAATGTGAAGTTTGAAAAACAAATTGATAGTGATGGAGATCAACGAATTTATTACGGGATTCACATCTCCAAATTTGACATCGCTAAAAACCTCAACTACCTAACTATCGGCAAATTCCGAAACAAGTTTATTCCAGATCTTTTTTTCAGGTACTTCCTAATCATAATTTCAATTATTGTTGTAGGACTTGGTATTGTAGGCGGTTTATTAGCTGATTAAATCTAGTTTTTAAAAGTAACTTTGAATCATGTATCAAATAAGGTTTTTTCTTGCGGCCTTGCTGCTCTCTTGCACATTCATTACCAATGCCCAAGAGAGAGTAACAACAGTTGGTATTCAGTTTAAACCAATCTTGAGTTCAGACATAATAAACACTGGACCACAAAGCCAGGAGGTTGAAAATGTGAGCTACACCATCACACCGGAAAGTGGCTATGCTTTTGGGATGGTTATTAGAAAAGGGCTCACAAAGCAAATCTCACTTGAAACAGGAATTAATTACTCTAAAAAGAACTTCGGTTTAAAAATAGTTGACAATTCCTCTGACCTAAAAATAGACGAGGAGTTTTCATATGTAATTTATGAAATACCTTTAACAGGATTGGTCTATGTTCAGTTGGGAAAAGAATTGTTTTTAAATACCTCCTTCGGCCTTACTGCTGACTTTCTGCCATCTGATTGGCAGTC
>Ga0307998_1000594_pt1 | contig 20633 bp, 20 predicted proteins | sample Davwhametageno37_FD_203147 | JGI IMG/M metagenome (GOLD analysis project Ga0307998, IMG submission 203147) | Marine microbial communities from Davis Island wharf, Antarctic Ocean - #37 | ecosystem: Environmental > Aquatic > Marine > Unclassified | place: Antarctic Ocean: Davis Island wharf... | reverse complement strand
GAAGAATATCCATTATGATTTTCTATCAATAAAGAAATATTCTTTGTTGCTGCATAATTTCCTAATTCAGAGACTCCTTCTATTGCATAATTTAGTTTTTCATCAAATGGTATGGTGATATTCTCACCACATACATTACGCATGCTTTTGCAGCCGAGTTCAGAGGCGATGTCTACCCAATATTTATAGGTTTTTAATGCTTTTTTTCTTTTTGTGAGGTTTTTATCTCCAATATCTCCAACACCCCCAGTTAGAAATACTCCACTTTTCACTCCTGCAGCCTTCATATTAGCATTCATTGTAGCTAAATGTTTTTTATTAAGGTTTGGGGGAAAATGAAACATTTCATGATCTATGAATTCAAAACCTAATGACTTTGCAACTGCTGGATAGTCAAAAACATCAATGCCTAAAGGGTCATTGTCACCATATCCAGTTCGCATTAACGACCAGGGTGTGATAGATATTTTTAAATTTGAAGGATTTTTTGATAAAGTACTAAAGCTTGATAAGCTTGTTACGCCAATTGAGCCCGCTAGACCAGTATATATAAATTGTCTTCTTTTCATAATCTTATTAGTGTAATGTATAAAGGTAAATTAATGAGGTAGATGAAGCAAATTGACACTAAATCAAAGATCAATTAAAGTTCATTTATATTTTGATCTAGCCAATCAAAACGCTCATTAATCCATTCTTCTAGATAATTGATTTCACTATCATAGCTATCTCCAATAAATTTATTGGGCCAAATATATTTACCGAGTATAAGCCATTTACCAAAATTTTTATCAATGGCACTAGACCCTTTCAAATTCTCTTGAAGTTCTCTCAATCTGACTGAAACTGAATCTGAGGATAAAATCTCTGATCGCAGAATTGCCCATCTTTCTTTTAATAAGCTCACATATTCTGGGTCATTTAAAAAGCGATTCCACCAAAAAGGCACTTGCCAGTTATCGCCAGAGCAAATGTCATTAAATCGATGCGCCCATCCATATGGAGAGTCTCCGTCACAATAATTCACATTCCCAAAAGCAAGATTAAAATCCCAAATAGGCCCCATTTTTAATTTTTCTCCTTTTTCTTTGTGGAGATAAGTACTGAGTCTAAAACCATCTGGATTTTTAGAAAATTCGTTTAAAATAAAAAAGTCGATAAAACTATCTAAGTCAATAAATTGGCGGTATCCATTTTCAATTGATTCAAAGTCTTCTGAAATAAGAGCGGTTTCAAAAAGATGAATATAATTCTGAATGTATTTTTTTTGCTCTTCATTAATATCATCAGCTTTAGGATATTCGTATAAGAAATTAATATTACCCGTACCCACTAAAACACCTGTTGTGTTATATTGTGAAGCAAATGCAATATTTTCATCATACCAATCTCCGTCTCCTGTTGGTTTATCAATTTTAATGATGTATCCACCGGTAATATCTTCCACCTTATTTTTGCTAATGTCTACCCTATTTTTATCTCGTTTTATTTTTTCCATTAATACATAGATGCCCTGGAAAACTCCATTAATTTCTAGCTCATAAAATTTAGTTTTACTAGCATACTGTCCCATATTATTTGAGAGCTCATAAATTAATACATTTCGCACCAGAGATTTATCGCTATAAGGTCCATATAAAATCCAATCTTCTTCTTCCGGAAATTCACCTAAAGAAGCATTGAGATCCTCTCCCATTTCATCCCAAGTTTCAAAACCATAAGATTTCTTATCAAACATTTGAGAACTAGAACCTCTAATTTCAATTCCAATTAAATGTTCTTCTATTAACAACTCTTCTTGAAAAATCTGAAGACTTCCAGGAATTTTGGGTTCATCTACTATATTCTGATTTCCCGTTTGGATTTTCATTAATGGAAGAGGGGGCCCTAATATGACATCTGGAGTTATTAACTCATTTCCAATTTTAGTGCCTTCTTTATTACAGCTAAAGCAAAGAAAAAATAGAAAGCTGACAAAAATTATTTGACATAAAGTATGTTTCATTAGTTATTACTTACCAGTAAAATTACATAAAACAAAAGAGTTATTTGATTATATATAAATCTTACTATCTTATATTTTTAAAAATCTAATATGATTAACCTATTCTCTTTTTTTTCAGTTTCCTTTTTATGTTACAGTTATATGTTACTCTTTTTTTTGAGTATGAATCTTCCCTTAAAAAATGAACTTACAGTTATATCCTATAATATTAGATATGATAATCCAAATGATGGTGAGAATCAATGGAAATATAGAAAAGAAAGAGTAGCTAGTTATATTAAAGAAATAAGTCCAGATATTATTGGTATGCAAGAAGTATTAGAGCCTCAATTGGTTTTTCTAGATGTTTCACTAAAAGAATTTTCCTACGTGGGAGTTGGTAGAGAAGACGGAAAAACAAAAGGGGAGTATAGTCCAATTTTATATAATTCTAATCGTTTAACTCTGTTACAAACAGATACTTTTTGGCTTTCTGAAACGCCGAAAGTTATTTCTGTTGGTTGGGATGCTGCATTAGAAAGAATTTGTACGTACGCTCAATTTAAGCATAAGGAAACAGGACAGAAATTCTGGGTGTTCAACACTCATTTTGATCACATTGGGGAACTGGCTAGAATTCAATCGGCTAAACTTATACACCAAAAGATTAAAACGTTAAACACGAATAATTTTCCTGTAATAATTACAGGTGATTTTAATCTAACTCCCGATACGGCACCCATAAAAATTTTACAGAATGCTTATATAGATATAATGCAAAAGATACCAATTGATTCAAAAAACTATGCGACTTTTACAGGATTTGATAAACTTTCAAATGGAGAAGATAGAATTGATTATATTTTTCAAAAAGGGTTAAAAACACTTAGATCAACTCATATTTGGCTTAAAACAATTTCCGGAGGTTGGGCTTCGGATCACCATCCTGTTCAAGCTATTTTCTCATTTAATTAATAATTATGATATTATTTATACCAACATCTTTGGTATATTAGTTTAATAATTTTTAAAAACAATTTCATGAAAAATTTAATTACTCTACTATTACTGTGTTCAGTTTCTTTGAACTTGCTCCAAGCTCAAAATTATAAAGGAATAGATAAAAGCCCTTTAGACATGATCGAATTTCCTTCAAGTAACAGTGAAACCAATAAATTAATACGTGTTTTATATAGCCGTCCTCAGCTAAATGGACGTGACATAACTAAGCTAGTTCCTGATGGAAAATTATGGCGCGTAGGGGCTAACGAAGCAACTGAGCTTACCCTTTATGTACCTATGCAAGTTGGTGGCAAGATTTTAGAAGCAGGTTCATACACTATTTATGCTATTCCAAATCTAGACAAAATGACTATTATTATAAATAAGGCTACACATGTTTGGGGCTCTTATTCTTATAACGAATCTTTAGATATCGCAAGGGTAGATGTTCCTATTTCTGAAAGCATAGAAAGTCTTGAGGCTCTTTCTATGGCTTTTGAAGCTACAGGTACAGGTGTTAATCTTTATGCTGGCTGGGAAACTTATCGAGTTATGGTGGCCTTTACAAAGTCTTAAGGGAAGATTAGAGTTTAATAAGAAACTCTACAAATAGGGTTTCTTATTAAATTTTTAAAAACGAAATTTTATTTTCTCACGACTTATTTAATAGGTTTCCTTAAAACTATTATCAAGGACTCATATATTTTTCGAAAAGTTGGAAGTGAAAATTAACTTCTTATTAGTTTTATTAATCTTGTAATCTCAGTGAATGAAAAAGTAGGGTTGATAAAAAAAAAGTTGAATTATTATAAAATTAATGTAATAATTTTCAATTAAATTTTAACAGAATTATCATGAAAGCAATAAAAAAATCAATTGGGGTATTAATTTTCTGTTCTACTATTTTATTTTCTATATGTTTATCTGCACAGGATTATGTTCCTACTTTGGAAAATTTAGAGGCCCGTAAGTGGTTTAAGGAGGCAAAATTTGGGCTCTTCGTTCACTGGGGAGTATACAGTCTTTTGGGAGACGGAGAATGGGTTATGAATAATCAGAACATTGCTATTGATGAATATGAAAAACTTCCAACTTTTTTCAATCCTATAGACTTTGATCCTGAAGCCTGGGTCTCAATGGCTAAGGAAGCTGGAATGAAATACATAACTATTACAAGTCGTCATCATGATGGTTTTTCTATGTTTGATTCTAAAGCTACAGATTACGATATAGTAGATGCAACACCTTATGGTAAAGATATTCTAAAAGCATTGGCTGAAGAATGCCGTAAACAAGACATTAAACTTTTCTTTTATTATTCCCTATTAGACTGGAATCGTGACGATTACTTCCCTAGAGGAAGAACTGGCACTAAAATTCCTGGAAGAGGAACTGGATCGTGGAAAGATTATATTGCTTTTATGAAAATTCAACTTACAGAATTATTGACCAATTATGGAGACATTGGAGGTATATGGTTTGACGGGCATTGGGATCAAAAAGAATGGGATGGCAAAACATTTGGTACTTTAAAAGTCGACTGGCATTATGATGAGATCTATAGTTTAATTCATGAGCTACAGCCCCAAGCATTAATTGGTAATAACCATCATATCGGTGTGATTGATGGAGAAGATTTTCAAATGTTTGAAAAAGATTTACCTGGAAAAAACACAACTGGTTGGGGAACTGCTGCAGGTCAAATTGGATCAGTACCTCTCGAGGTTTGTGAAACAATTAATGGTTCTTGGGGCTTTAACCTTCAGGATCGCAAGCACAAATCGGATAAAGAGTTAATCCACTATTTAATTAAAGCCGCAGGTTATGGAAGCAATATGCTTTTGAATGTAGGTCCAATGCCTAATGGAAAAATTCAACCCAAGCATCAGAAATCTCTTCGTTCTATAGGAGTATGGATTAAAGAGAATGGAACTACAATCTATGGTACTCACAAAGGTCCGATAGCACCCAATGATGACTTTGTCTCCACTCAAAAAGGTAAAACGGTTTACTTACATCTTTTAAACCCAGGATTAGACGTTATTCATATTGATGATGTTCCGGTGAAAATTAAAAGTATTAGAGACTTAAAATCACAAAAAAATCTTTCTTTCAGAAATGATAAATTTGGATTGATCATTGATGCTTCCAATCTTTCAAAAGATCCTGTTGATACCATAATCCAAATTGAATTAAATTAAGCAAAAAAATCTAGCAAATTTTCATCTTTTAGTAATCAAAAAACTAGACTCCTTTCAGATATTAGTCCACCGCCATCCATATATTAAGGAATGGTAATTTATTGACCCAAAATTCACAAAAACTAAATCATGAAAAATATTATTGAATTAATGGTAAAGACTTTTTTATTTCTAATACTTGTGTCTTGTTCTAAAAAAATAGAGCCTTTGACTGAGGTTGGGCCTGTTCCCAACAAACATCAATTAGCTTGGCAAAAGCTGGAATACTATGCATTTATTCATTTCAATATGAATACTTTTACAAATAAAGAATGGGGTTTCGGTGATGAAAAACCATCTCAATTTAATCCAACAGCGTTAGATGTACGACAATGGACTCGGATTGTTAAGCAAGCAGGAATGAAGGGAATTATTATTACTGCTAAACATCATGATGGTTTCGCATTATGGCCAAGCGCTTTCACTAAGCACTCTGTGAAAAATTCCCCTTGGAGAGAAGGAAAAGGTGATTTAATTCGAGAATTATCTGATGCTTGTAAGGAGTTTGGTTTAAAGTTTGGTGTTTATTTGTCTCCTTGGGATCGAAATCATCCTGATTACGGAACATCTTCATATGTTACATATTATCAAAATCAACTTAGAGAACTATTAACCAATTATGGATCAATTTTTGAAGTTTGGTTCGATGGGGCTAATGGAGGAGATGGTTATTATGGTGGGGCTAATGAAGAACGTAGAGTTGATAAAACAAACTATTATAACTGGCCTACTACCATTGATTTAGTTAGAGAATTACAGCCTCAGGCAGTTATCTTCAGTGATGCAGGTCCTGACATCCGTTGGGTGGGTAATGAAATGGGTTATGCCTATGATACTACTTGGTCACCCTTTTTTCGTGACAGTGTTTATGCGGGAATGCCTGGGTTTGATAAATATGCAAAAGGACACGAAAATGGAACTCATTGGGTAGCAACAGAGTCTGACGTATCTATTAGGCCCGGTTGGTATTATCATCCAGAACAAGATGATAAAGTGAAGTCATTATTTGATTTGGTTGATATTTATTTTAATTCAGTAGGCCGCAATAGTTCATTTTTACTTAATCTTCCAGTTGATACACGTGGTTTGATTCATGAAAATGATGAGGCACAATTGATGAAGCTTGCAGAATATTTGAAAACAATGTACCAAAAAAATTTTGCAACTGCTGCAACCATTAAAGCCTCTAAATCTAGATTTGGTTATTCAGCAAGTTTAATTTATGATGGAATTAAAAATACTTATTGGACAACTCCAATAGGTGTGACTATAGCTCAAATTGAATTAGAATGGAATACACTACAAGAAGTAAATACTTTTATGATTCAAGAGTATATACCCCTAGGACAGCGAATTAAAAAGTATTCTCTTGAAATAAAAACAAATGGTGAATGGAAACATATTGAAAAGGGTGCTACCATTGGAAATAAACGATTAATTCGTTTTGAAACTACATTGATATCGGCTTTACGTTTTTCCATTGAAGACTCTAAAGCAAGTCCAGTCATTTCCAATATAGGTGTTTATAAGGCTCCCAAATTAATAAAATAATGTTTTTAAAAAATAGAGTAATACTTCCGTATTTTTTTTGCCAATATTTTAAAGAAAAATCACCGGCAAAAATTATTATATTTTTTGTAGATAATTCAGACTGTTAAAATACTTCAAGATATGTTTAAACGTTTCCCTTTTATTTTACCATTATTAGCATCTCTTAGTTTTGGTTTAGCTCCCTTTTTTGAAACCCCACATATAATAGGTAAAATTAGATGGCTCAAAGGGGGTGGCACTGGCATGGAGGTTCTTGATTATTTCGATTTATTAGTTCACAGTACACCATGGATTTGGTTTATTATTTCTTTGTTAAAATGGAGTGATATTTTAAAGAAAAAAAATGTATTTTAGAGCATCTTAAAAAAACGACTATGGCAACTTACGAATGTAATTCTTGTGGTATGGCAGTTAATGCTAGCTGTGCAAAATGTGACCAACTCCTTGAAAATGATCAACTTACTTTAGATGATGGCAACATAGTGCAAATATCTATTTGTAGAAGTTGTGAGGGAAAAATAAAGTCTCCCCAATGTTGTGGTGCTGACATGAGTTGTTCAGTTTAGCCTTTTTTGATTTTATGAAACTAAATAATATTGTGACAAAAAAACAATGAGATTATTAACCCATTAATGATTGAACTTTCATGGCTAAGCCCATGTCACCACTAATTTTTATTTGACCGCCCATAACAGCCATCATTGGATTAATGTCGCCATCACGAAGTTTTTGAAGCACTTCGGCGGTCAAGGTTATAGTACAATCTGCTTCACCATCATTTGCCTCAACTGTATTTTCATCACCAGTACCATTAATTAGGATACCTGTACCGTCAACTTCGAATTTTAAAGTGCCTCCAATTGGAGCAGCACTTTCAGCTCTTTTTTCAAACTGAGAAATCATATTTTCAAGACTCATAGGCTATATTTTTAATCAAAACTAATAAAATAAATGACACGGTGTCATTTATTTTATTAGTTTAGTCCAATAAAATAAGAATTTATGAAGTATCGTCTTAAAAAAGTTGCTGTTTTAGGCTCAGGAGTAATGGGCTCAGGAATTGCTTGCCATTTAGCAAACATTGGACTAGAGGTCATTATGTTGGATATTGTACCCTTAGATTTAGAGGGTGACAAACTTAACGATCCTAAACTTAGAAACAGTATTGTAGATAGGGCCTTACAAAATTCAATACGATCTAAACCCGCACCTTTATATCATAAATCCTTTGCTTCAAGAATTTCTACGGGTAATTTTGAAGATGATTTTGAAAAAATTTCAGATGCTGACTGGATTATTGAAGTGGTGATTGAACGTTTGGAGATTAAGCATCAAGTGTTTGAAAAAGTTGATCAATTCAGAAAAAACAATAGCCTAGTAACGTCAAATACATCAAGTATTCCAATCCATTTACTGTCAAAAGGACGTTCAGATGATTTTAAAGCACATTTTTGTGGAACTCACTTTTTCAACCCACCAAGATACCTTCGTTTATTAGAAGTTATTCCAACTTCAGACACCTTAGAGGTGGTTACAAATTTCTTTATGGAATTTGGTAAAGTCAACCTAGGAAAGCAAACTGTCTTATGTAAAGATACCCCGGCTTTTATTGGAAATAGAATTGGAGTTATGTCTGGTACCGAGATGACAATTCTTACAAAAAAATACAGTTTTACAGTAGAAGAAGTAGATGTTTTAACAGGCTCTCTAATTGGAAGACCTCCTACTGCAACTTTTAGACTTCAAGATCTAGTTGGTCTAGATACTGGTGATAATGTAAGTCGATTTGTGATGGATAATGTGGAGAATGACACTTATATCAACAAAATAAAAAAACTGCCAGAGTCAAAGTTTATGCGCTTTCTTTTGGATAACAAGTTTTTAGGAAACAAAAGTGGAAAAGGGTTTTATGAGAAAACAAAAAAAAGGGATGCGAATGGTAAAACAATCATTAACGTTTTAAATTTAGAAACATTAGAATATAAACCAGCTGTTAAGCCAAGAATGGAAATTATTAGAACGGCCAAAGGTATGGAGCTGTTAGATAAAAGGCTACAATTTCTAGTAGATGGTGACAGTAAAGAACATCAATTTTTTAAAGATTATTTTGGAGCTTTATTTGCATACTCTGCCGCTCGTGTTCCTGAAATATCAGATCAATATTTCCCTATAGACGATGCCATGCGAACTGGATATGTTTGGGACTATGGACCATTTGAATATTGGGACTTAATTGGTTTTGAAAAAGGTATTGCCCTTGTGGAAGCTCTAGGTGAATCTCTCCCAAAGTGGGTACATGACTTGAAAGCCTCTGGAGTGAAATCTTTTTATAAATATGAAAACGGAAAAAAGCAGTATTTCAATATTCAAACAAAAAAGTTTGAAGTTCTGCCTGGGAAAGAAGCCTTTATTATTTTAGACAGTTATCGTGCACAGAAATCCATTATTAAAAACAGTGAATGTACAGTTCACGATATTGGTGATGGTGTGCTTTGCCTAGAATTTACAAGTAAAAGTAATTCTATTGGAGAAGGAATAGGGAGAGGAATAGACGAGGCAATTCGTCTTGCTGAAGAAGGTGACTGGAAAGGAATTGTTATTGGAAATAACGCAAAACAATTTTCAGTAGGTGCCAATTTGATGAATGTGGGAATGATGGCAATGCAAAAGCAGTTTGACCCTTTAGACAAAATGGTAAATGATTTTCAGCAAATTAACATGCGAATTAGAACCTCTAAAATACCTGTAGTAGTTGCCACTCAAGGTTATGTTTTTGGAGGAGGTTGTGAAATCGCTATGCATTGTGATGCAGGAGTTTATGCTGCAGAATCTTATATAGGTCTAGTAGAAGTTGGAGTTGGACTTTTACCAGGAGGTGGTGGTACAAAAGAATTTGCTGTTCGCGCTAGCGATGATTTCTTTGAAGGAGACGTTCAATCTCCAACACTTGTTAATTATTTTAAAACAATTGCCACTGCAGCTGTATCTACTTCTGCTTATGAAGCCTTTGACTTAAACTACCTAAAAAAAGAACGTGATATTATCTCGGTCAATACACCCATGAATATTGGAAAAGCAAAAGATAAAGTATTACTATTATCTAAAAACTATATTGCACCCTCTGTCAGAGAAGATATTGAAGTGCTAGGAAGAGGAGGTATGAGTGTTTTGTATTCTGCCATTAATGAATTTCGTTTAGGGGACTACATGTCTGATTACGACGTTGAAATTGCTCGTAAAATTGCCTATGTAATTTGTGGAGGTGATTTAACCAGTTCACAAAAAGTTAGCGAACAATACTTATTGGATATCGAGCGTGAGAATTTTATGAGCCTTTTAGGAAATCAAAAAACACTAGATCGTATTCAATATCTTTTAATGAACAATAAACCTTTAAGAAACTAAATCATGGAAGCATTCATAATAAAAGGCTATAGATCTGCAGTTGGTAAAGCAAAAAAGGGAGGATTTAAAAATTATCGTTCTGATGATTTATCAGTAGAAGTTATTAGATATTTAATGGCTTCTGTTCCTGAAATAGATCCTAAATCAGTTGATGATGTAATTGTAGGTTGTGCAAACCCTGAGGGGGAGCAAGGCCTGCAAATAGGACGTTTGATCTCAGCGCGTGCTTTAGGAAAAGAAGTGCCTGGAATAACCATAAACCGTTATTGTGCTTCTGGTTTGGAAGCTATTTCTCAGGCAGTTGCTAAAATCAATGCAGGCTTTGGACATATTTATATTGCAGGTGGTGCAGAAAGTATGAGTATGATACCTTTTACCGGCTATAAATTAGCACCTAGTTATAAAGCTAACTTAGAAAACTTAAATTATCATGTAGGCATGGGTGCTACTGCTGAGGCAGTTGCTGGGAAATATAATATCAGTCGGGAAGCCGCCGATAAATTTTCATTTGAGTCGCACACGAAAGCAATTTCTGCTATTGATGAAGGAAAGTTTAAGGATCAAATTGTTCCTATTGAAATAGAAGAGGTTTTTGTAGTAGATGGTAAACGAAAGACTAAAAAACATACGGTTGCTGTAGACGAGGGTGTTCGTCGTGAAACAAGTCTGGAAGGTCTTGCTAAACTACGTCCGGCATTTAAAATAGGCGGTACTGTTACCGCAGGGAACGCTTCTCAAACTTCTGACGGTGCAGCATTCACTTTAGTGGTAAGTGAAGAAATGGTAAAACAACTCAATCTAAAACCCATAGCTCGAATGGCAGGGTGTGCTGTTGGAGGAGTAGAACCTCTTTATATGGGAATCGGCCCTTGTATTGCGATTCCAAAAGTTTTAAAGCAAGCAGGATTATCATTAAAAGATATTCAGCAAACTGAACTTAACGAAGCCTTTGGTGCTCAGGCCTTGGCAGTTATTCAAGAAGCTGGCTTAGATCCAGAAACTGTTAATGTAAATGGGGGAGCAATTGCTTTAGGACATCCCCTAGGATGTACTGGCGCAAAACTAACGATACAATTACTCGATGAAATGCAACGCCGCAAACAACGATATGGAATGGTAACGGCCTGTGTAGGTGGAGGTCAAGGTATTGCTGGAGTTTTTGAACGTTTATAAGGTATAGTGTGAAGGAAGAAATAATAAATGGCAAGCGTGAAATTCATAAACTAGAAATTCGAGAGCGGTTATTGAAGCAAGGGTTGTTGCTTTTTTCTGAGAAAGGATTAGAGCAAACCACCGTAGCTGATATTGTTCAAAAATGTCATATAGCTAGAGGTACTTTTTACAATTATTTTTCAGATATAAATGCTCTTTTTGATGCTTTGATTAATGAATTAAATACACGTATTGGTGAGGAAGTTAAAAAAACAAGAAAAGAAACTCATACAGTTTACGACTACTTATACGGTACTTTTAAAAGTTACTACAATATAATAGGTACTCCTGAAATGATTCAGTTTCATATAATCAATCAGGCGCATATCAGGCAAAGTACATATCAAAGTGATATGATTAAGACAATTGTTAAAAATTTAATAAAAGATTTAAAGTCTTCTAAAAAAATAAAAGCTTTTAACAAAAAACATGAATTTTTACTCTTAAGTTTCATGTTGGTTGGAGCTCCTCCTGAGTTGTTTATTGCTACTCATACTTCGGATATAAATTTAACAAGTGAACAATTGGCAACTTTTCTTGCAAAGCTTTTTCATAAAGTTTTAATGGAATAAGACCCTAGTTATCGAAAAGATTGAGGCTTAGTAATGTTTTGAAGTGACCTTTAGACTCCTAAAATCACACAGATTAAAACCGTAATCACACAATGAGGAATTGAAAAACGATTTGGTATACCTCTATTTTTTTAAGTCCAGCAATCGTGGTTGTGCTTCCGAATTGGCGTGTGCAACAGTAGCAACCCCTGCTTGGGAGACATATCGCGAAATGTTAGCAAGGTGTATTTTACCTATACGGCCCATTCCAACAATACCAATTTTAATTGTTTTCATAGTTTAATTAAGTTATTATTTTTAAATGACTTAGTAGCCATTTCTGCGATGTAAGAAGCTCGAGTACCATCATGTGCCTTGATTTCCGGCTGTCTTTTTTCGAGGATACAATCTACAAACTCTTGAATTTCATTTCTAAAGGCGGTTTCAAAACGTTCATTGAATGATTGAGAGCATTCCTTTTTTACTCCATTAACATCGAGTATTTCTACTAAATTTTTTTGAAGCACCGACCCAATTCTAAGAGTTGCTTTAGTACCCACAATTTCTGTTTCTACATTATATCATGTGCAACTGTGCGACCGGCAAAAATAAAAGCCATAGCATCATTTTCGAATTTCAATAAGACAGAGACATTATCACCATCTTCGAATTGTTTGTATTCTTCATGTAAATAACATCCGCCAATGGCATAGATGCTCTTAGGCTCTGCTTTTAAAAATCAACGCGCTAAATCAAAGTCATGTACTGCCATATCAATAAATTGTCCTGAACTTTGGGCTGCATATTTTAGTGCTCCTTCTATAGATGATTTAGGATCAACACTATAGCCTCTATAGAGAATAGGGCGACCAATTTTTCCAGCATCTACACATTTTTTAGCGTACAAATAAGAGGGATCATAGCGACGCATAAAACCAAGCATAAAACCTGAAAAGGCCTTTTAATAAGTTCTTTTTCAACTCATTTACAAGCTTCAATTGTGGTGGCTAATGGTTTTTCGCAAAAGACATGTAATCCTTCTTGAAGACAATAAGAACTTTGTTCTGCATGATGTTTTGAAGGTGAAACCAGTACAACTGCATCTAATTTAATCCCTGAAATCATGTCTTTAATACTTTTGAAGCAGTTAGTGACTCCTAACTTTTCTCTAGCTTTGGTTAGCTCTTCTAATGAATGACTACAAGCAGCAACAAGATTTGTATTTTTTTATGAAAACGAATGTTTTCTGCGTGTGTAAATCCTAAACGACCTAGACCCACGACACCAATTCGAACTTTATTCATAATTAACTATTCTTATAAAATCAAATATAAAAAAAAGACAATTTCAAATTACAGTTTCTTAATACTTGATTATGTATTTTTTTTCATATTATAATTTCTTAACTACATAAGTAACCACTCCCCATATAATTAATTCGTTTTCTTCAGTTACTTTTATGGATTGATATTTAGGATTTTCAGGTATTAATAACACTTCATCTTTGGTGACCTTAAGGCGTTTTACAGTAAATTCTCCATCAATAAAACAAACTACAATTTTATTATCTACGGGCTCTAGACTACGGTCGATTACTAGCAAATCACCATCATCTAAACCTGCACCTTGCATAGATTCACCAGAAACACGAGCATAAAAAGTAGCCTCTTCATTGCCTACTACTTCTTGGTCAATGCTGATTCGTAATTCTTTAAAATCATCTGCAGGAGAAGGAAAGCCTGCAGAAATACCTTCCTGTGCCCAGTGCATTTTTTTATGGTACTCTTGGTTTGGTCGAAAGAATACTAATTTTTCTGATTTCATATCCTTTTATTTTATAGTAATAATTTCATTGAGTTCGGTCGTGAATCGTTGTGATAAGTGTTCTTGTTTCATTTTCCAGGTACGGTTTAAATCCTGGTTTGCTAATTTTATATGATGCGATCCAAAACGTTTGTGAATACGATCCACACTTTGCATGAGAGTTAAATGCTTGTTGTTATTATTTTGGAAAATACTTAACTGTCGCTTTTCTGTGGGGATAAGTCCCATAATCATCACTCCAGCTTTTTTATAATGAACCCCTTTTTTAAATATTTTTTGTAGTCCCATAACAGCATATTTACTTAAAAGAATACTCGAATTGGTAGCATAGGGAAGGGGTAGTACGCAACTATTTCGATAAGAAAAGCCCCCTTTTTTGTGAGGATCACTACGCACAAAAACCAATAATGCATTGCAGCTGCTGCGTTGTTTGCGCATTTTTTCTGCACAGCTTGTGGCAAATGTTGAAATGCGTTCTTCTAAATCTGAAAATTGTGTTATCGTTCCTTCAAAGCTTCGGGTGGTAGCAATTCCTTTTTTTACAGGAATAATTTCTTCAAGTTTTATAGAAGAAACACCTGATAGATCTTTTTTTAGTCGCAAGCCTAATACACTCATGTGTTTTCGAACCCAGGCATCAGGAAGTTGAGCGAATTGTAAGGCATTACAGACTCCGATTGCTTCGAGGCGTATTTTATGTTTTCTGCCCACACCCCAAACATCACCTATTTTGGTCCACCGTAAAGCCTTGATCCTTTTTTCTTCTGTATCAATAGCATAGACACCTTGCGTGCGTTTCATGAATTTTTTAGCAATTTTATTAGCAATTTTTGCGAGTGCTTTGGTGGGAGCTATTCCAACGGAAACTGGAATACCGGTCCATTTGTGTACTTGCTTTCGCATCCTTTGTCCTTCTCGCTCTAGGTTAAACAAATCGAAGCCTGTGAAATATAAGAAGGCTTCGTCAATACTGTAAATCTCTAAGTTTGGGGTGTATTTTTCAAGAATTGTCATAACCCTATTACTCATATCGCCATAGAGTGGATAGTTAGAAGAAAAAACTTTCACACCCTGTTGTTTAAATTGTTGTTTGTATTTAAAGGCAGGAGCACCCATAGGAATGTTTAATGCTTTTGCTTCGTTACTTCGCGCAATAACACAACCGTCGTTATTGGAAAGAATGACCACGGGTTTTCCTTCCCACTGTGGCTGAAATATCCGCTCGCAAGAGGCATAAAAATTATTACAATCGACTAGTACAAACATGTGGAAAAAGATATTAAAATGTTGTTTAATAAATCAGTGTTTCTTTAAAATTTTTTTAATGATTTAAAGAGCAGTTATTATGGAGTATCTATTAAAATAAAAAGATGTTTTTTTATTAAAATAAAGAACCGCTTAAAGCAAAAGTTGTAATTTTGATGTTAGGATTTTAGCATGAACCTAATACATGAATAATTATTCGTTTTTAAACGCCGCTCATACTGCACATTTTGCAGAATTATATGATCAATATTTACAGCAACCAGACAGTATAGAGCCCAGCTGGAGAGCCTTTTTTCAAGGATTTGATTTTGGATTAGAAAACAGTACTTTCTCCGAGGACACCACTTCTGTAGAGGTTCCAGAACAAGTCCAAAAAGAGTTTAAAGTAGTAAGACTAATAGATGGATACCGTAATAGAGGTCACCTATTTACTAAAACCAATCCTGTTCGAGATCGAAGAAAATACGAACCTACCTTAGACTTGGAAAATTTTGGTTTAACCCAAGGAGATTTACCAACGATTTTTAATGCAGGTGAAATTATGGGAATTGGCCCAAGTTCATTAGAAACAATTGTTAAGCATTTGCAACTTATATATTGTGATTCTATTGGAGTTGAATATATGTATATTAGAAAACCAGAAAAGGTTAATTGGATACAAAACCGGTTGAATATTAATGACAATCACCCACAGTTTTCAATTGATCAAAAAAAACATATTCTCAAAAAATTGAACCAGGCAGTTAGCTTTGAAAATTTTTTACACACAAAATATGTAGGGCAAAAACGTTTTTCTTTGGAAGGTGGAGAATCTCTAATACCTGCTTTAGATGCTATAGTTGAGGCAGCAGCTGATCAAGGTATAAAAGAATTTGTGATGGGAATGTCCCACAGAGGACGTCTGAATACCTTAACCAATATTTTCGGAAAGTCATCTAAAGATATTTTTAGTGAATTTGATGGAAAAGATTATGAAGAAGTTATTTTTGATGGTGATGTGAAATATCATTTAGGATGGACTTCTCAAAGAGTTACTGACAATGGCAAGCAAATTAACATGAACATTGCGCCTAACCCCTCACACTTAGAAACAGTGGGTGCGATTGTTGAAGGAATTACACGAGCTAAATTAGAAAATAAGTTCGATGGAAATACAAATAAAGTATTACCCATTATTGTGCATGGAGATGCGGCAATAGCAGGGCAAGGATTGTCTTATGAAATTGTTCAAATGGCAGGATTAAAGGGTTATGGAACAGGAGGAACGGTCCATATTGTAGTTAATAATCAAATTGGATTTACAACTAATTATTTAGATGCACGAACCAGTACTTATTGCACTGATGTTGCTAAAGTGACACTTTCACCTGTAATACATGTAAATTCGGATGATGCCGAGGCAGTAGTTCACGCCACACTATTCGCATTAGACTATAGAATGCGATTTAAAGGAGATGTTTTTATTGATCTTTTAGGCTATCGAAAATATGGGCACAATGAAGGAGATGAACCACGTTTTACACAACCTCAACTTTATAAAGCCATTGCTAAGCATCAAAATCCAAGAGATATTTATGCAGACGGATTAAAAGTGGCAGGAATTATAGATGATGAATATGTAAAGTTATTAGAAAAAGAGTACAAAGATTCTTTAGAGCATGACCTTATGGATTCAAGGAAAATTGAAACTACGGTGATCACACCTTTCATGGCTGATGAATGGAAAAATTTTGTTCGTGTTGATGAAGTTGAAATGGCAAAAAGAGTAGTGACAGGTGTTTCTAAAAAAGCTTTAGATACTGCTGCTGAAACAATAACCACATTGCCAAGTGAGCATAATTTTTTACGAAAAATCGAACGATTAATAGCTGATCGTAAAGCAATGTATTTCGAAAAAGATCAATTAGACTGGGCTATGGGAGAATTACTTGCTTATGGGACCTTACTTCAGGAAGGGTATAATGTGAGACTTTCTGGACAAGATGTTGAACGAGGAACTTTCTCTCATCGTCATGCTGTTTTGAAAACAGAGAATTCTGAAAATGAAATTATTTTACTCAACACAATAAATCCCTTAAATCAGGGACATTTCAGTGTTTATAATTCGCTACTTTCAGAGTATGGTGTAATGGGCTTTGATTATGGATATGCAATGGCAAGTCCGAATACCTTGACTATATGGGAAGCTCAGTTTGGAGACTTTTCAAATGGTGCACAAATTATGTTGGATCAATATATTTCATCTGCTGAAGATAAGTGGAAACTTCAGAATGGAATTGTATTATTACTTCCGCATGGATATGAAGGACAAGGAGCAGAGCATTCTTCTGCACGAATGGAACGCTATCTTCAATTATGTGCAAAAGACAATATGTTTGTAGCTAATTGTTCTACGCCAGCAAACATATTTCATATTTTGAGAAGACAGATGAAAACAAACTACCGAAAACCATTGATAGTATTTACCCCCAAAAGTTTATTGCGACATCCACAAGCAGTTTCATCTAAAAATGAATTTATAGAAGGTGAGTTTCAATCATTGATTTCTGACCAAGTAGTAGCTAAAAAAAATGTAACTTCTGTTGTATTTTGTTCAGGTAAGTTTTATTATGACCTTTATAAGGCTCGCCAAGAGAAAGACCGAATGGATGTTGCTATAGTAAGATTAGAACAACTCTTTCCGCTTCCTGTAACAGAAATCGAAACTATAATTTCACAATTTAAAAATGCAACTGATATTGTTTGGGCCCAAGAAGAGCCAAGAAATATGGGGGCCTGGAGCTTTTTATTATTACATCTTCCTAATTCGCAACGTTTTCGACCTGCAACAAGAAGGTATTATGGGGCACCGGCAGCAGGAAGTGCAATACGATACAATCGTCGTCATCAACAAGTAATTGATTATGTTTTTGACCCGACACAAGATAATTTTATAAGAAAACCAAAGAAATAGATCATGATTTTAGAAATGAAAGTTCCTTCACCTGGAGAGTCTATCACTGAAGTTGAAATCGCTCAATGGCTAGTCGCTGACGGAGAATATGTAGAAAAAGATCAGGCAATTGCTGAAGTAGATTCAGACAAAGCGACATTAGAATTACCCGCAGAAGTAAGTGGGGTTATAACCTTTAAGGCAGAAGAAGGAGACGCTATAGAGGTAGGCGCTGTAGTTTGTTTAATAGATACCGAAGGTCAAGCTACTATTAGCGATTCTGTCCCTAAAGAATCGGTTACTAAAGTAGTGACTAATAAATCTCCAAAAGTAACAGAAGTTCATGAAAAAAGTTACGCAACCCAAACACCTTCTCCTGCTGCAAAAAAAATTATGAGTGAAAAAGGTATTGATCCACAAACCATTCAAGGAAGCGGAAGATCAGGGCGAATTACAAAAGAAGATGCAGTTCAAGCAATGCCTTCAATGGGAACAAAACCTGACTGGGGCGATCGTGGACAAACTAAGAGTAAACTTTCGATGTTACGGCGAAAAGTAGCTGAAAGATTGGTGCAAGCCAAAAATGAAACAGCTATGTTGACAACCTTTAACGAGGTAGACATGGCGCCTATTTTTGAGCTTCGCAAACAACATAAAGACGCCTTTCTCGAGAAGCATGGAGTTAAACTTGGTTTCATGAGTTTTTTCACTAGAGCGGTAGTAAGAGCTTTGAAGCTTTTTCCTGATGTAAATTCTATGATGGAAGGTGATTATAAAATTTCATACGACTACTGTGATATTAGTGTTGCAGTTTCAGGCCCAAAAGGATTAATGGTACCTGTAGTTCGAAATGCTGAAGTGTTATCTTTTAGTGATGTTGAAAAAGAAATTGGTCGTTTGGCCGTTCGTGCTCGAGACGGTAAAATTACTGTTGACGACATGACAGGAGGTACTTTTACTATTTCTAATGGCGGAGTATTTGGATCAATGCTTTCAACTCCTATAATTAATCCGCCACAATCAGGTATTTTAGGAATGCATAATATTATTGAACGCCCAGTGGCAATTAATGGAAAAGTTGAAGTACGTCCAATGATGTATTTGGCATTATCTTATGACCACAGAATTATTGATGGAAAAGAATCTGTTGGGTTTTTAGTAGCTGTAAAAGAAGCATTAGAAAATCCTTTAAACTTTTTGATGGATGGAGAAGCTAAAAAAGCACTTGAGTTATAGCCATAATTTTTGAGTGCGGTAATCAATACTCACTTTTTTCTTTTTCAAAAAATCTGCACCCAAAATCCCCTCTATAGGGAGAGTGCCTTGTGATATTAAAGTTTTATTAATGTGTGATAGATCTAAAAGCACAAAAGCAAGTTTTCCAACATCATGACGACCTAATTTTAATTTTGCTTTACGACTCAGGAATGCTTGCATTTTACCTTGACTGGCTCCTGCAGCATCAAATGAATCTCCTTTACTTCGAAGATGAAATTTTTCTTCAAGTATAGAATGAACACAACTGCTAGAAGCCCCTGTGTCAATTAAAAGTTGTGCAGCAACTCCATTTATATGTGCTTTACAAATAATATGGCGCGTTTTGGTATTTTTTAAAGAAACAAAAAGTGGAGATTTCATATAGATTATTAGATATAACAAAATGTTTTAACTCTTTCAAAAGTAATTGTTCTAATTAAATTCAAAGATCTTTTTTTTTAGTTAAGTACCTTTGTGATTGTTATTTGGTGAGACAAAATTATTAATATGAAATTTATTGATACCCACACTCATTTATACGCTGAAGCTTTTGACGAAGATCAGCAATTAGTGGTAGAACAAGCAATTGCCGCTGGAGTAAATCATTTTTTTATTCCAGCAATTGACAGTACTTATGTACAGAGAATGTATGCTTTGGAAATAGCGTATCCAAAAAGTATTCATTTAATGGCAGGTCTGCACCCTACACATGTTAAAGAAAATGTTGCAGAAGAGTTGGAAAAAGTGGCAGAACAATTAAAAGCACGAAAATTTTGTGCTATTGGCGAAATAGGAATTGATCTGTATTGGGATAAGCAATTTATCGGAGAACAACAGCTTGCTTTTATACAGCAAATTATATGGGCAAAACAATATGCACTCCCAATAGTAATTCATTGTAGAGATGCTTTTGATGAGGTTTTCGAAATCTTAGAAGCTCAAAAAGGAAAAGATTTGTATGGTGTTTTCCATTGTTTTACAGGAACACTAAAACAGGCCAAGCAGGCAATAAGCTTAAATTTTAAATTGGGAATTGGGGGTGTGATTACTTTTAAGAATGGAAAAGTTGATCAGTTTTTACGTGAAATTTCAATAGAAAACATTGTCTTAGAAACAGATTCTCCCTATTTAGCTCCTGTACCGCACAGAGGGAAGAGAAATGAGAGTAAATATTTGACTTTAATTGCAAATAAAGTTGCAAAATGTTATGGGATAACTTTGGAAGAAGTAGCCTTTAAAACCTCAAAAAATGCAATGACAATATTTAAAAATCAAAAAATTAATTTTAAAAAGTAAGAATATTTTTTTTAAAAGATATTTTTCGCTTTATTTGAAACTAGATTAAGAGAGGTGGCCGAGTGGTCGAAGGCGCACGCTTGGAAAGCGTGTATTCCAATTGCATTGGAATC
>Ga0307998_1000592_pt1 | contig 20639 bp, 11 predicted proteins | sample Davwhametageno37_FD_203147 | JGI IMG/M metagenome (GOLD analysis project Ga0307998, IMG submission 203147) | Marine microbial communities from Davis Island wharf, Antarctic Ocean - #37 | ecosystem: Environmental > Aquatic > Marine > Unclassified | place: Antarctic Ocean: Davis Island wharf... | reverse complement strand
GTGGTACTTAAAGCAGCGCTAGTCATGGTTGCATCTCCAACAATATCCATTGTTGAACTGAATGCGGCTGCACCAGAAACATCCAATGTGGTACTTAAAGCAGCGCTAGTCATGGTTGCATCTCCAATAACATCCAATGTTGAACCCAATGCGACTGCACCAGAAACGTCCAATGTGGTACTTAAGGCAGCACTGGTCATTGTGGTATCACCTGTAACACCTAATATTCCGGTTAATGTTGTAGCACCACCATTGACTTTTAATGTATTATTATTAGAAATAACAACATTACAATTGGCATTCATTTGTTCGCCATTAAAATTAAGATTACCACTAGCAGTCAACTCGCCGGTTAATGTAGTTTCACCAGTAACACCTAATGATCCACTTGCAGTAACATTAGTCGCAGATAATGCAGCTATTGTAGAAGCACCGACAACATTCAATGTTGAACCCAATGCGGTTGCACCAGAAACATCTAACGTAGTACTTAATGCAGCACTAGTCATGGTTGTATCACCAACAACATCCAATGTTGAACCCAATGCGGCTGCACCAGAAACATCCAATGTGGTACTTAAGGCAGCGCTAGTCATGGTTGCATCTCCAACAACATCCAATGTTGAACCCAATGCGGCTGCACCAGAAACATCCAATGTGGTACTTAAGGCAGCGCTAGTCATGGTTGCATCTCCAACAACATCCAATGTTGAACCTAATGCTGTAGCACCCGAAATGTCGAATGTTCCACCAATATTTGCATCAGCAATGATATGTAACCCACTACCAGTTGCCTTGCTCAATGTTAGGGTATCGGCAATATCGGCAGTGCTGTTAGCATCCAATGCTCCAGTTACAACCAATGTACCAGCAATCGCGGCATTGGAGTTCATAGATGCATCTCCCATAACCGTAGTAACATCACCTGATGTGCCCAATACAATTTGGTTAGATTTTGTAATTATAGCATTAGCACCAATGGCAGTAGATTGAACCACATCATATTTGGTTGTACTCGTTCCACTACCCAAAAATGTATTCGATGAACCGCTAGTTAATCCTGTGGCCGACGCTCCACCGAGGGATGTATTATTGAAACCACTAACCAGAGCAGGCATTGACCCGTATCCAATGCCAGTATTTGTAGTACCAGTTTGATTTATTTTTAGTGCATTCATACCAACAGCAGTGTTATATTTACCAGATGAGTTAGATTTCATAGCCTCTTTACCAATAGCAGTATTGTCATATCCAGTTATATTGTCAGTCAACGATCTGTAACCAATAGCAGTATTGTTATCAGCCTGGGTTGTTGCCAACGATTGAGAACCAATAGCAGTATTGTAATCACCAGTAGAATTTGCATTTAATGACAATGTACCAACAGCCACATTATCTGCACCGGATTGGTTTGTAGCCAATGATTTGCTACCAACTGCCGTATTATTAGACCCAGACACATTAGATGCTAATGAATCCTCACCAATATTTAAACTACCCACCCCTTTTCCACCGGCAATGTGTACGGTGCTACCGGTTGTACCGGCATTGTTTATAATAACTTCATCCCCGACAAATACTCGCTTATTGAATGTTGCATCAAATAGTGAGGTTACGGTGTCGTATTGAATTTCGGTTGTTGTTATTTTTCCATTTACTACCAGATTCCCGTTGAATGAAGCGTCACCATCAGTTATCATCTTTCCGGTTACAATTAGATTGTTGTTCACTGTCGCATTATTTCCAATAGATAGGCTTGCGTTCATAGATGCATCTCCATTTGATATTAACTTTGCATTAACGTATAAATCTTTATTTAATGAGACATCACCAGTAACAAATAATCGCTGATTAATAGTAGCATCTTCTGTAACATTCAAACGTCCATTTAATGATAAATCTTCTGCAATAATTAACGAATAATCGGTGGTGGTAGTGTTAATAATATATTGATTATCAACCAATGATACATTAAGTCGCCCTTTCACATAAAGGTCTTGTTCAACAGTAAGATTCTTACCAATTTGTACATCATTGTTTAAGGATACATCATTTACCACCGACATTTTGCCACTGGCTGTAATATTGATGGCAGCTAACGATGCACCGGTAACGGCTAATGAATTACTTACAGTAATATCAGCTGCCGATAATGTTCCGGCTGTAGTAACACCGGTAACAGCTAATGTTCCAGCGATACTTGCATTACCAGTTGCAGCAACACTGGTTAATGATGTAGCACCAGTAACACCCAATGTACCACTTGCTGCGACATTCGTTGCCGATACTCCCGCCAATGATGTAGCACCTGTAACACCCAATGTACCACCAATGTTGGCGTTTTTACCAATACCAACACCACCAGTTACAATCATGGCACCCGAAGCACTAGACGTAGAGTCAGTTGCATTTACAGATGTTAAAATTCCAGTCATAGTAGAATTCGTTAAACTGGTAGTTCCAGTCACTGTGCAATTTCCGGTCACTGCACTATTTCCAGAAATAGTAGATGATCCACCAACATAAATACTTTTTGTGATACCGACACCACCTGTTGTTTTGAATGAACCAGTAACTGTATTAATTGCATCTGTAATATCGGTGATGGCAACCGCACTATCCGTATCCAGTCCAGAAGCTGTAATCTTATCTCCAACATTTAGAGATCCACCAATATATGCAGATTCTTTTACACCTAACCCACCTGCAGTTTTAATCGAACCACTTGTGCTACTGGTAGAATTCTCTGTTGAAGAAACTACAATGTCACCTGTTGTATTTACAGCACTCATGTTTGAATCACCCGTAGCAGTAAATGTTCCACCGACATTCACATTTTGGGCAACACCTAGACCACCTGCAGTTTTAATGGAACCACTTGTAGCATTTAATGAGTTTGTTGTATTAGAAATGCTGACTATTCCAGTGGATGTAACGTTAGCCAATGCTGTATTTCCATTAATGTCAATGTCTCCACCAACATTTACATTTTGAGCAACACCCATGCCACCAGTTGTTGTAATCGCACCAGTAGAACTATTATATGATGCAGTATTATTATTAACACTCATAGCACCGGTGGTTGTAACCGACGACAATGATGTAGCACCAGTTACCCCAAATGTGCCACCAATGGAGGCATTATTACTAGCCACGATGGAGGTCATGGTAGTAGCTCCTACTACGTCTAATTTGTTAGATATGGTAGCATTTCCAGCAACGGCTGTATTCGATAACGAAACATTTCCAGAAACATTTAATGTTGTTCCAATGACAGCTGCACCAGATGTTGTGACAGAGCTTAGTGTGGTAGCGCCATTTACATCTAATTTACCATTGATATTAGCATCCAATACTACACCAAGACCACCAGCAGTTTTAATCGAACCAGATGTACTATTTGTGGAATTCGTTGTATTTGTGACATTTAATATACCACTTGTGTTAACATTGCTGGTATTAGTAGTTCCGCTGATACCCAGTGTTCCACCAATGTTTGCACCCAATGCAACTCCCAAACCACCAGCAGTTTTTAACGCACCAGTTGCACTGTTTGAGCTGACTGTTGTATCAGTCACATTTAATACACCACCAATGGTTGCAGCACCGCTTGTGTTAACCGATGACATTGTGGTTGCACCAGTTACACCTAATGCACCACCAACAGCTGCATTGCCACTTGTACTAACAGATGACATTGTAGTTGCACCGGTTACACCCAATGCACCACCAATAGCGGCATTGCCAGTTGTAGTAACACCGGATAATGTTGTTGCTCCGGTAACACCCAATGTTCCACCGACGGCTGCATTGCCAGTTGTAGTGACTCCTGACAAAGTTGTTACACCAGTTACACCCAGTGTTCCGCCGATATTTGCACCCAATGCAACACCCAAACCACCCGCGGTTTTGACAGATCCAGTTGTGCTACTAATGCTACCGGTATTATCAGTAATATTTAATGCACCACCAACGGTTGCGGCACCACTTGTGCTAACAGATGACATTGTGGTTGCACCTGTTACACCCAATGTGCCACCGACGGCTGCATTGCCAGTTGTAGTAACTCCGGTTAATGTTGTTGCTCCGGTAACACCTAGTGTTCCACCGACGGCTGCATTACCAGTTGTAGTGACTCCTGACAAAGTTGTTACACCAGTTACACCTAATGTGCCACCGACGGCTGCATTGCCAGTTGTAGTAACTCCTGTTAATGTTGTTGCTCCGGTGACACCCAGTGTTCCTCCAATATTTGCACCTAATGCAACACCTAATCCACCCGCGGTTTTGACAGAACCAGTTACGCTACTTGAACTGACAGTTGTATCAGTAACATTTAATGCACCACCGAGGGTTGCACTACCGGACGTAGAGACAGATGACATTGTGGTTGCACCAGTTACACCTAATGTACCACCCACACTTGCATTTCCGGATGTAGAGACAGACGACATTGTAGTTGCACCGACAACACCTAATGTGCCACTGGCTGCAATATTGCTAGCAGTTGTATCACCAGTTACATTTAATGCTCCACCAATACTAGCATTGCCGGATGTAGTAACACCGGATAATGTAGTTGCGCCCACAACACCTAGTGTGCCTCCAATGTTTGCACCTAATGCAACACCTAATCCACCCGCGGTTTTGACAGAACCGGTTACACTACTTGAACTGACAGTTGTATCAGTAACATTTAATGCTCCACCAACTGTTGCCGCACCGCTTGTGGATACAGATGACATAGAGGCTGCACCAACAACACCTAATGTACCACCCACACTTGCATTGCCGGTAGTGGCAACCATTGACAGGGTTGTGGCGCCAGTTACACCTAATGTGCCACTAGCTGCAATATTGCTAGCAGTTGTAGCACCAGTTACATTTAATGCTCCACCAATACTAGCATTGCCGGTTGCTGTAACACCGGATAATGTAGTTGCACCGACAACACCTAATGTTCCTCCAATGTTTGCACCTAATGCAACACCTAATCCACCCGCGGTTTTAACAGAACCGGTTGTGCTACTCGAACTGATAGTAATGTCCGTAATATTTAATGCGCCACCAACGGTTGCATCACCACTGGTATTAACTGTTGTCATATTTGCTGCTCCAGTAACACCCAATGTTCCACCCACATTTGCATTTCCACTTGCCGTAACATTAGATACGGTTGTATCACCAGTAACATTTAATGTACCTGCAATTATTTCATTACCAGTGGTCGTGATGTTGCGTGCTTTAAAGTCATCGCTGTCATCTTTTGTTGCGATGTATTGAGCAGTTCCTAGTTCTAAACTAGGCAAACTGACAGCAAATCTGGCTTTATCTGCATCAACACGAATATAACCGGCGTCATTATTGCTATCCTGTTGAATATTTATTCCAGCACCAACAAAGGTTGCTGCATTACCTCCTTTATTTAGTGTAATGGATTTATCACTAATATCTAAGTTTGTCGCAGTTACAGAGGTTGTTGTACCAGTAACATTTAAATTACCCAAAATATTTACAGTGTCGTCATTTGCCCCGATTGTAACTGTTGAGGTTGTTCCTGCACCGGTACAAATATTGATATCAGTTGCTGTTCCACCCAGGTTGATTGTACCAGCAGAATTAAACATTGTAACGGTTTCGTTAGCATCAGTAGTATCAATGCTGCCACCGTTCATTGTAATATCACCGGTCACATTGAGATCACCACCTAATGCGGTTTCACCGGTTCCAACTGTTAGTGTATTGCTTCCGGTAATACTTACATTATCATTAAGAGTGGTTGCACCTGCAACAACCAGTGTGTTGTCTAAGCTAGTTGCACCCATAATATTCATTGTACCCTTTGAGTGTACATCACCACTTGTATTAGCAACAGTGAATTTATCGGTATCACATACAATACCTCCATTGGCATATAATGCACCGGTAATTGTAGTATCACCAGTGACCGCCATTGTACCACTGGCAGTCACATCAGTTGCTGCTATGGTCGACATGGTTGTTGCTCCGGTCACACCTAATGTTCCACCGATGGTTGCGTTACCGCTGGCAGCAACACTAGATAATACCGTGGCTCCAGTTACACCCATTGTACCACTGGCAGTCACATCTGTTGCAGATATAGTAGATGCAGTTGTTGCTCCGGTAACATTCATTGTGCCAGCAATTGCTGTATTACCAGACGCGGATGCAACCGTAAATTTATTATTAGCCACATCAAAGTTGCCGTCGATACCAGTGGCACCGATAACATCTAATTTGCCAGCAATTGCGGTATCACCAGATGCAGATGCAATTGTAAATTTATTAGTAGCCACATCAAAGTTGCCGTCGATACCAGTGGCACCGATAACATCTAATTTGCCAGCAATTGCGGTATCACCACTCGTTGCGGTAACCTGAAATTTATTAGTATGAACTTTTAAGTTTCCAGATACATCTAAGTTATTAACAATATTTGTTGCACCAATGACATCCAATGTATTAGATAATGTAGTAACACCAGTTACAGCGAGTGATCCGCTAGCAGAAACACTGGATACAGATGTAGCTCCGGTCACATCCATTGTACCACTGGCAGTCACATCAGTTGCAGCGACGGTAGATGCAGTTGTTGCACCTGTAATATTCATTGTACCACTGGCACTCACATCAGTTGCTGCTATGGTCGACATGGTTGTTGCACCAGTCACACCCAATGTTCCACCAACGGTTGCGTTACCACTGGCAGCGACACTGGTTAAAGATGTAGCTCCAGTCACGCCCATTGTACCACTGGCAGTCACATCTGTGGCAGAGATGGTAGATGCAGTTGTTGCTCCGGTCACACCCAATGATCCACCAATGGTTGCGTTACCACTGGCAGCGACACTGGTTAAAGATGTAGCTCCGGTCACACCCATTGTACCACTGGCAGTCACATCAGTTGCAGCGACGGTAGAAGCGGTTGTTGCGCCGGTAATATTCATTGTACCACTGGCACTCACATCGGTTGCTGCTACGGTCGACATTGTTGTAGCTCCGGTCACGCCCAATGTTCCACCAACGGTTGCGTTACCACTGGCAGCGACACTGGTTAAAGATGTAGCTCCGGTCACACCCATTGTACCACTCGCAGCAACATTGGTTGCAGCGATGGTAGATGTAGTTGTTGCACCAGTAATATTCATTGATCCACCAACAGTTGCGTTACCACTGGCAGCGACACTGGTTAAAGATGTAGCTCCGGTCACACCCATTGTACCACTGGCAGTCACATCTGTTGCAGCGACGGTAGATGCGGTTGTTGCACCCGTAATATTCATTGTTCCACTGGCACTCACATCAGTTGCAGAAATAGTAGTTGCATCGATGGTAGTTGTAGTTGTTGCACCAATAACACTCAATGCTCCACCGATTGATGCGTTACCGCTGGTACCAACACTAGATAAAGATGTTACCCCCACTACATCTAGCGTTCCAGTTGCATTGACATCGGTTGCGGTTAGTGAAGATATAGTTGTAGCTCCGGTAACACCCAATGTTCCACCAACGGTTGCATTACCACTGGCAGCAACACTAGATAATGATGTTGCACCAGTCACACCCATTGTACCACTGGCCGTAACATTGGTTGCAGCAATGGTAGATGCAGTTGTTGCACCAGTAATATTCATTGATCCGGAAGCAATAACATCAGTTGCAGATATAATGGTTGCATTGATGGTGGTTGCAGTGGTTGCTCCAGTCACACCCAATGTTCCACCAATGGTTGCGCTACCACTAGCAGCAACACTCGTTAATGTTGTTGCACCAGTGACACCCATTGTACCGCTGGCAGTAACATCGACTGCCCCAATAGTAGATGCAGTTGTTACCCCGACAACACTCAATGTTCCACCGACGTCGGCATTACCACTGGCAGCAACACTAGATAAAGAAGTGGCTCCAGTGACATCCATTGTACCACTTGCAGTAACATCAGTTGCAGCGACGGTAGAAGCGGTTGTTGCTCCTGTAATATTCATTGTTCCACTGGCGGCAACATCGGTTGCCGATAGAGTAGATGTAGTTGTTACTCCAGTCACACCCAATGATCCACCAACGGTTGCATTACCACTGGCGGCAACGCTAGTTAAAGATGTAGCTCCAGTGACACTCATTGCGCCACTGGCAGTAACATCTGTTGCAGATATGGTAGATACAGTTGTTGCTCCTGTAATATTCATTGTTCCACCGACGGTTGCGCTACCACTAGCAGCGACACTTGTTAGCGAAGTTGCCCCGATAATACCCAGTGTACCAGTGACAGCAACATCTGTGGCAGAGATAGTAGATGCAGTTGTTGCTCCAGTGATACCCAATGTACCACCTACTGTTGCGTTACCACTGGTGGCAACACTTGTTAACGATGTGGCTCCAGTAACACCCATTGTACCACTTGCAATAACATCAGTGGCAGAGATGGTAGAGGTTGTTGTTGCACCTGTGACATCTAATGTTCCACCGACGGTTGCACTACCACTGGCAGCAACATTGGTTAAAGATGTATCACCAGTGACACCCATTGTACCACTAGCAGTAACATCTGTTGCAGAAATGGTAGATGCAGTTGTTGCTCCTGTAATATTCATTGTTCCATCAACAGTTGCATCATTGCCAACAATTAAGTTTGTTGAAATATCAGCAGTGGTTGCATTTAAATTTACAATAGTAGATGTAGTAGATGTAGTATTCGCAACATTAATACCTTGAATTGTTAATTGACCATCTACGTTTAAATTCTTATCAACATGGACATTTCCATTTACGCTTAAATCATTCATTACATGAACCGTTCCATTGAAAAAAGATTGTTGAGCAACTGTTAAATTTGTAGAAACATCCACGATCCCTGCATTTACACCAGCTGCGGTTACAGATTCACCCACAGATAAAGTTGTATTGATCCCGGCAACATTTGAAATCATACTATCAATAGTAAGTGTTTCAAGTGTAGTGTTAGCAGTATGTGTACCCATGATCGTTATATTTCCATCAATAATTACATCTTTCTCGATATAAACATCTCCGTTAAATGATGCATCGCCTCCAACGTTTAGTGTTGTGATGTTTGATGTGGTAGATGTAGTATTCGCGACATTAATACCTTGAATTGTTAATTGACCATCTACATTTAAATTATTATCAATGTGGACATTTCCATTTACGCTTAAATCGTTCGATATGTAAACGTTTTTATTAAAAGATGCGTCCTCACCAACTGTGAGTTTTTCATCGACGGTTAGATCCTGTTTAAATGTAGCATGGTTGTAATAAGTAGGTACTCCATCATAGAATACTTCCCCGTAAAATACAGCGTCGTCTTTAACAAAAATTCGTCTATACATTGTAATATCACCCTGTTGGTATGTTTTTCCACTAACAACTAGATCACTCTTAGCCTTTAAACTGTCCTCTATCGTTACATTACCTGATATTGTTGCATCTCCATCTGTTCGTAAGTTTCCAACAACATGTAAATTGTGGTTCATTGATATATCATTTACAAAATTAGAAGTAGTAACTCCACTTGGTCCAATTGCTCCTGTTTCTCCAATTGCTCCTGTTTCTCCAATTGCTCCTGTTTCTCCCTGTAGACCGGGAAGTCCACTTGTTCCTTGTTCACCCTGTTGGCCGGTTTCACCAATTGCTCCGGTTTCACCAATTGCTCCAGTTGCTCCAGTTGCACCACTCGCTCCAGTATTTCCGGTTCTTCCAGAAGGTCCAGTAGGTCCAGTAGGTCCAATGTCAGCATTTTGAAACATTCACAAATGTGTATGTATATAATAATATCTACACTTTATATTGATCGGTTCTACAAATAGATCAATATAAAGTTGTTAAACTATCGAAGATTTGAAACCAATCAACCATATTGGGGGGGGCGGTTTCAAATCTTTGCTGGTATAAATTAACAAAAAATTAGGCGTTGGTAAATGTGGTAACTAACCAAGAACCAACGGGTTCTCCAGGTAATTGGAAGTACATGTAAAAAAGACGTTGGTATGTTGTTGGAGTTCCTTCAATTGGGTTAAATCCAAAATACATTTGACCGGGGCTACCAGCGTTGTTATTTGGGACCAAATAATCCCAGTCAACGGGTACTGGTAAAATTTCAGAAGGACCGATGGCACCTGTGGCACCAGTAAGCCCAGTGGGTCCAGCTGGTCCGTTTGATCCAATAGGACCAACATCTCCAGTAAGACCGACGGAACCAGTAAGACCAGTAGGACCAGCTGGCCCATCAGGACCAATAACTCCCTGCACTCCACCAGTAGGACCCTGTGGACCCATAGGTCCCTGTGATCCAGTGTCACCCTTAGGTCCAGCAGATGGACCTTCGGGACCAGTGAGACCAGCAACACCAGTGAGACCAATGGGACCAGCAATACCACTAGCACCAGTGGAACCAGTGGCACCAGTTGTACCGGTGGCACCAGCAGCACCAGTTGAACCAGTGGCACCAGGGGCACCAGCAGCACCAGCAGGTCCGGGGGCACCAGCAGCACCGTCAGCACCAGTACCACCAGTACCTCCTGTACCTCCTGTACCTCCTAGTAATTGAGAAAGAGAGTTTTCATTCAATGTAGTAGTTCCTAACACCAGATCTCCTGATATATTAGCGTCTCCTGCTAATTTAAATGTTCCTTTAACAGTAAGGTCATTAATCGGGGTTTTGCTCATTACTTTACTATATATATATATACTGAATAAAAATATTTTTATGTAATAAATAAACATATTTGTATGTGACTTCTATTAATTGGGATTGAAATATGGCATTTGCTCTAAATTAACAGAGAATAGGTATATATAAAGTTGGTTAATTTTATTTTTCAAGTTGCTCAAATCAACATTATGATGCGGATTAGGATTGAAATCCAAACTTCGGTCTAAGCTCACGTCAAAAAAGTATAAGTATAAATCGTCGGTTAACTTAGATATGTGCGCTTCCGTAACCGCATACCCATCTTCAATGCGAATATTGTAGTTAAATAAATACATAAATATGTTGTACATATGTCTATCGAACTGAATTAATTGGGCTGCAACTGGATTATAATCAGGGGTTGTTGCTAAATCCACCTGAAATAGGTGTTTAAATAACATTTCCATTCGGTGTTTTAGTTTAGATACTTCTGGGTCAAATAGAATGAGGTTAATGTTATAAACCACAGTTTCACTAAAACTCCCTGTAATGTTATCAATATTACCTAGGGATATAAATCCAATATCCTTATCGTAATCCAACACTGTTCCATTGAAATAGTTGTTGTCTGCGTCCATTATACTACAACTAATCGATTGACCAATTGTAAATGGTAAACTAGGTTCGACTAAGAATCCAACCGTTGCGTTTTTAACGGGTAGCACTTTGTACGCTTTGATTGTTTTCGTAATATACTTCTGGTTAACGCCAGTAGTAGTAGTTGTTATAGAACATGTATTACATGCACCGGTTGATGTTAGCGATGTACCACATATATTGCAACATCCATATTGAGCGGCGGTAATGAGCTTCCCATTGGTAACGCAATAATTTACGTGGTTCTGTAAACTGTTTGACGGGACAGTAAGTTCACAACTGTTAACATAATGACAACCCGGAACGGTATTACATGGTAGTTTGTTTGTATGTATTAATCTCCTGTGTGATGTATAATCTCCTGCTGACATTTTCTCTTCTATAATAAACATAACGAAAAAAATTATTATGAGATATAAAATTCAAACGCACCCGAATTATTTGTTTTATAGTAAAGTATATAATTATATCCGGAAATAGTAAGTAATGGAAAATCTTGATTTAGATATAAACAATTATACTGTTCATGATTTGGAAACGTTTTTTAAAATTAAGAAACGAACCAAATATGTAGCTGCCGATATTGAACTAAAGGAGTATGAATTGCGTGAACAGTTATTGAAAAGCGGACATATTGATAAACGGTTTAAGCGAAATTTAATCAGCTTTTTGGATGCAGCGAAGAACTATCTTATTTTTGTAAAATGCAAAGACGAACAGCATCAACCCACTAGTATTCCTAAAAATTATCAATTAGATAGTATTAATGCCCCTATAGCAGAAACGAGTACTGCACCGAGAGAGGGAAATTTAATACAGAGACCTACGACCGAATATATATACACAAACAATAGTGAGTTTCTTCCTGGGCGTATTAACCCAATTAATACACGAGTTATCACTAAATGTGTAAATATTGATACTCGATTTCGCGACAGTATTAATACCACGCAAAGTTCGGATTTTAATATTCAATTAACGACCCGATTTAATAAGGTCGTATCAATGGAGCTAAGTGCATTGGAGATGCCACTTACATTTTACGGGATATCTGCAAGTAATGGAAACAATTATCTGTATTTAAAGGTGACTTATATAGACAATAAATTCCCGGATTGTATCATTGACGCAGAAAAGGTATTTATTATACCGGATGGTAACTACAATCCTAATGATTTTATTGATACTATTAATCAAATATTATGTCCACTCGATGGTTGCGAGAAGATGTTAGAACCTGATCTTATTTTTTCCTATATACGATTATCATTGGATTTAACCAGTGACGGTTCAGGTAGTGGAAAAGTAACGATTAAACCGGTCGGTTGCAAAGCATTATCAATTAAAACAATCGCGTTTGATTTTACACGGTCAATTGATGGATATGTCGATACAGTTGAGGTTTCGAAGAAAATTGGTTGGAATTTGGGGTTTTTGAAACCCAAATATGAGGGATGTGATTCTTATATTGCCGATTCTATCATTGAGACCAAAAATAACCGGTATATTTATTTATCAGTCGACGATTTTAATAAGAATTCGAACAATCCGTTTGTTAGTATATTTAATCAATCCATCTTAAATGATGATATATTAGCCAGAATTTCAATTAAAGGGTCGCATTTTAACATGTTGATGGATAATGAAACCACAATTGTATCCGAGCCGCGCATTTATTTTGGACCCGTGGATATCCAGCGTCTTCGAATTCGATTATATGACGAACATGGTCGTATTTTACAAATGAATAACTCTAACTTTTCTTTTTGTCTTACCATCAAAACGATGTATGACATGTAGTTTAACGACTGTTATTGTATGGGGGTGGGGGGATACATCCATTGGTATTGTTTGCTACTTCACTATTAAATGTATATTGCAATAGATATACGCAATATGTTACATATATTCCTCCAATATAATGACAATATGGGTGATAGTTGTTGTAATAATCAATACGGTCTTGTATAATACTTCCATCGGCACATGAATGTTTTCCCGATATAAGTAACACTTTCTGTAAAATATATAATAACCCAAATCCTATACCAATGTAGACGTAGTCCACGCCACGATAAACCATGTATACATTCAACATTACTGTATTAATAATATTAGCATAATATTCAACATTGCATAATACACATTCGTAATAATAATGATAAATCATTGATAATATAATAGAGATAGTCAGTACGACCGACATGCATTTATCAATATTGTGTGATATATGAGATCCACAATTCTCGCCAAATATCCACCATATACACGGCAATATAAGTGGTATATGTGATAACATCATATGTGATAATGTATGTCGATGTGTATGTTCATGACTGGTTATATCAATTGGTTTATCCATAATGTACTATACTCTATTATATTTTAATATTTTTATACTGTTATAATATAACAAGTCATGCCTTATAAAACGCGCAAAGTGAATAACAGACGGTGTTATCGTGTGTATAATCCCAAAAGCAAAAAAACATTTGCTAAGTGTACCAGCAAAAAGAAGGCACTAAAACAAATGCGTCTATTACGTGCAATTCAATACAACAAAACGTTTCGTAAACGCCTGAATAACCGGTCTACAAAAAAACGTACGCCCATCTAGTTCACATCATTTGTAAAAAAATGTTGTGAAAATGATATACAATTATAGTTTGTTATACTAGTAGCGTACAGGTTCTCTTTACTTACATAAATGTTGAGTGAAGAACAACAAAATATATTAAATGCAACTAAGACAGGAGATAATGTTGTAGTTGATGCGGTTGCGGGAACTGGGAAAACCACTCTCGTAATGGCGATAGCGAAAGAAATGAGTTCTCATAAAATCCTCCAAATTACCTACAATAAATCATTAAAATTCGAAGTACGTGAAAAAATTAAGGACGCCGGATTGGAGAACATAACAATACATACGTATCATAGTTTATCCGTGTGTTATTATTCATGCAATGCTCATGTAGATAATGAAATCAAAAAAATAGTAGTTAACGATTCGCCTCCGGCTAAGCAAATTCCCGCATTTGATATGCTGGTTATCGACGAATCTCAGGATATGACCTTTTTATACTACCAATTGGTGGCGAAATTCGCAAAAGATATAGGTTCTCCCATTCAGTTGCTCGTATTAGGTGATTATATGCAGGGTTTATATGAATTCAAAGGATCTGATATCCGTTTTTTGACATTGGCTGAATCTATATGGATTCAGCACCCATCCCTGAGAACCCAGCGCTTTCAACAATGTTCCATGAAAATGTCCTACAGAATCACCAAACAAATGAGTTCATTTGTGAATAATGCAATGCTAGGAGAACCTCGTATGGATGCATGTAGAGATGATGTAAATGTACAATATATCCGTAATTCTAGATACAATCTAGAACTAATTGTATGTGCCGAAATAAACCGACTGTTTGACACGGGGGTAAAACCTAGTGATATTTTTATATTAGGACCTTCTGTAAAAGGAGAACGTAGTAATATTCGAAAGTTGGAGAACATGTTGGTAGAAAAAAACATACCATGTCACGTTCCTATGATGGAAAACAACGATATTGACCAACGTGTTATTGACGGTAAAATCGTGTTCTCTACATTTCATTGTGTAAAAGGTAGACAACGCAAATATGTGTTTGTAGTCGGGTTTGATAATTCATATTTCAGGTATTATGCTCGAAGTTTACCCCGCGATATATGTCCAAATACACTGTATGTTGCATGTACCCGGGCATCAATTGGTCTATATGTTCTCGAAAGTGATACTCGACGGGACGACCGTCCGTTAGAATTCTTACATATGAATCACATTGATATGAAACAACAAGATTATATTCGATTTCGAGGACAACATCAGTCTCTATTCTTAAAAATAGAAGAAACCGAATCAAATTTGCCCATAAAAATTACACCGACTGAATTAATTAAATTCATCCCAGAGGAAACCAACCAACATATTTGCAGTATATTGGACCGCATTTTCGTAACCGAGCAGGAAATAATAGAGAACCTGGACATTCCTGGTGTTATACAAACAAAAAAGGGGTTTTATGAGGAGGTTAGTGACTTAAATGGCATTGCAATTCCATGTATGTATTATGATCATTTACTGAATGCATGGAACGATTCTTATTCGTACAAAACCAAAGATAGTACTTTATATGACATTATTGATATGAATGTAGAGAACCTGAGTGAAAAGAAACAACAATTTCTGTTAGAAATCATCGATAACCTGCCCGAAACGATCGAATCTGTAAACGATTATTTATACATGGCAAACATCAACTCGGCGATACAGGAATCTTTGTATTTTAAGTTAAACCAAATTGACAGAGATGACTACAATTGGCTATCAGACGAGCACGTTTCTGTATGTAAAGACAGATTGCGCACAATAGTCAGTCCAGATTGCCAAAATAGCGTGCCATTAATCGAAGAGTATATTATGACTGCATCAATGGATGAACAACACTCCGCAATTGATATATTTACAGAGCGTATTTTACCAGATAAGAAGTTCCGGTTTAATGCTAGGGTAGATTTGATTACAGAAACAACCGTTTGGGAATTCAAATGTACGAGCGAATTGACGAGTGATCATATGTTACAATTGGTTATTTATTCTTGGTTATGGAACATGAAAAAGAGTAAAGAGAACCTGGAAGAAGATGAAAAAATATTTCGTCTTTTTAACATCAAAACAGGGGAATTATTGCGATTGGACGCGAGTATGGGTGACCTAAATAATATTATGTCTGCATTGTTGTCTTCTCGTTATATTGAACCGGTGGTGAAGGATGATACCACATTTGTGGATGATTGTATCGATTATATTCAACAATTATATCCATGAATAATACTAGGTTCTCTTTGTTAAGTTAAAAGTGTTGTTAAAAGTAGAAAAATGTATAAAATGTTTATGAATTGGTACAATGTGAGTGAACCGGGTTTATTCATCTATTATATGAATTCTACAGGGTTCTCCTTCTTTATGTTGAGTTCTTTTGCAGAATTTGCCGTTTTTTAGTTGTTTTCCACATACATATGTATAGCAACCGTTCCCGGTTCTCTTCTTATTCGCATTCCAATATTGACTTGCTTCATCAAAGTCAATATTGACATCCAGTTCGCGTTTTATCGTTTGACTACGTGTTTTCATGATATATCTGTTTGTTTTACATATTATCGTGATTAGGTTCTCAATTTTTTGCGATTTATGCATCGTTTTGTTTTCGGGTTTCTTTTTTTAGTAGGGGGACATTTAACATTACATCTGTGTGTTTTGGGGTTTCGTCGGTGTCCTTTTCTACAGCGTTTTACTGTTTGTTTTCGCTTAATTGATTTATTTTTAACATAGGTTCTCTTAGCTGGATTATGTTGTTGAACTGACATTTCTTCGAATGGGAGGATTTTGTCTCCGTCGACTTCGTTTGGTATAAGATATTTTGTGCTCATTGTGTCTGTTTTTTGTGTATATTATATGGTTTTATTTTATTTTGTGGTCTAGGTTCTCTTTATTGAAGAAAAAGTGTTGTGTAAAATACAAATTATAGAAGTGTGTATATGTTTATTGGTCTCGGTGTAACATGTATTATAATTTCCATGAAAAATTGATAAGTATTGTATAATATTATCCATCACAATTCAACAACTACTGCATGCAGATCCGCTCACCGTTATTACTTACAACAATAATTTCTCTACCTAAATTCGAAGGGGGGGCTATTGCGAGAGCAAAATGGACAAAGCAGATTATCCCAGAGGAGATGACTGTACCTGAATATTGCCAATCAGCAATTGGTGCAGATTTTATCAAGATGGCTGATATTGTATTAGATGATAGTACTACGCGTCGCACAACGGTACAAACAATTCCAGTAAACACCGAACTATGGAAAGAACCCGCTGAACACATCTACATTATTGCCAGAAACAATGTCATAATGAAGCTGGGTGGCACTCGTACCGGAATGAAAGCACGTTGGGGGTCTTATTTATGTGGACATTGCGTAGCAGAACGATTGAACAAACATGGAGAACCCAATCCAGGTAAGATGTCAGTAACAAATGCTCACCTCTACCATACAATTGAGACCGATTTGCTGTTAGGAAATACATGGGAGTTTTATAGTTGGAAACTTCCCCGCACAACCATTGATGTCGAGATTCTTGGACAACCGATTAATATAATTGCTCAAACATATCACGCATATGAATCCAGGTGCATCGAATTATTCCGTTCAATGACCGGACATATCCCCCAACTATGTGACAATGCTGACCCGAACTACAAAACAAAAAAAGATTAATATTACTCGAAAAATAAATAAACAAACACCAAACAAAAACAACAACAATGTATCACAACTGTACCAATGTTATTTTTTTTTGGGCGACAAAGTATTCCACCAAATCATCATTGTTGTAATTATCTATATACTTGATTGTCTGTATGCCAGCCGCAATGAGTAGTCGAGTACATATCAAACATGGATAATGTGTAATATACGCCGTCCCGTCATTGCAGGATACACCCCGCTTAGCACAATCACATATCGCATTTTGTTCTGCATGAATCGTAGCTTGTTCATGGTCATCGCGAACAATGCTAATGTGTGGGCATCCCGGCAAAAAACCATTATATCCTTGGCTTATAATCCGGTTGTCATGCACGATTAGACAACCGACCTTCAGTCGGTCACATGGCGACCGACGTGCGGTAACCTGAACTATATCTTTAAAATATGTATCCCAATCGGGACGCGATTCTTCCATATAATGATATTGTAATAAGATATCATCATATATATATTTATTTCACTTTGTATTAATGTTCATTTATGAATTGAATTTCTTCTTCTGTAATACGAAAATGCTCATATAATGCAGCAGGGTCAGTGATCTCTATCGACGGAATAGGGAAACTCTGTAGTATACGAATGTTATTGAAGTTCCCCCATCGGCACAAATTGTTAATAAACACATACAATGGATGTTCCAATATCTGTTTCATTCGGTTCGCCTCTTCTTCACTGGAACACCGTATAAATACAATCGACTGTGTCATTCCACAATTATCTACAAACACCTTATATTTATCTGTAGTTGAGATAAACACCTTATAACCTTCCTGGAACTTATGTGGTTGCGATGCATAACATGTCTGTTTTGGGGTATGTATCAACCTGTATTTGTATGTATCGTCTGCTGTGTCCCTGATTAATTCTCGTTTGGTATACCGATGTAGATTACTACTCGTTTCTACTGCATATTTGGGAAGAAGTTCATTGTCTACGGTCTTTAATAAAATGCTATAGACCTCCTTTGTATATAACAATGGAATATACTTTCGTTCGATTGATGGAATGCTACTCGTGTACTCCTTCTTTTTCCATATACCTGAAACCTGAATATCAGTTGTTGCTGGCTTATTTTGAATGAGATACCACGTGAAACTCGAGCCAATCTTTTTGAAGTATTTTTTAGCTCGGTGGATATCCAGTCGTACTATTTGAAGCCGCGTCAGTATTTTGATTAACACATTTCGGTCTGCATAAGACATCCAATTGTCGGGTGTAATAAACAACAAATAACCATCGGGTTTTAATACATCCAGTGATTTTTGAATGAAATCTTTAATCAAATTGTGATTTTTAGAGGCACGCTTACCGTTTTCGAGCAGTTTTGCGTACGGTGGATTTGCTACAATCAAATCATATTTGTTGGTATAGGTAGTAGTCAGGAAATCATGTTGCGTGATTTGCAGATTATATGTATCTGCATCGAACACCGTGCGCACATTGTCCAATCGTTGCTCATTAATGTCGTTGAATTCCATCATGGATTCCAATACTGTCTTTTTATCATGATGTTTTACTAGGTTATCGTATATATGTACTCCAAAGTTGCCATTACCGCAACATGGATCTAACACTCGAATGTCGTCCTTTTCCCAGAATGAGGAGGGGATTGACTGTACGAGCTCTTTTACACAATCCATCGGGGTGGGTTCATCATTTGATGATTTATATGTCGTTTTATCCACATTAAACACGGTATCATAGAAGTGACAAATATTCTCAAATGAATCATGTCCAATATTTGGCAGGAGAGGAACATCGGTCGATCGTTCAGTGACTGGCTCAATCGGCTGAGTCGGGGTTTCAATCATCTGATTCATGCGATCCGTAACTGTTTTGTCGATGAGTTCCTGCATCTTATTGGTATGCACACACGGCGTTTTGCGTTTAAGATGTTGGGTATGATGTGACTTCTGCTTAAACTCTCTTCCACATTTTTCGCAACTATATTTAACCATTTTTGGGTAGAATGTATAATAGTATATTGGAACATATCTATATCAATTTTCGCAATATATTGACAGTCATTCTTTTTGACTTTTATCTACATATAACTCTTTTGCCATGGTTTTGATGACTTTGTTATCCAACTTGATTTGTTCATCTTCGACGTTGCCCAATATCGCCTGCATCATCCTGTAACAGAAATCATATGTGCGGCTCGCTATTATTTCACATTCTGGATGGGCATTACGCCAATTGGGAACAGATCGATAATTGTTCATGGATATGCGACTCAGGATTTTTCGAAGTTTGGTCAACTCTTCTGTATCTTTACACCACCCATTGTCTTCTTTGATGTACATTGTTTCGCGCTTGATGTCCGTGCAATGAATGGGACGCTTTGTAACATCCATACTCTTCAGTCGATCCATGATCATCTTTGTCATGCCATTTACATAACCATGATTGCCAATGTATTCCAGCTCGTCGTTTTTCACCTCGATATTACGAATAAAATCGGTGATACTCATTGCATCTTTGCAGGTATCATTGAGGAAAAAGTTGAGATTGAACTTTTGATTATTATTGATATTGTGGTTGATGGTTTTACCGTCTTTGAACATTTCGACCATTTTGTTTTGTAGCTCGGTGTTCTGGTCATAAGATTGTTGAAGTTGTTTCTGTGTTTCATGCATTTGTTTATTTTGATCAATCATAAGCAGCTTAAACTCCTGATTTTGTTTGAGTATCTCGATAATAGCAGATGGTTCTGCACACATACTTACTATATCCGCCTTATCATCGGGTACATTATCGTCGCATGTCTTACGATGGTTGCATAACGATGACATATGTTTGTATATTTTCCCACAATTGCATGTATATGCAGTGGCGACTTTCTGCGACTTTTCATTAGGATTTGTATTTCGAATATGTTTATCGGTTGCCAAATGTTTATTATAATCACCATTTTTACTGCTGTTATAGTCACAATG
>Ga0307998_1000588_pt1 | contig 20722 bp, 20 predicted proteins | sample Davwhametageno37_FD_203147 | JGI IMG/M metagenome (GOLD analysis project Ga0307998, IMG submission 203147) | Marine microbial communities from Davis Island wharf, Antarctic Ocean - #37 | ecosystem: Environmental > Aquatic > Marine > Unclassified | place: Antarctic Ocean: Davis Island wharf... | reverse complement strand
AGTTCTTCTGTAAGTGGTAACGTTTCAATATTGAAGTCTTCGTTGATCATATAGTTTTTAAAAGGTGCAGGTAGTTTTGTTTTAACTTTTGAATTTTTGGACTTATGATGTAAGAACAATAACCTTGCTCACTGTTGTCATTATAATAGTTATGATGCTCCTCCTCTGCACTATAAAAGGGCATTTCTGCCAATAGCTCAGTTACAATAGGTGCTTCGAAAGTGGTTTTTTGTAGTTCTGCAATTAAATCAGCAGCAGTTTTTCTTTGCTCTTTGGTAGTATGAAAAATTGAAGAACGATACTGGGTTCCAACATCATTTCCTTGACGGTTTAATCTGGTTGGATCATGTGTGGCAAAAAAAACTGTTAATAGGGTACGATATGAAATTGTAGAGGGATCAAAAACAACCTTAATTCCTTCGGCATGTCTCGTTTTTCCGGAACAAACTTCGCGATAGGTAGGATTTTTTATTATGCCACCCATATAGCCAGAGTGAATTTCTTCAACTCCATTTAAGAGCTGAAATACTGCTTCTGTACACCAAAAGCATCCTCCCGCAACATATGCTGTTTCTGATGAATTCATTTAATTTGTTTTGTTTAACAAATATATATATTTAATAAACAAATTTCGATTGGTTCTCTAATAATTAATAATAAAAAATTAAAAATAATTCAGTGTAATTAAAAAAAACTGAGCAGCCTCCTAGAGAAAAACAGATTAAATAGTACTTTGTACTCGCTATGGAAAAACTGATTATTGCACGTAATATACACAAAAAATTAGGTAATGTTAATGTACTCAAAAACATTGATCTGGAAATTAATTCTGAAGAAATCATAGCAATAGTTGGCCCTTCTGGCGCAGGAAAAACAACACTTTTACAAATACTAGGCACCTTGTCAACTCCTGACTCTGGACCGGATGTATCCTTACAAATTGACAAAACCAATATCTTAAATTTAAAAGAAAATGAACTTTCAGAATTCAGAAATCAAGCATTTGGCTTTATTTTTCAATTTCACGAACTACTTCCAGAGTTCAATGCCATAGAAAACGTTATGATTCCTGCTTTCATTAAAGGAACTCCAAGAAAAGAAGCAGAAAAAAGAGCATCGGAATTACTAGATCAATTGGGTTTATCTTCAAGAAGTTCGCACAAACCCAATGAACTCTCTGGCGGTGAACAACAACGCGTTGCAGTTGCACGAGCGCTAATGAATAACCCTAAAATTATTTTTGCAGACGAGCCGAGTGGCAATTTAGATAGTCAAACTGCTGAACAAATCCACCAATTGTTCTTTGACCTCAGAGATCAATACGGACACACTTTTGTTATTGTTACTCACAACCAAGAATTAGCTGAAAAAGCAGATCGAAAAATTGAATTAGTTGATGGGAAAATTATACTCTAAATGAATTTTAGCGAATTAAAAGAGTTTTTAAACCTCAAGGCGCGACATTATCAGTCTCAAGAATTCATTGAAGCCGATCCCATTCAAATCCCGCATCGTTTTTCAAAAAAAGAAGATATTGAAATAGCAGGGTTTTTAGCCGCTACAATTGCTTGGGGTAACAGAACCAGCATCATTAAAAATGCAACTAAAATGATGTCGCTTATGGATGAATCTCCCTTCGATTTCATAATGAACCACCACTCAAAAGATTTAGAGGTTTTCAATGGATTTGTTCACAGGACTTTCAACGCTGAAGATTTGAAATACTTTATTGGTGCTTTGCAAAATTTATATAAAAATCACACAGGGCTTGAAACTGCAATATCTCAAAATATAGCTGAACTGGGTGTTCAAACTGCCTTACATCATTTCAAGAAACGTTTTTTTGAACTTCCCCATCAAGTACGCACGCAAAAACACTTGCCAGATCCTCTAAAAGGTTCTGCTGCAAAACGCATTAACATGTATTTGCGTTGGATGGTTCGTTCCTCCTCTACTGGCGTAGATTTTGGGATTTGGAAAAGCATTCACACACGGCAACTTTCATGCCCCTTAGATGTTCATTCTGGAGCTACCGCTCGTAAATTAGGGATTCTCGACCGTAAACAAAACGATGCGAAAGCCGTTCTAGAACTCGACAATCAGTTGCGGTTAATGGATGCCGAAGATCCTGTGAAATATGATTTCGCACTCTTTGGATTAGGTGCCTTTGAGAAATTTTAAAGCTGTCATCAATTAATTCATCCCGATTCCCATTTGTTTTGTACTTTTATAAAAAATTCAGAACTTGTTTTACAATTAATGAAAATACTCCTTCAAAAAGCGACTTTAATTGACCCTAAGCACGCATTCCATTATACCACCAAAGACATTTTAATCACCAACGGTATCATCACTGCAATAGAAGATGAGATCATTGACGAAACTGCTGAAATAATTACCTATCCAAACCTACATATTTCGCGTGGTTGGTTTGATAGCAGCGTTTGCTTTGGAGAACCTGGATATGAGGAAAGAGAAACCTTGGAAAACGGTTTAAAAACTGCTGGCTTGAGTGGTTTTACTCAAATTGCAGTCAATCCAAATACCAATCCAATAACAGACAACCAATCGGCTGTATGCTATTTGAAAAACGCTGGAAATAAAACGGCAACTCAAATACACCCGATCGCTTCTTTCTCGAAAAATCAAGAAGGAAAACTATTAACCGAATTATACGATTTAAAACAAAATGGTGCAGTAGCTTTTGGTGACTATAAAAAGGCCATACAAAATGCTGAGCTACTTAAAATTGCTCTTCAATATGTCCAACGTTTTGAGGGGCTCCTTATCTCACATCCTACCGATACAAGTATTGGAAGTCAGTTTGGTGTTCACGAAGGAGATGTAAGTACACGCAATGGTTTATCGGGAATACCAACTCTAAGTGAGATACTCCAAATTCAGCGTGACCTTGCCGTTTTAGAGTATTCAGGTGGCAAATTGCATATTCCGTTTTTATCTTCTGCTGCTGCTGTAGAACTCATTCGCAAGGCAAAAAAACAAGGCTTACAAATTAGTTGTAGTGTTGCTTTAGCCAATTTAGTCTTTACAGAAGAAGAACTTTCAGATTTCAATACACATTTCAAATTAGATCCGCCGCTGAGAACAGATGCAGATCGAATTGCATTAAGACAAGGAGTTATTGATGGAACCATTGATATGGTAACATCCAATCACGAGCCATTGAACGTTGAATTAAAGCATTTAGAATTTGAATACGCTGCAACGGGTACCATTGGCATAGAAGCAATGTTTGGAGTCTTGTGTACTCTATTTCCTCTAGAAAAAGTCATCGCAATTTTAACAAAAGGAAAAACACGTTTTGGAATTGAAAATCAAACTTTAGAAGTAGGTCAAGAAGCAAATATAAGCTTATTCAATCCAGCTGGAAATGGTTCCTTAAAAGAAGAACAAATACTTTCGAGTTCAAAAAATTGCGCCTTCCTGAACAGTCCAACACAAGGAACTGTTTATGGAGTTATTAATAATTCACAGACTACCCTTAAATGAATATAGATTCCAATCAATTTTTAGAATACCTACATCAAGCTCCAACTGAAGAAAGTTCAAATCCTCCTGTATTATTTTTAATCCATGGATATGGTAGTCATGAAGGAGACCTATTTTCTTTTGCATGCTACTTTCCCAAAACCTATCACATCATAGCGCTTCGCGCACCTATTGTGCTTAGTGAAGGCAGCTATGCCTGGTACACGATTACTTTTGATGAAGACATGAACAAGTGGTCAAACGATGAAGAAGGAATTCAGTCCCGTGATTTAATTCAGCACAACGTAAAGCATCATATAGATCGAATCAATTCTACTAGAGAACAAGTAGATTTTTTAGGGTTTAGTCAAGGTGCAATTTTGAGTTGGGCTTTGGGTCTTACTTATCCCAAAATGATCGATAAAATAATGGCACTCAGTGGTTTTTTCAACCCAAAACTAATATCAGATAACAAGGATAGTAAGGCAGCTTTAAATTGCTTCAGTTCGCATGGAATTATCGACCCAGTAATCCCAATAAGTCATACCCGTAAAGGAATTGATTTACTTCGGGAACATGGAGTTTCTGTTACATATAAAGAGTATAATTCACCTCATACCATCAGTCCTAATAACTTTAAGGATTTAATGGAATGGTTTCAAAATCAAGATCACTAGTTTGTAGAGTATAAAAAATGCTCAACTACAGTAAAAGTAAGAACGCCATCTGTAGCTACTTGATACTTAATTAATAATTCTCCCCAGAAAGTACCATCAGAAAAATCTGCAATGACCCATTTGTGGTTCAAGACCTTAATTTTATTAATTAAGAACTTCCCACCCATCTGAGCATAAGGAACTAAAGATTCTTTTTCTCCTAATAAATTGGTGTCGTATATAGCATCTTTTACAAGCGTAGAAGTAACAGGTAAGTCCAAGTCATCAAAGTAAACTAAGGCTTCTTCGTTGGTATCCAATGAAAAATAAACATTTTCAAAAAAACGACGTTTCTCTACTTTCAAAGAATCTTTTAAGGCCTTTAGTTGACTTTGCTTTTTTTCTAGTCTACTCTGCTGATCCATCATTATTTTATTGCTATTTACTATCTGAAAGACAAGAATCAACGCAGTAAAAGAGAAGAGGTAAATGAAGATGTTTTTTTTCATAAAATGCATTGAATAAATAGTAAGTAAACTAAGTTGATATTATTGCTAAAGTATCATAAGCTAAATGAACGTGATCTGGCAAATCACCCTCTACTTCGTCGTGAAAACCAAGTAAATGACTGATATGAGTGAAATAGGCTTTTTTGGGCTGAAGAAGTTCCACTAGTGCAAGTGCTTCTTCTAAATTCAAATGCGAAGGATGTGGCACAACTCGAAGTGCACTAAGTACCAAAACATCGAGGTTCTTTAATTTATCCAACTCTACATCAGTGATTGTTTTTACATCAGTTAAATAAGCGAAATTTCCAAATCGATAACCCATTACTTCTAATTTGTGATGCATCGCTTCTATGGGGGTTATCCATTGATCGTAAAGTTTAAAAGGAGTATTTTTATCTAGGATAATTCGTTCAACCGAAGGAGCACCTGGATATTTATCTTCATCGCTCATGATGTAAGAAAAGCGTTGTTCTAAAGCTGAAAAAACCTTTTGAGTTGCAAAAAAAATAATGTTTCCTTGTCTAAAAAAAAAGGGGCGGATATCATCGAGTCCAGCAGTATGATCGGAATGCTCATGGGTAAACAAAATCCCATCAAGTTTATCGATTGGATTTCGAAGGAGTTGCTGTCTAAAATCTGGTCCACAATCAATTACAAAATTATAATCATCCCATGCGATGGAGATGGATACACGTAAGCGTTTATCTTTAGGGTTTTGACTATGACAGACGGGATGCTTGCTGCCAATAATTGGAATTCCTTGGGAAGTTCCTGTTCCTAAAAAAGTGATTTTAAACATGATTTCAAAGGTAGAAATTTGTCTCTAGAATAAACAAACTTTGTACATTTGTTACGAAATTCATTTTTATGTCAACACAACTACCTGGTGAACGAGCTCTTGAAAACAGACCCTCCATTGAAGCGAAAGCATTACGCATCAATCTTAATGAACACATTTATGGGACTTTTGCAGAAATTGGTGCTGGACAAGAAGTCGCCCGTCACTTTTTTAGAGTTGGTGGTGCTTCAGGAACGATAGCAAAGACCATCAGTGCCTACGATAAGAATTTTAGTGATAACATTTACGGAGAGGACGAAGACGGTAGATACGTTACTGAAACGCGTTTGAGTAAGATGTTGAATCATGAAATGCAATTGCTTGAAAACAGAATTCCAAGATCTGAGCATCCAAACAAGATGTTTTTTACCTACGCAAATACGGTAACAACTATCGATTTTGCCAAAAAATTCAAAGGCCATGGTTGGATGGGTATTCGTTTTCAAACGGGTGCAGATAAAGAGTTTAGTGAAATTACCCTACACGTACGTTTTAATCAAACCGAAGCACGATTCCAGCAAGAATCTTTAGGGATTATGGGAACTAACCTTATTTACGGTTCATTTTACAAGCACAGCGAACCTAAAAAGCTTTTAAAATATTTATACGACCACATCGATAAGGATGCTATTGAAATTGATACCATCAATTTTTCAGGACCAAACTTTGAGGGGGTTGACAATCGCTTAATGAGTCTTCAGCTTGTTAAAAAAGGAATGACCGAAGCCGTGATGTTCAATCCGAGTGGGAATAATATTTTACCAGCAAGGGAACTTTATAAGAAAAACATCTTAACTTTAAGAGGTAGTTTTAGACCGGTAACTAAGGTTAACATTGACATGTTTGAAAAATCTCTAGAAGTATTTTTGAAAGAACGTGAAGTTGATGAAAATAAAACGGTTGTAATTTTCGAAATCACTCTCTCCAACCTCACGTCCCAAGGAGAAATTGATGAAAAAGATTTTATGGATCGAGCCATGCTATTGTGTTCACTCGGTCATATCGTTATGATATCAAATTTCAAACAATACTTCAGACTGGTTGATTATTTGTCACAATACACCAAAAAACAAATGGCTTTGACCATGGGAGTCAATAGTTTCGTTGAAATCTTTAATGAAAACTACTACACCGATTTGAGTGGTGGTATTCTAGAGGCCTTTGGTAAAATGTTTTACAACAATCTCAAGGTCTACCTCTATCCAATGAAGGATGGGAAAGGTGAAATCGTAACGAGTAATAACCTAAAACTTCACCCTCGAATGAAAGACTTCTATAAGTTCTTCAAATACAACGGGAAGGTTATGGATATTTTTGATTTTGAGCCTGAATATTTAGATATTTATTCACGTGAAGTCCTAAAAAAGATAAAGAATAATGAAGTGGGATGGGACGAACATCTCCCTGAAGGTATTTCAGAAATGATCGTGAAAAAGAAAATGTTTGGATACAATCCCGAATTAAAAAAATAAAATCCTAAGCGTTTGCTTCTAGGATTTGAGCAGCATGAGCTTTTGTTTTTACCTTGTCAATCACACGTTCAACTTTACCCTCTCCATCTACAATAAATGTCTTGCGATGAATACCGTCGTATTCTTTGCCCATGAACTTTTTTAAGCCCCAAACTCCAAAAGCATTTATGACTTCCTTGTTTTCGTCAGCTAAAAGAGAAAAAGGAAATTCATGTTTATTAGTGAAGTTCAATTGTTTTTTTTGACTATCTGCACTAACTCCAAGGAGACTATAACCAGCACTCTTGAGGTCTTGGTAATGATCACGTAAATCACAAGCTTCTGCTGTACAGCCCGGAGTACTTGCTTTTGGGTAAAAGAAAATAATGAGTTTTTTACCTTTAAAATCTTCTAAATTGTGAATTGTTCCTTTTTCATCAGCGCAACTAAAATTTGGAACTAAATCGCCTACTTTAAGTGTATTCATTATGTTATTTTTTTTCTAAATTACAAAAAGATTAAACGGTTAAATAACCCAGAAGAGATTGTTTTATTGAAATAAAACTAAACCTCTGAAATCCAATTCAAATGACCAAAAAAGAAAAAGTAGTTTTTACAATGAAAACCCTTCAGGACTTATATCCTGAAATTCCAATACCACTAGATCATAAGGATCCATACACACTCTTAATTGCAGTTTTGCTATCTGCACAAAGCACGGATGTCCGCGTTAATAAAATAACGCCACTTCTTTTCGAACGTGCCGACACTCCTCAAGAAATGATTAAACTCACGGTAGAAGAAATTCGTGAGATCATTAAACCCGTAGGTTTATCGCCAATGAAATCGAAAGGTATTCATGGTTTGTCGCACATACTACTAGATAAACATGATGGAAAGGTTCCTCAAAATTTTAAATCTCTAGAAGCGCTCCCAGCAGTTGGGCACAAGACAGCAGGCGTGGTTATGGCGCAAGCCTTCGGAGTTCCTGCATTCCCAGTTGATACTCACATTCACAGGCTATTATATCGATGGGGATTTTCCAAAGGAACCAGTGTTGTTCAAACGGAACGAGATGCAAAAAAAATATTCCCAGAAGAATGTTGGAATGATTTACACTTACAAATTATTTGGTATGGGAGAGAATATTCGCCTGCACGTGGATGGAAAATTGAACAGGATATTATAACAAAAACTATAGGAAGAAAGTCTGTATTGAAAGTATTTGAAAAAAAATAACGGTTTTATTACCAATTATTTTTTAGGCTTAAGCAAGTCATCGGAAGTATTCAATGTCTTAAAAGCTTTTGAAAAAGCGAGGATACGTTTTATCGATAGATCGCTAGGACCATCAGTTACTATTAGAGGGTTTTTTTTAGAGTAATTTTGTTCCATATCAATTTGTTACTTAAAGAACGCAAAAAAAACTAAAATCGTATGTTTAAGCAGACAATTCAATTTGGTGCTCAGCAATAAGTTTACGGATATTAATTACTGCATATCGCATACGCCCAAGAGCGGTATTGATGCTAACCCCTGTAGATTCTGAAATTTCCTTAAAACTCATATCTTTATATAAGCGCATAGTAAGTACTTCTCTCTGGTCATTGGGCAATTCAGTAATTAGCTTTTGTAAGTCTTCAACAACTTGTTTATCAATCATGCTGCTTTCGACATTAGGAACATCATCTCCAATGATTTGAAAAATATCAAAGTCATCTTTGCTTTCAAAAATTGGAATACGGTTACTTTTTCTAAAATGATCAATTACCAAATTGTGTGAAATACGCATCACCCAAGGCAAAAATTTCCCTTCTTCTTGATATACACCTCTTTTTAGTGTTCGGATTATTTTAATGAAGGTATCTTGAAAAATATCTTCCGCTATGTCACGATCAAAAACTTTCGAATATATAAAGTTGAAAATTTTCAGCTTGTGTCGTTCAACAAGAACAGCCAACGATCGTTCACAACCGTTGATGTATCCAGATACAAGGGTAGCATCTTTTTCTTTAATGAGGGTAATTGACATATAAATTACTTTTAAACACCCATGAGGTGCGGGTTTTCGATAAATTTAAAAGTAAAATTATTTTATATATATATATTTTAATAATTCAAATATAGAAATATTTTTCCACATTACAATGATCCTAATACGTTTTCGATGTTTTATCCAAAACCTGAAATAGAATAACACCCCCTATTTAATAAAGGAATACCCTTATCTTAGCAAAATTAAAACCAATCGATGTCAATTAAAATAGAATCACAACCGAACAATCCATTACATGGTGTCAAATTAGCCAACATACTGGAACATCTAGTTGATAACTACGGCTTTGAAGACTTGGGAGAACGAATCACAATTCGTTGTTTCACAGATAATCCCTCTATTAAATCTAGTTTAAAGTTCTTGAGAAGAACTCCATGGGCACGAACCAAAGTGGAACAATTATACCTTAAAAGTCAATCGTCTAGACGGTAAACTTTTGATCCATGAAATATAATAAGATATGTCATCCTTAGCTATAAAATTGAACCTATAAATCGTATCTTTCTTCCTTGATTTTTTAGTATGCAAGACCTTAGAACATTAGATCCCAAAGATCATATCATCATCCTGGGAGCTCAGCTTCACAACCTCAAAAACGTTGATGTTGCCTTAGAGCGAAATAAGCTTACTGTTATTACGGGCCTATCGGGTTCCGGAAAATCTTCCTTAGCGTTCGATACGCTTTACGCAGAAGGTCAACGCCGTTATGTAGAAAGTCTATCGTCCTACGCACGCCAATTCATGGGCAGGCTAAACAAACCAAAAGTCGATCAAATCAAGGGAATTGCTCCGGCAATTGCTGTAGAACAAAAAGTAAACTCCTCGAATCCAAGATCTACTGTAGGAACCAAAACAGAGATATACGATTACTTAAAGCTGCTATATGCTCGAATAGGAGTTACCTACTCTCCTATTTCAAATACAATCGTAAAAAAAGACAGTGTTACCGATGTTGTTAATCATATCTTTTCGTTAGAAGAAAACAGCAAACAACTGCTATTAACTTCGGTAGCAAATACCCAGAAGAGAAGCCAAAAAGATGTAGTTAAAATTTTAATTCAACAAGGATTTGCACGTATATATTCAGAGGGCAAAATGCTGCGGCTAGACGATGCTGCTGAAAAACCACCAAAATCTTTTGAATTGGTTGTTGATCGAATCATCTTAAAAAAAGATGAGGATTTCAAAAACCGACTTTCTGATGCAATTGAAATTGCCTTTTTTGAAGGAAATGGAATTTGTTCCGTTGTATCCTTAGATGGAACAAACAGAAAAGAATTTTCTAATAATTTTGAAGCAGATGGGATTCAATTCGCTACTCCCAATGTTCATTTATTTAGTTTCAACAACCCTTTTGGAGCCTGTCCCGTATGCGAAGGCTATGGAGATGTTATTGGAATTGATCCAGAATTAGTTATCCCAAATACAGGGCTATCTATTTTTGAAGAAGCAATTGCTCCCTGGAAAGGAAGCACCATGCGTAAATTCTATGAGGAGCTAATCAATAATGCCTATCGCTTCGATTTCCCTATACACAAGCCTTATTTCGAACTGGATCAAGAGCACAAAGATCTGTTGTGGAAAGGGAATTCTTATTTCACTGGACTGAATGCCTTTTTCAAGAAAATAGAAGCCAAAAACTATAAAATTCAAAACCGAGTTCTTCTGTCTCGATACCGCGGAAAAACACATTGTGATTCTTGTCAAGGAGCACGATTAAAGCCAGAGGCAGCATACGTAAAAATAAATGGTAAGAGTTTATCGAAGTTAGTTAATGAGCCTTTAGATGATCTCCTACAGTTTTTCAATACTATTAAACTGTCATATCAACAACAAGAGGTAGCAGATCGTCTACTCATAGAAATTAAAAGCCGATTGAATTTCATCAAAGACGTGGGCTTAGGATATTTAACACTGAACCGAAAATCAAATACTCTATCGGGTGGAGAATCACAGAGAATCAACCTAGCAACCTCCCTAGGGAGTAGTTTGGTTGGTTCTATGTACATTTTAGATGAACCCAGTATCGGATTGCATTCTCGAGACAACGAACGTCTGATCAAGATTCTGAAAAAACTTCGTGACCTAGGAAATACAGTTCTCGTTGTAGAACACGACGAAGAAATTATGCAAGCCGCAGACTGCATTATTGATATGGGACCAGAAGCTGGAACTTTAGGAGGAGTAGTAGTTGCTCAGGGTACTATGGCGGAAGTACTCCAATCTTCATCACTTACAGCACAATACCTAACTGGGCAACTGAAAATTGAAGTTCCTGCAATTCGCCGCACGAATATGGAGCAAATTATCGTTGTTGGCGCACGCGAAAACAATTTACAAAACATTACGGCTCATTTTCCACTAAACTCAATGACTGTAGTTAGTGGTGTTTCGGGTAGTGGAAAAAGTACGCTAGTTAAAAAAATACTCTACCCTGCTTTACAACGTGAATTGGATATTTTCGTTGAAAAACCAGGACAATTCACAAAATTAGATGGTAATTACAGTTCCATCAAACATGTTGAATTTATAGATCAAAACCCTATTGGAAGATCTTCTCGTTCCAATCCGGTAACCTATATTAAAGCTTATGACGATATCCGTGCTTTATTTGCTAGTCAGCAGCTCTCAAAAATGAGAAACTATCAGGCCAAGCATTTTTCATTTAATGTGGATGGTGGACGTTGTGAAGCATGTAAAGGAGAAGGAACCGTAACCATTGAAATGCAATTCATGGCCGACGTTGTTCTTCAGTGTGAGCATTGCAAAGGAAGACGTTTTAAAAAGGAAGTACGAGAAGTGAAATTTGAAGGGAAATCCATCGATGACATCCTCGGATTGACCGTAGATGACGCGGTTTCTTTCTTTGAGCAACATGCGCAAACCAAACTTGTTAAAAAACTTTCACCACTACAAAAAGTAGGCTTGGGTTATGTCTCTCTAGGGCAGTCCTCTTCTACCCTTTCTGGTGGAGAAGCACAACGAATCAAACTAGCTTCTTTCATTGGAAAAGGGGATCATCGAGATAAAATTCTCTTCATTTTTGATGAGCCTACAACTGGTCTTCACTTTCACGATATCAAGAAACTATTAACTTCATTTGAAGCACTTCTAGAAAAAGGACATTCACTCATCGTTGTAGAGCACAACATCGATTTGATCAAATGTGCCGATCATGTTATTGATTTGGGCCCAGAAGGTGGTAATAAAGGTGGAACCCTTCTTGGGGAGGGAACACCCGAAGAATTATCAAAAATCAAAGGATCTTTTACAGGAAACTATTTAAAGAAAAAATTAAATTCTTAATTAATATAATACTAACATTCTAAATTAAGCTTTGACACAGTAATTGAAAATATTGTGATAGTTTACTTACTTTTAATGATTAGATTATTGGTTTAATAACTTTGTTTTAATAGCCTGAATGAAACTGCAGGCTATTATTTATTTAGGAAACGGTCGATCACTCGATTTACTTCCTCGGACATTCCTGTAAAATAACTTATCCCCAAGTACAACGCACCAGCCAGAGTAGACTTTATTATAATCGTTAGGAAGGGGTGCAAACCCAAATTAATATTGAAGAAGACTCCATATAATACTAAGATTAATAACAAAACCCAGATGGATTTTATTCTAAAAGGATGAATCTTAAACTTATAATAAACCAATATAATTTTCAAAAAATTAAAAAGTGTTACAACAATTAATGTTGCTAATGCTGCTCCAACAAAACCATAATTTTGAATGAATTGAATATTCAAGATCACTGCCAAAGAAGCAGCTGCCACTGAAAAAAATAGCAAATAACGATAGTGTTCAGAATTGGTAATGATATTGTTTAAACATCCTAAGGAAGCTGAAAAAAGCTTGGAAAAAGAAATCAGTAAAATTATAGGCAAACCAGCTGCATAACCCTTCTGCGCATTCAACAATTCAATTAAACGATAAATATCATCTAGATTAGTCGTTATTAAAACAAACAGCAAGCCGGAGACTAGTAACAAGTTTAACGAACTTCTCTTCAGTAGCTCTTCTAAACGCACTCTATTATTTGTGTTTAGTGCCTCTGCCACCATTGGGCTTAAAATTTGAACCATCGCTCGAGATGGTGCGTCAATAAATGCGGCAATAAAAATTGCAACCATATAAAAAGACACGTATTCGGATTTAAGCAGTTGTTCAATCATAGACTTGTCCAAATCTAAAATAATACTTGCTGAGAAACCTGTTAAAAAAATATAGCTACAATAACGCAGTAATACCTTAAGGTTTTCTGGGAGTTCCCAGTGAACCTCAGGGCGATATACCCAAAAGGCATAACTAACAATGAGTAACAATCGTAAAAAGTAACCTATAATCAAAGCAATTATAAAATTGTCAAAGTCAAAAAACCCCAAAAAGTAAAAGGTCAATAAAACCGTAATCATTACCCGTTGATATACTTCTTTTAAGAAATTACCAAAGACCGTCTTTTTTTGAATTCGCAACCAGCTATAAAAAATCTCGAAATAGGCGGTTGCAGTTGCAATACTAAAAATAAAAAACAAAAGGTCACCCGCAGGAGAATCTTCAGAAAAAATAAAAGCACTTATGAAGTCAAATTGATACACCAGCCCTAATAAGGGTAGAATAACGATTAAAGGTAAGAGTACCGAGAATACAAGTAAATTGTCTTTTTCGCGTTTGGTTGTACAGGCCGAATAATATTTGATTATAGTGAACTGTATTCCGAAAGAAAATAAGGGCTGTATGATGTTTGAATTGGCTAAAAGCGCTCCAATAAGGCCGTGGAACTCGGGCCCCATAATACGCGGATAGAACACAATGGTATTGATCCCTCCTAAAGCAAAAGCAAAGAGTATGCTTAGGATGTTATAAAAGGATTGATGAGCAATAATTCCCATAAGCTATAAGGTATTGCTTTTGAACTTAGTTCGTATCCCAAAAGCAAATAAACTCATAAAAACAAGGAAACTGATCCACTGAATTCTTCCGCCTAAACGAACTACTGGAGGATCAAAAGTAAATTCTATAAGATGTTCGCCCTTTGGAATGAACATACCTCTTAAAATATAATTTACATTATAGTGCGGCTGTTCAACACCATCAATTGTCGCTACCCATCCTGTTGGATAATGCATTTCTGAAAATACTGCAAATGAAGCTTCTGAAGATCGTGAAGTGTATCGAAGAAATCCCGGTTGGTGTTGCGTCAAAGATATCGATGCTAACGAATCGGATGCATAGTTTTTCAGAATATCTTTAATATTCAATGATTCACTCACTGCTTCTTTTGAAAAATCAATTGTAGCTAGCTTCTGATAGGTTTCATCTGGTGACGCTGTATGTGTTAGACTTTCAACAAACCATACATTCCCGAGATTTTCAGGATTCATGAGCGGTTTTAACCCTCCTTCTTCACTTTCATAAAGAACATATTTTACATTTAGAATGTTTAAAATTTCTTCACGTTGAAGCGTTTCAAATAATTCAAAAACTTCTTGGTAGCGTCTCGGTTTTGCACCGTGATATCCACCAACAGCATTATGAAAATAGGAGGTTCTAGCTCCTGCTAAACGCAATCCAGATTCGTAAACTCGATAGCGACTTGTGTCTTTTAAAATTGATCGGTCAGCATTTGAAACACTAAATACAGTTTGTGAACGCGACTTGGTTGTAAATAAATCTCGATTCAGATAGCGGTTCGATATTCCACCTAAGTCGATAAGAAGTAATAGTATAACAAGCGCTAAGGCTGCATTCGATTTTAACTTTTTGAGCGCAAAGGCCAACAAGATTCCTCCAGCCATTACTATAAAAATCAGAAGACGAATGATATCTTCTGTATAAACAGATTTTCTTGCCTTATAAATTTGTTGCATTAGTTCTTGCCCCATAGCCTGACTGTAGTAACTATCGGATGCACCTTCAAAAGAAAGCATTCCTTTAACCAAAAACAAAGTGATACTAAGGCCAAGGAAACTCAATACAGTTTTTTTAAGTGCTTCAACTTGAACCTCTTTGGTGGCTTTAAAAAATTCGTATAGACCGAGTGAAGCAAGAACTGGAAAGGCAAACTCTAGAAGAACTTGAATGGAAGAAACCGCCCTAAATTTGTTATACATGGGCACATAATCTATAAAAAACTGGGTAAGGAATGAAAAATTATTTCCCCAAGAAAGTGTAAGTGAAAGTAGAATACCAAAAAACAACCAAAACTTATTTATATTCCAACCTAAAAACAAAGCCAATAAGGCTAAAAAAACAACCACTACCCCAACATAGGCTGGTGCTTCTAGGATTGGTTGATCACCCCAGTAAGTGGGTACATTTTGACTAAAACCCTTTGCTTGTAGTCTGCTAGAACCCTGATTTATAAGGTATTCATAAATTTCAGATGACGTACCTAAATCTTCACGAGAGCCTCCACCTTGTATACGTGGGGCAATTAAATTTAAACTTTCGAAAATCCCATAACTAAACTGTGTGATATAATCATATGAAAGACCAGAACGAATTTCAACAGGCTCAGCTGTTGCAGACAAAGTCAGTTCACTTTTACCACGAGTACTGAACTTTGCGTATTCAGAAGTCGCCATTAGCGCTGTAGCATTGAGTCCGAGTGCTAAAACTCCTGCAGCAGCTAAAACACCAACTTTTTTAGACAAATCGACTAAGGCATTTCTCTTATAATGTTGCCACAATTGAACTACACCATAGACCAATAAAAGCAATAACAAATAATATGTCATTTGATAATGATTAGCTCGAATTTGTAGAGCGATTGCGAAGGTGCTGAATGCAAAGCCCCAAAAATATTTTTTCCTAAAAACCAATTGTACACCAGCTAATACGAATGGCAAATATCCTAAAGCCTGGGCCTTGGTGTTATGACCAACTTGGATAATGATCAGTAAATAAGTAGACAATCCGTATGCTAAAGCTCCAAAAACTGCGTATTTCATGGGTACACGCATAGCGAGTAAAAATAGATAACACCCAAGTAAATACAGAAAAACAAGAAATGTTGGATGTGGTAAGAGTTGAAAAATTTTGTGAATTGGAGTTAAAAAATCAAAGGGATATTTTGCTCCAAGTTGGTAGGTTGGCATACCTCCAAAAGCATTGTCTATCCAATATAATTCTTTCCCCTCTTTTCGAGCATCTTGAAGTTGTTTAGACATTCCTTTATATTGCTGTATATCGGATTGCAGTAATTTATTTCCTTGTATTACTGGGTAAAACACAGAAAGTGAAACAAGTATAAATCCAAAAACAATTGCTAAATGAGGGAGGATTTTATTAAACTGAATCGATTCAATCAATTTCTTCATAATCAATATACTCTCCTAAATCTTTGGAAGAAGTTTTTGTTTTTTTAGGTTTAGTAGTTGTCTTCGGTTGATCTTTTTGTTGCGACTGTTGCTCTTGTACTTTTTTAAAAAGGCAGCTTATAAAGAACCGAAGAATCCAGGGGGCAAATCTCCTAAACAATAAGATTAAGGAGAAAAAAATTAACATAAATTCCAACAAATTTTTTTATTTAATCAATCAAATTTAACGAATTCGGTCGATTTATAGACCATCTTGCGTACTAAAATAAATAGTTTAATTCTTTAAAAGCACTTATATTGCTATAAAAATAAAACATGCGGATTGGAATTCATTTGGTACTACTCTTATTTGCGAGTTCTAATCTTTTTGCACAGTATACAGATCAAATCAATTCGAACCGTCCTGGCGAATCTATCGGTGCTTTTTCAGTAGGTACTGGTGTAATTCAGTTTGAAGCTGCTGGCGAATACAGGTTCTACAAGCACAAAGGGTATAACAACTCAACAATAAATGGAAACGTTGGTTTCTTTTCGTTAAGATGGGGCTTTCTTAAAGAGCAACTGGAATTAACTTACGAAGGGTCATACCTTTTAGACAAGCTAAAAAGTACTATAGTTACTCCCAATCCAATTTATAAACAAGATGGGTTTCTAAGAAATTTTATTGGAGTAAAATATTTGGTTTACGATCCCTTTAAAAAGGAAGAAGAGATCAATGTATACAGCTGGGATGCCAATAATTCATTTCGAATCCGCGATTTAATCCCTGCAGTATCGCTAACTATTGGCGCTAATTTTAATCCAAATCAAAACGATCAAGCCTTTCCTTATGGTGATCTTTTTAACATCATCCACCGCCCTATTCTCTATAAGAACATAGGAGATAGAGGGATTATGGAGCCACTCTTAAGCTATCGAGCAACGCTAGCAACACAGTCTCATTTTTTAGGAACTTGGGTTTTTGTTACAAATTTCTCTTACGACAGAATAATCTCTGATTTCCCGGAACAAAGCTATATCCTAACCTTAACCCATACATTCAGTCCCAAATGGTCGGTTTATATGGAAAATCAAGGGATTTATAGCGAGGTGTATGTCGATCAAATCTTCAGAACGGGAGCTGCTTTTTTACTAACCGATGATATTCAAATTGAAGTTAGTATTGGAGCAAACACCAAAGACTCCCCTGCTCTCTTCTCTATTAATGCAGGTATTTCGTACCGATTGGATTTTCATAAAGACAAAGATAAAGATGGTATCCAAAGCGAAAAAAATCGCAAGAAAGCATTAAAAAAAGAACGTAAAGGACTCGGTAAACAAGCAAAAAAAGCTTCTAAATCTCAACGAAAAGCACAACGCAAGGCCCGAAAAAACTAAACCTATGATTCGAATTCTAAAAGCGCAAACTGCAGCTCATTTTAAGGATTTTGTTCAATTCCCCTTCAAACTTTATGTAGACAACGAATACTGGGTCCCGCCCATAAGTAAAGAAGAACTTGAGGTAATTGATCAGAGTAAAAATCCAGTTTTTCAAAATGCAGACGCTTCTTTTTTTCTAGCCTATAAAAATGATAAACTTGTTGGACGGATCGCTGCGATGGTCAATTGGATTGAGGTCAATGAATTAAAAAAAAGGAAAGTGCGTTTCGGATGGTTTGATTTTATTGATGATTCTAAAGTTAGTAAAGCATTGTTGAACGAAGTTATTCGATTTGGAAAGCAACATCAACTTGAGTTTATTGAAGGACCTGTTGGTTTTTCAAACCTCGATAAAGCAGGTTTACTTGTGTCGGGTTTTGAAGAAATGAATACCATGATTACCCAATATAACTTTCCTTACTATGCAGATCACCTTGAGGCCTTGGGCTATGAGAAATTAGCTCAATGGGTAGAATATGAAATTAAAATCGCCTCCTTCGATGAGTCACCCGAAAAAGTCAAACGTTTTGCAAAAATCGTATACGATCGCTACAAACTAAAGCTTATCGATTTTAAAAAAACAAGTGATATTCTCCCATACGTCGAGCAAATGTTTGAACTGTTAACTGAGACTTATAAGGATCTTCAAACCTTTGTCCCAGTTCAGCCGTATCAAATTAAACACTATAAAGAAAAGTACTTTCGATACATCCATCCCGAATATATAAAATGCGTAGCAGATGAAAACGATCGCTTGATTGCTTTTGTCATCATCATGCCTTCGTTTACCAAAGCACTAAAAAAAGCAAACGGATCTTTTTTCCCTTTTGGCTTTTTATCTGTTTTATGGGCCCAATACTTTAATAATCGAGCTTCATTTTATTTAATTGGAGTACATCCAGAGTATCAAAACAAAGGAGTAACTGCAGTGCTTTTCAATGAAATTCAAAAAACCTTTAACAAGCGTGGTATTACAATTGTTGAAACAAATCCAGAATTAGAAGAAAACAAAGCCATTCAGCAAATGTGGAAGAATTACGAAAATCGTTTGCACAAAAAAAGGGCAACATTCACCAAGAAGATTTAATCTACAAATTTATACAGAATCAGATAATTGGGAAGAGACCCTGCACTAGCTCGTACCCCATTAAGCAATGGAAAAGCTAATGATACAAGAAATAAAACGCACAATCCGATAAGTCCAATACCTAGAATAACTACTAGTGGAAGATAACAAATCGCTAGAATAAATACGGGAAATTGATAATCGCTTTTCAATGAATATCTAAATCTTAGGTTTCCTTTTTCTTTGATTGCCAAATAACCCAAGGAACTACAAAGCCTAAAAAAATACTGAAGAGGTTTTAGAGTTAGCCTGAATGCATAAAAACATTAAGTTGCTGGTTTTCCTTCATGCTCAAAACTAAATATTATTACGCACATTCAATAATTTAAAAAAAAGAATTCCCTTCAAAACAGGATTAATGCTTAATTTTACTACATGATAAGTGAAGGAACAATAATAGCTCTCTCTACCGCTTCTGGGGCAGGCGCAATAGCAATAATTCGGCTTTCTGGGACAAAAGCTATTGAGCTTACAGATGGTTTGTTTAAAGCCCGTTCTGGAAAGCAATTAAAGAATCAAAAAAGCCATAGTATACATTTGGGAGACATCATAAACAACAATAGTATCATTGATGAAGTGTTAGTCAGTGTTTTTAAAAACCCCAATTCGTATACTGGCGAAGATGTAATTGAAATTTCGTGTCATGGAAGCCGATACATTCAGCAACAAATTATTAAGATTTTGATTGAAAAGGGGGCGCAAACTGCCAAGCCCGGAGAATTTACGCTGCGTGCTTTTTTAAATGGAAAAATAGATTTGTCTCAAGCTGAGGCAGTAGCTGACCTTATTTCATCCGAAAACGAAGCCAGTCATCAGCTGGCCATGCAACAAATGCGAGGTGGTTTTAATAGTGAGATTAAAAACCTAAGACAAGAGTTATTGAATTTTGCATCGCTGATCGAACTCGAACTTGATTTTGCCGAAGAAGATGTTGCATTTGCAGATCGCAAAGAGTTAGAAAACTTATTACTAAGAATACAAACCGTTCTCAAAAACTTACTCGATTCCTTCGCTCTTGGAAATGTAATTAAAAAAGGAGTCCCAATAGCGATTGTGGGCCCACCCAATGTTGGAAAGTCAACTCTGTTAAATTGTCTACTAAACGAAGACAAAGCCATCATCAGTTCTATTGCTGGCACTACTCGTGATAGTATAGAAGACGAGATTACACTAGACGGTATTTGTTTTCGATTTATTGATACTGCTGGAATTCGAGAAACGGAGGACACCATTGAAAAAATTGGAATCCAAAAAACAAAAGATAAAATAGCATTAGCCGCTTTTATTTTACATCTCGTTGATCCAACAGATTATGCTCATAATAAAGATGTTTTATCAGAAGACTTAAAAGCATTCAACAAACAATATCCCAACAAAAAATTACTAATTGTTTTTAATAAAGAAGATCAAAAGCACGCTATCTTAGCCCCAGAACAGATAGAAGGTTATCCAACCGTTTCTATTAGCGCGAAGATGAATTATAATCTTCCACAATTGATCGACTTGCTTACTAGGCACTTCAAACTGAATCCAACTCAAGATCAGAGTATTATTACTAATTCTCGACATTATGGATCGCTATATTCTGCTCAACAAGAAGTTACCGAAATTCAAGCTGGTTTAAGTAATGGGTTAAGTGGCGACCTCCTGGCTATTGACCTTAGACAGGCACTTTATCACTTAGGTGAAATCACTGGTGAAGTAACCAACGATGAATTATTAGGTAATATTTTTGCTAATTTCTGTATCGGAAAGTAACGTACTATTCTTTTAGTTTATTATGCCTGAAAAAACTAGTGAATTACGTCTTATTGTTAACAACTAATTTCCTTTAATTTCAT
>Ga0307998_1000587_pt1 | contig 20727 bp, 19 predicted proteins | sample Davwhametageno37_FD_203147 | JGI IMG/M metagenome (GOLD analysis project Ga0307998, IMG submission 203147) | Marine microbial communities from Davis Island wharf, Antarctic Ocean - #37 | ecosystem: Environmental > Aquatic > Marine > Unclassified | place: Antarctic Ocean: Davis Island wharf... | reverse complement strand
CCGAATTACGGAAAGGAATTTTATACAGTTCCTTCTAAAAAATAAATTTTAATGATAGAATTCAAAAAATTCACTTTACCCAATGGCCTTAGAGTTTTGTTTCATGAAGACAACTCCACTCCCATCGCTACAATAAACACGGTTTATAATGTGGGAGCCAAAGATGAGGAAGAAAGTCGTACTGGGTTTGCTCATTTATTCGAACATCTAATGTTTGGTGGATCGGTAAATATTCCAGAATTTGATGCACCTCTTCAAAATGTAGGTGGGCAAAATAATGCCTTTACCAGTAACGACATTACCAACTACTACATCACTTTACCAAAGCAAAACATAGAAACTGGACTTTGGTTAGAATCGGATAGAATGTTGAGTTTGGCGTTTACCCCTGAAAGTCTAGAAGTACAAAGAAGTGTGGTAATTGAAGAGTTTAAACAAAGATACCTGAACCAACCTTATGGAGATGTTTGGTTATTGATGAGACCTTTGGTTTACAACTCTCACCCATACAAATGGGCAACTATCGGTAAAGAGATTTCTCATATTGAGGAAGCTACAATGGAAGATGTGAAAGCCTTCTTTTTTAAATTTTATAATCCTCAGAATGCCATATTAAGTATTGCTGGAGATTTAAAATTTGAAGAGGTGAAATCATTGGTTGAAAAATGGTACAGTGATATTCCTGAAGGAATAAAGTACGAAAGAAACTTACCAAAAGAGCCGAAGCAAACCGAAGCAAGATTTTTGGAAGTAAAAAGAAACGTTCCTCAAAATGCTATTTACAAAGCTTGGCATATTTGCGACAGAATGCATCCAGATTACTATGCTATAGATTTGCTTTCGGATATATTGAGTAGAGGGAATTCTTCTCGTTTATACCAAGAACTAGTAAAAGAGAAAGGATTGTTTACCGAAATTGGTGCTTACCAAATGGGAAGCATGGAACCAGGATTGTTTATTGTTTCTGGAAAAGTGAAAGAAGGTGTAGAAATGGAAACTGCCAACCAAGCTATTTTAGATTGTTTGGAATCGGTTAAAAAAGAACTAACTACAAAAGACGAGTTGACTAAAGTGATAAACAAATTAGAATCTACAGATACTTTTAATCATATGAGTGGGCTGAACAAAGCCATGAGAATTGGTTATTGGGAGTTACTTGGTGATGCCAATTTGTGTAATCAAGAAATGGAAGATTATAGAAAAGTAACTGCCGAAGACATTAGAAGAGTAGCTCAAGAGAATTTAATTGACACCAATTGTTCTACGTTATATTATTTATCAGAATCTAATTCTTAAAAAAGAAAAAAATGATAGAATTGAACAGAAAAACTGCTCCCGATTTTAAGGAAATTGATTCGATAAACTTTCAGTTACCTGAAATATCTACCTTAGATAATTCTATTCCTTATGTTGAATATAATATGGTTTCTCAAGAGCTAATTAAGATTGACTTAGTGTTTAGAGCCGGAGTAAAATTCCAATCTAAACCATTACAAGCATCAATGACTAGCGAAATGCTAAGAGAAGGAACAACAAACTTTAACTCTTTAGAAATTGCTAATAAAATAGATTTTTATGGTGCTTTTTTAGAAACCGATTTAAACTCTGATTTTGCTACAGTTAGTTTATATGCCTTGAACAAGCAACTTGATTACGTTCTCCCAATGCTTAAGGAAGTAGTTACTTTGAGTAATTTTCCTCAGAAGGAATTTGACAAAAAAATCAATATTAAAAAGCAGCAATACATCATAGGGCAAGAAAAAGTAGAAACTTTAGCCTCTAAGGCTTATTCGCATGATGTTTTTAAGGGGACTAAATATGCTAACAAAACAACAATAGAGTCATTTGATGAATTATCGCACGAAGATTGTATTTCTTTTTTTAACGAATGTTACAACCTAAACGAAATGGATGTTTTTGTTGCTGGTAAAGTAGATTCAAAAGTAAAAACAAGATTGAATGAACTATTTGGACAAAAACCTTTAACTCATTCGGTACCCGAATTTGAAATAGGAAAAAGTGAGTTCAGCCCAAGTTTCCAGTTTATAGAAAAGAAAGAAGCTATCCAGTCATCAATAAGAATTGGTAGCCCTTTAATTTCCTATGAACATAAGGATTTCACTAGACTCAAAGTAATGAATACGATTTTTGGTGGTTACTTTGGTTCAAGATTAATGGCCAATATTCGTGAAGAAAAAGGATACACTTACGGAATTGGTTCTGTAGTAATGGCCAAAGAAAACATGGGTAATTTAATTATTTATACAGAAGTAGGAACTGATGTAACTCAAGCTACTTTAGATGAAATAAGAAAGGAAATTAAGCTCATGCAAACCGAAAAAGTGGGCGAAGAGGAGCTATACAAAGTGAAAAACTACCTTTTAGGTTCTTTATTACAAAATACGGATGGAGTTTTTGATCAATTGGAACGATACAAAACCCTTTATTACTTTAATCTACCGAATAATTATTATTCCAAGTATATTGAGGAAGTGAGAGCAACCACTCCCGAAGAAATTATTACCTTGGCAAATACCTATTTGAATGATTTATCGTTTGTAGTAGCAGGAAGCCAATCAGTTTCTTAATAATTTGTACCGAATGAAAAAACTTGTTACCTATATTATTCTTTGTCTATTTAGCTTGCACTTTGCTTATTCTCAAGAAGGTGTGATAACTTTTGGGCTTCAATACAAACCTATATTACCTTTTAAAATTCTGAATGTATCCGATTCTAAATTAAAAGGTGATGGATTAGCAGGAACAATCTCCCCTACTCTGGGTCATAATTTTGGAGCAATTATCCGAAGAGGATTTACAAAAAATATTTCTCTAGAAGCTGGACTTAACTATAATCTTAGAAACTTTAAAGTTAACGCTACCCTTGATGATACGTTAGATGGAGAACTTAACTTTGGAGTTGTTACTTATGAAATTCCAATCCAAGGATTAGTTTACGTTCGATTGAGTGATCAATTTTATATGAATGTAGCTACAGGGTTTTCTATGAATTTTAGAGCCTCTGATATTGGAACAACTTCTGATGATAAAAACTTTTCGGCACTAGGAAGAATCCAAACAGTAAACTTGGCTTATGTTGCCAATATTGGTTTTGAATTTAGAACCAAAGAGAGCGGTTATTTTTATCTTGGAGCAACACTTACTAATCCTTTTAGACCTTTAGGATTGGTACAAGTAAAAAGTGAAGTAGAATTTAATTCTAAAACTGCACTAGCAGACTTATCAGGGAATTATATTTCTGTTGATTTGAGGTATTTTTTCCATGAGAACAAACAAAAAAGAGCTAAATAATGAAACTCGTATTCGCAACCAACAACCCCAATAAACTTAAAGAAGTACAATCTAAACTTCCTCAGTATGAAGTTGTATCTCTTAAAGAATTAGGAGTAACCGAAGACATTCCTGAAACTGGCGATACCTTGGAAGAAAACGCATTGATAAAAGCCCGTTATTTATACGGAAAATTTAATTTAGATTGCTTTGCAGACGATACAGGACTTGAGATTGAAGCTTTGAATAATGAGCCTGGTGTTTACTCGGCACGTTATGCTGGTGGAGAACGATCATCTGATGCAAACATGGATAAAGTATTATCTAAGTTAGATGGAAAAACGAACCGTAAAGCAAGATTTAGAACTTCTATAGCTCTTATTCAGAAGGGAAAAGAAACCGTAATGGAAGGAATTGTAAATGGAGAAATTTTAATAGATAAAATAGGTGAAGATGGTTTTGGTTACGACCCAATTTTTCAAGCTGATGGTTTTGATATTTCCTTTGCCCAAATGGATATGGAAACTAAGAACAGAATTAGCCACAGAGGATTAGCTGTGGATAAGTTGGTTGAGGTTTTGGGTAAATAGATTTCTTTCATACTTATATTTACATTGTAAAAATTAATGATGAATCAATTCACCAAAATATCGCAATCTCACATCAATCAGTTCACAGAACTGATTGGAAAAGAAAACGTATTCTTTAAACCAGAGCAATTAAAAGAATTTGGGCATGATGAAACGGAAGATTTAGTTTTTCCTCCAGAAGTTGCTTTAACTCCAAGGAATACTGAGCAAGTAAGCCAAATAATGAAATATTGCTTTGCCGAAAATCTTCCTGTAACCCCAATGGGTTCTCAAACTGGACTGAGTGGTGGAGCACTTTCTGTTCATGGTGGAGTTGGACTCAGCATGAAAAAAATGAATGCAATTGTGGAGTTGGATGAAAAGAACCAACAGATAATTGTAGAACCAGGGTTAATAACCGAAGAGTTACAAAATGCTGCAATAGAAAAAGGATTATTTTACGCACCAGATCCATCTAGCAAAGGAAGTTGTAGTATTGGAGGAAACCTTGCCGAGAATGCGGGCGGACCAAGAGCTGTGAAATATGGAGTAACCAAAGATTGGGTTTTGAATTTAGAAGTAGTTCTTCCAAACGGAGAAATTATTTGGACAGGTTCTAACACATTAAAAAACTCCACAGGATATAATTTAACTCAACTTATGGTTGGTAGCGAAGGAACACTTGGTATTATTACTAAAGCAGTGATTAAACTAATTCCTTACGTGCCAAATAATGTTTCTATGTTGGCACAGTTTCCTAGCTCAACAAAAGCTTGTGAAGCAGTCTCGGCTATATTTAGAGCAGGAATAACTCCATCAGCATTAGAGTTTATGGAAAGAGATGCTTTGGATTGGATTATGAAGTTTGACGATTCGGTAAGTATTAAAATTGACGATTCTACCCAAGCCCATTTATTGATAGAAATTGATGGAACCAACATGGACATCATTTATCAAGAATGTGAAAAAGTTGCTGAGGTTTTAGAACAATTCGAATGTGGAGAAATCCTTTTGGCTGATAACGAAGCTCAGAAAGACGAAATTTGGAGAATGAGAAGAAGAATTGGGGAAGCTGTTAAATCTAATTCTATCTACAAAGAAGAAGATACTGTAGTCCCAAGGTATGAGCTTCCTACCCTACTTTCTGGAGTAAAAGAGATTGGTAATAAATTTGGTTTTAAATCGGTTTGTTACGGTCATGCTGGAGATGGGAACTTACACATCAACATCATAAAAGGAGAATTGACTGATAAACAGTGGAACGAAGAATTACCTGTTGCCATTAGAGAGATTTTTGAGCTTACAGTTTCACTTGGTGGAACATTATCTGGAGAACATGGAATTGGTTATGTTCAAAAAAACTACATGGATATTGCTTTTAGCAAAGTAGAATTGGGATTACTAAAAAGCATTAAAAATGTATTTGACCAAACAGGAATAATGAATCCAGGAAAGTTGTTTGTTTAGAATTAATACTAAACCAATGTCATTCCTGCGAAGGCAGGAATCCTATTCATTAGGCTGATTCTCGGATATAGATTCCTGCCTTCGCAGGAACGACAGATGAATAATTTTGAAAAAATGGCACACAAAAAAACTCTCTTCGCAAGAAGAGAGTTTTTTATAAAATTGATTTAATCTACTAGTAAGCAGACTCTTTACCAAATTCTTTTGTAAGCATGTAGTAAAACATTGCTCTGTATTTGTTTTTGTTAGATGAACCAAAAGTATCGATCACCTTTGAAATTCCTTTATCCAAATCAGCTCCATCTTTCATTCCTAATTTCCCAATTAAGAAATTGTTTTTTACAGTTGTAATTCTTTTGGATCAGAACCTGCAACATTAGAAGCATCTTTGTTATAAATAGAAGGACCACATCCTTTTGCTACTTTAGTTAATAAATCTTCGTCAAAACTTACTCCTAGTTTTTTAAATTCTGCTCTGTATGTGTCCATACACTCGTCAAATTTTCCCATTTTTTGATTGTTTTAGGTTTAAATAATTATTTACATTCTTAATTTACTTACTAATTTTCAATTTGTGAATTATTCTAGGTTCTTTTTTTGAGCTTTAACTGTTTTTTAACGAAGAAATAGAATTCCTCTTCATTTCTAGTATTAATAACTAACTTTGCCACTGAAAGCAAGATTTTCTATCGCTTCAAATTTATTTTGAAGAGGAAAGTCCGGGCATCACAGAGCAACATACTTCCTAACGGGAAGGGTTTTGAGCAATCGAAATACAGATAGTGCCGCAGAAAATAACTACCTCGCTTGCGGGGGAAAGGTGAAAACGTGAGGTAAGAGCTCACGAATTATATTGGTAACAGTATAGTTGGGTAAACCTTATGTGATGAAAAACCAAATAAACCAGAGCCTAAGAGCTGCTCGCTCGATTCTGGAGGGTAGGTTGTTGGAGACTGCGAGTGATTGCAGCCCTAGATAAATGATAGACATCTCACCTTGGTGGGTAAACAGGACCCGGCTTACAAATCTTGCTTTTATTTTTAAAACCTCACTCCTATTTTGGCATTAAATTGAATGCTGTAATAGCTTCTATCAATAGGTTCCGATAAGGATAAATTGTTAAGTCCCATCCTGAAAAACGGTTGAAATCCTAAATAAAGTTTCTCGTTAAATTGAAAATTAAATTCTGGACTCAATAAGTAATTCCAAACCAATTGCTGGGATTGAGCTACTTGCATAGAAACTAAATTTTCATCAATGAAGCTTCCACTACTCTGCGTCAAAAGCCCAACACTCACTCCTGTATTTAATCCAAAACTCCATTTATTTATCGTTTTGTAATACCCAATGAGCAAAGGAAGTTCTACATACGAAAAAGAAACTTTTCCGCTACTATTGAGAGCTGCAGAATCTTCCCTAGCCTTTTGTTGGGCGACAAAAGCAGAATCCAAAGTAGTGTCCATTCTTATTAAATAAGGAAGCCAAGTTCCGCTTGGTTGATAAAAAATAGAATCAATTGTAGGATTATAAACCGAATCTAACCCTTTGAACTGCTGAAAATCATCATACACTGTAGATGAAGAATAAGAGTTGTTACTTCCATAAGAAATGTAAGTCAATCCTGTTCCCAACTTTATTTTATCAGTAATAAATCGTTCCAGCATTATTCCACCAGTATAGTTTGTCAAGTAATTTTCTTCTTCGGTTCTTTTGGTTAAATACTCTTGATTAGTTGAATTACCCAATCGAGAAATGCTAAAATTAACTCCACTCAATGCAGATACTTGCCATTTATCGCTAGTCCTAGCTTCTTCTAGTTTAATAGAAACTGAATCGGCTTGAGTCACTAAATCTAATGTGTCACTAGTTATTATACTGTCAGTAATTGGTATATTATCTTCCTTATTAATCGATTTCTGTGGTTCTACTGAATCAACTAACGCTTTGTTATCCGCAGTTTTAATTGGTGTGTTTTCTTGATTTTTAGTTTCGTTAGCTTTGTTAATAAGAGGAACCTCATTTTGCTCACCTCCTACTAATTCGAATTTGTTTTCAGAAGCAACTTTACTTACTGGATCTACTATTTCAGTTTTTAATAGAGTTTTATCAGATTTTTTAATTGTCGATAAAGCAGCATTATTTTTATCCTCATCCTGATTCTTCACTTTATTATTTGGAGACTTTAAAGCTAAATCCCCCTTTTTTGAATCAGATTCATTTGATAAATTCACCTTATCAATATCAGTTACTTTAGTTTCAGTAGTATTTTTCTGAGAACTTCTATTTTTAAGTTGATTTGTATTGATTGTTCCTTGAGTGTTTTCTGAGTTAAACACTTCTTTTTTAATCGATTCAACTGAGATTTTTTGTACACCTTCAGTCTTAATCTCCACTTTATTTTTTGTAGAAACCTCACTGGATACTGTTACAGATTCTTGAAGTAAATTGCTATTTATTGACTCTTTTTCAGGTAAATCTATTGCTTTTACAACCTCAGATTCAGATTTTAATTGTGTATTTACTATTTCTTTGTTTCCTTCTATAATTGCCAATTCATTTAATTCTCCTTTTGGATAGAGAAAATAACTCCCACCAATTAACAATAATAAAAGAACTGCCAGATAACCGAAATAGCCTCTTTTCTTAGCAGGCCTTTGGTCATTCAGTTTATTGGTTAAATCATCTAAGTACTCAGGTTTGAGTTCATAGTTAAATTGTTCCTGATTCGATATGTCTTTCAAATCCTTGTCTTTCATTGGTTGTTATACTTGGGTAATAATTCCCTTAATTTCTTTTTCCCAGTTTTCAAATGCCATTTAGAAGTTTCGGTTGAAATGTTTAACACATCCGAAATATCTTCATGATTATGCCCCTCCAAAAGGTACATTTTCACTACATTTTTGGTTGCATTTGGTAATTTATCCATTGCAGCCACAATTTCTTTTTTATCAATAACTATATCCTCTTGTAATTCTTCATTTCCTGTTTCCAAATTTTCTATTTCATCAGTTATCCAAATCGACTCTTTGTATTTCTTTGTCTTTCTTAATTCGTCAATAACTGTTCTGGTCACAATAGTTCTCGACCAAGTTATAAAACTGAATTCATTGTTATACCTATCAATACTGTCACACATTTTAATAAACGAATCATTTACACAATGTGCTGCCTCTGATTCATTTGTAAAATATTTCATAGCCACTCGCATCCAATATTGAAAACACTTTTTGTATAATTCCAATTCAGATTTACGGTCTCTTTTTTGAATTTTCTTTATAGTTTTCTTGTCAAGTTTCAAATTCTATGAAATAAACTAGCCGTACTTTAAAAAAAGTACGGCTAGTAAATAAATATTAAACTGTTTTATTATTTAACAATCTGCATACGTTTAGTTACTATACTTGTTCCATCTTGCAACTGAACTACATACACTCCTTCGTCCAAGTTACTTGTATTTAGCTGTATTCTGTTATTCCCCGAGAATACACTTTGATTCTCAACCTGAATTTCAGCTCCTTTCATATCAATTACTTTTATCGATAAGTTGGTGTTGATTGCCGATTCAAATTCTATTATAGCGAACTCATTAGCTGGATTCGGGAATAGTTTAAGACTATTAATAGTTGAATTCTCTTCTATTGATAAGGCCGAATTTCCTGTACTAACAGTAAATGATGATCTTACGCTACCTGTAGAATCTACTGTTAAAGTATCGCAAAAAGTACTGGTACAAGTTCCTCCTGTTGTTGTTCCTACAACTGTTAAACATATATTATAACTCCCATGGGTTCCGTAAGTATGAGTTACATTAAGCCCAGTTAAAGGTGCTGAACCATCACCAAAATCCCATGAGTAAGTCAAAGCTGTTCCTGTTGATGCATCTGCTAAAACCACCTGATTGGGTATTGGAATCAAAGTTATAGGGTCAATTGCTTGGAACTTTGAAAACACTGCATTACATCCAGAAGTAGAACAATAATTAAGTGTTGGATATGATACTGAATAAGGTGAACTTATTGTAGATGCAGGAAAGTGAGTATTATAAATTTCAATTCCATTACAATCATAAAATAAGACTCTTAAAATCCAAGGTTGAGCATTTACATTAACAGAGCCTATATAACCTGCTGATGCAGGGGTTGTAAGAACAGAATCAACAATTACACTATCTACTTCTAGGTAAACCATAATTGGCGTAGTTGGTTGGTTTGTTATTCCCCCAGAATAATTGATGGTAAATTGTCCGAACATAATAGATGTTGAGACTAAAAAAGCTGAGATAAATAATATTTTTTTCATTTTAGTTCGTTTTAATACGATTAATAATTTGTTTCTTATATCCTTATTTACGCAAGTCGTTTTACTAAAGGGTGGTAAAATATAATTTATTTTAAAATATGAATTCCAATTCCACAATCTAAACATCTCTTCTTTAGGCAGTAATTATTGTGACAATGTATAATTCCTTGAGTGTCTGCTGCTGAATTCAATCTAATTTTATCACTGAAAAAACGTGTGATTTTATTGTCTTCAGCTGGTAAATCCTCCAGAATATCAATAGCTTTTTCTTTGTAATCCATATCATCTTTATAGCTTCCATACAAATACATAAATGGAGCAATAGTATTTATGATAATAGAATTAATAAGAGTTTTACCTATAGATTTCTTTATTGGTTTACTTTCAGTTTCAAAGGTATAATGAGTATGCCAAAATCCTGAGTTTAGCTCTACTCCTAATTTTGAAACAATGTCATCATAAGAAATATCTTTTTTGATAAAGCTATTGAATAAAGAACCATTGTCACTTAATAATTTAGCTAATTGTGCTAATCTTAAAGTAGGGAAGTTTGATGGACGCATTTTCGAAAACTTCCAAGACTGCTTATTTATAGGAGTTAGCGAATTCTTTTGTTGATGAAATTGGTATTCCTTTCTTAGTGATTTATGGTATTCATTTTCTTCTATACCTTGTTCTAAAAATCCAGCTTGCCCAAATAATAAACTCTCAATAGCTAATTGATTATTCCGCAATTTCGCAAATAATTTATAAGGAATAATATTAGCTATTTCTTCCATTCCAAAAGTATTTACTTTCATTCCTAAGCTCTTTGCCAATTGCTGAAAGAAAACTTGCTCCCAATCATAATTCAAGGATTTCAACTGTTGTTTAATAAGCTCAGTCTTCATCTCAATTCGCTCAACTATCATCTGATTAAGATTCGAACTAATTATTATTTCAGGAACATTATCAAGTGATTGAATACAGGGTATAGGATTAAAAATAAACCGATTGTAGTTTTCAAAATCCGAGTAGTTAAGTCTATTCTTTAATTCTAAAGTGGGAATTATAGCTCCCGAAGTTGTTTTAATTACTTTATCATAATTATAAACTACATGCAATACTACAGAGTCATAGGCTTTGTCAGACTGATGATTGTGTTTTAGCCAATCACTTGAGTTTATATGTATTTCAATGTTTCCAGCCCATAAAGTATCTTCAATCTTAACTTTACCTTCCGAGAAATCTGGTCCAGAATCGTGGTTGTGAATACCAAAATTCACTATATCCAATTTATCACCATCAACAGTAATCAATTCGTTAGAATCGAACAATTTGTATTTCCAGATATAATGTAAATAATCTTCAGTCATGGTCGTTATTTCGTTCAAATTATATAACTTAAACTAATATAAACTTAGTTAAAATTCATTAATCTTCTGCTCTACTAGCATTAACCTTTTTTAACAAGAGACGAAGAATATATATCAAAGCCTTTGGTTTAAGCAGAAACAAAAAAAATTATTCCCTATGAAAAACTTAAAACACAACATCTTTTTTAAAATTGGTATCATCTTCGTTCTAATCTTGGTCCTGTTAATACCAGCAGTAATGGTTCAATCTCTAATCCATGAAAGAGAAAGCACACACCAATATGCCATTAATGAAGTGAGTGAAAAATGGGCGAAAAGTCAAACTATTTCTGGACCTTATGTTTCTATTCCTTATTACAAATACGTGAAACAATTTTCGGAACAAACTAAAGAATATAAAGTAGTTAAAATAAAAGACTACTTGTATTACATGCCCGAAACACTTAATATAACTGGTGATGTAAAAAATGAAAAGCGAAAAAGAGGAATTTACGAAATTGTAGTTTACGATTCGGAATTAGACATTAACGGTTAGTTTGCAAAACTTGACATCAAACAACATAACATTCCCGAAGAAGATATTTTGTGGGAAAATACAACTCTTAATATCGGAATTACTGACCTGAAAGGAATTGAAAACCAAATAGAACTAAAATGGGATACTACCTCTACTCTATTTAAATCGGGAACTAGCACCAATGATTTAGTATACAATGGAATAAATGCAGAAATTCCAGTATCTCTTGATTCTAGTACTTATAAATTTTCTTTAAAACTAGGACTTAAAGGGAGTCAAGCAATTTACTTTGCTCCTTTAGGAAAAACAACAGATTTAGTTCTTACATCAGATTGGAACGAAAGAAGTTTTGGAGGGAATTTTGTACCAGATACTAGCGAATTATTAGCTGATGGCGGATATAAAGCTCACTGGAATATTATTCATTTGAACAGAAACTTTCCACAAAGTTGGATTGGAAACAAACACAGTATTAACAACAGTGTATTTGGAGCAGACCTTATTATTCCTGTTGATAATTATCAAAAATCATATCGAGTAGCTCGTTATGCAATTCTGTTTTTGGTATTAACTTTTATGGTGTTTTTCTTTGTCGAAATGCTTAAAAAAGTTTTCATTCACCCAATTCAATATTTATTGGTAGGTATAGCCATTGTAGTATTCTACTCTCTATTACTTGCTTTTAGTGAACATATCTCATTTAATTTAGCTTATATAATTTCTGCTATTCTCACCCTAGCACTTATAACATTTTATATCTCAACAAGTGTTCGATCCAAAGAAATTGGAATCCTAACATTTGGACTATTAACCATTTTATACACCTTTATTTTTACAACAATTCAAGTTCAAGACTATGCCTTGTTAATAGGAAGTATTGGAGTATTTGTGATACTTGCTTTTGTGATGTACTTCTCCAGAAAAATTGATTGGTACAACATTAAAATAGGAAAAGATGAGGAAGAAATTGAAGAGGAAATAAACTCCTAATTGACCTTTAGAATAATGTAAAATGCATTTAAAATAGTAGCTCTAGTTTCTTCGTAACCTTATTCAAATTGACACGTTAATATGAATAAGAAAACTTAGAAACTGCAATTATGAAAAAGACAATCTTATTCCTACTAATTTTAACTTGTGTTAACATTGCTAATGCTACTAATTTTGTATCAAATAATGATGCTGATAATGTTATAGCAACTATTTTCTTTGATTCTGAAAATAAGACTGTAGAGATAAATTTGGACTCCAAAAAAGAGGAGTTAGACAGCTTTTATACCATAATAATAAAAGATAAAAACGGAAAAACAGTAATGGATTTTGAAACTAACTTTTCGTACAACTTAATTAATGTATCGGTATTCAAAAAAGGAACTTATACTTATGAGGTAAGTAATGGTGAATCAAAAATTCAAACTGGAGATTTTAAGGTTAAAGGAATTTGTAATCATTAATACCCGTACCTCTCTTTCCAAGTAGCTCTTAAGTTTTTTCTCATTTCATTTTCTCTAGTATTATTACTAGGATCAAATAGTTTTGTTCCAGATATTTCTTCAGGGAAAAACTCTTGATTAACGAAATTCCCTTCGTGATTATGAGCATATTTATAATTAACTCCATAATTCAACTCCATCATCAATTTTGTAGGTGCATTTCTTAAGTGTAGAGGTATTGGCAGGTTACCAGTTTCCTTAACCAACTGTTGAGCTGCAGAAATAGCTACATAACTAGCATTACTTTTTGCGGAACAAGCTAAATAGGTTACACATTGTGATAAGATTATTCTAGACTCAGGAAAACCAATAATATTAACTGCCTGAAAGCAATTATTTGCCATTATTAATGCTGTTGGATTTGCGTTTCCAATATCTTCAGAAGATAAAATCAAGAGCCTACGAGCAATAAACTTTGCATCTTCCCCTCCCTCAATCATTCGTGCTAAATAGTACAAAGCCGCATTAGGATCACTTCCTCTTATCGATTTAATGAATGCAGAAATCACATCATAATGCTGTTCTCCAAATTTATCATAAAGAATAGTTTTATTCTTTATCAAACTAGAAACAAGCTCATTATCCATTTTAATTTTACCCTCACCAGCACTATTAATAACCAACTCAAGTAAGTTCAATAGTTTACGGGCATCACCACCTGACAAGCCAATTAGAGCATCAGTTTCTATTACTTCAATATCTTTTTTAGATAAAACTACATCATCAGCAACAGCCTTTTTTATAAGGTCATCTAAGTTTTGCTTAGAAAAGTGTTCCAATACATATACCTGACTTCTAGATAACAATGCAGGAATAACTTCGAAAGAAGGATTCTCGGTAGTTGCACCAATTAGAGTAATAATTCCTTTTTCTACTGCTCCAAGCAATGAATCTTGTTGCGATTTACTAAACCTATGAATCTCATCAATAAACATGATGGCGTTACTACCACCAAACATTCCTTGATTTTTTACTTTATTAATGATATCTCTAATATCCTTAACCCCAGAATTAATGGCACTAAGCGTGTAAAAAGGTCTTTTGAGTTCATTGGCAATAATGTTAGCCAAAGTTGTTTTACCTACTCCAGGAGGGCCCCAAAGTATAAGCGAAGGAATGAAACCCGAATCAATTGCTTTTCGTAATGATGCACCTTCTCCTATGAGCTGTTCTTGACCCATATAAGTATCCAATGATGTCGGACGCAACCTTTCTGCGAGTGGTATCTTATTCATCTACTCCTTTAAATTTTTCTGGAAAAACCTCTTCTTCACTTTGTTTCCACCTATTGTGAGACCAAAGCCAATATGCTGGGTCATTATTAATAGTTTGTTCTAATTTTCCGACAAACAGTTGCATCATCTCTCCTTTTTCAAGTTCTACAGGGTTTTCTGTTAGTAAATGGAATTTTATTTTGAAACGACCTCTTTTTAATCTAACTATCTCGCAATAAACAACTGGCCAATTAAATTCTTTAGCATATTTTTCAACTCCATATAAAAAAGGAGTTCGCTTACCCAAAAATTTTGTCCAATGTGCTCCCTGAGGATTAGATGGCCACTGATCTGAACCAAAAATTATTGAAATTGGATTCTCATTTTCCTTTAAGAAATAGGCTTTTGTTTCTTTCATAGGAATCAGTTTCATCCCATACGCTCCTCTTGTTGAAACAACTTTATCATCAAAAAACTTATTCTTTAATGGCTTGTAGATTCCATATTGCTGATGCTTTGAAATATTACCTGCAGCAACAGCAAACATCTCCCAGTTTCCGTAATGCCCACCTACTGTAACAATAGATTTACCTTCGTCATATAAAGAATCTATCAATTCAATATTCTCAAACAAGACTCTTTTCTTAATTTGTTTTTCAGAAACAGTAAAGTTTTTGATTGATTCCACTATTAAATCAGTGAAATGAAGATAGAATTTTCGAACTAATTTTTTTTTCTCCTTTTCTGATTTATCAGGAAAAGCACTGTATATATTCTTTACTATTACTTTTTTTCTATACCCTACAACATAATAGAATAAAAGAAACATAACATTAGATATTCCATACAATACAAAATACGGCAAAACCGAAAGAGGAATAATAATTAAATAGTATAAGATTTTTGAGCCCATAGATGTTATCAAAGATAAAAAATAGCGAGCTATTAAACGCTAAAGTATAAAACAAAAAAAATCCTCTTGATTGCTCAAGAGGATTTCCAATTTCTGTTCCAAAGAAATTAATTCACCTTATTTTTTTAAATTATCTACTACTGCTTTAAAAGCTTCTGGGTGATTCATTGCTAAATCAGCCAATACTTTTCTGTTCATTACCATCCCAGATTTGTTATAAGCCCCCATAAAGGTTGAATAACTCATTCCGTTAAGTCTTGCTGCAGCATTTATTCTTAATATCCATAGTTTTCTGAAGTTTCTTTTCTTCTGCTTTCTGTGAATGTAAGAATAAGCCATTCCTTTTTCTACTGCATTCTTTGCAACAGTGTAAACATTTTTTCTCTTACCAAAGTATCCTTTGGCAGCTTTAATGATTTTTTTCCTTCTTTTACGTGAAGATACGCTATATGTAGTTCTTGGCATTTTGTTAATTGTTTTTAGTAGTCAGTGCTCTTATGAGTCTTTAATTACTGAATACTTGGCGTTAATAATTGAACCTGTTTCTTTTTAGTGTATTAGATACACAATTGTTTCTTAATGTTAGCTACATCTGATTTGTGAACCAAAGTTGCTTTCGTTAAGTTTTTCTTTCTTTTGTGAGCCTTTTTAGTCAAAATGTGACTTTTAAAAGCATGTTTTCTTTTAATCTTTCCTGAACCAGTCACCTTGAATCTCTTCTTGGCACTAGATTTTGTTTTCATTTTTGGCATAATGCTAAAATTTTGTTTTGTGGTTTATTTTTTCTTTGGAACTAAGTTTACTATCATTTTTTTACCTTCCATCTTTGGCATGGCTTCTGGTAATCCATACTCTTCTAGTTCATCTACGAACTTAAGTAAAAGTACTTCTCCCCTTTCTTTAAACACAATTGTTCTTCCTTTAAAGAATACAAAAGCCTTCACCTTTGCACCTTCTTGCAAGAATTTTTTAGCATGGTTCAATTTAAAATTGAAATCATGTTCATCTGTGTTAGGACCGAATCGTATTTCCTTTATTACAACTTTGGTCTGTTTCGCTTTCAAAGCTTTTTGCTTCTTTTTCGAATCGTACAAGAATTTCTTGTAATCTATTATTTTACATACAGGTGGCTCAGCTTTAGGAGATATCTCTACCAAATCCAATTCCATCTCATCTGCCATTTTAAGGGCTTTTTCCAATGAGGCCACTTGCGGTTCCACATTATCACCAACAAGTCGTACTTCTCTAGCACGAATTTTGTCGTTAATTTTGTGCGGGTCTTCTTTTTTGACGTACCGCCTGTTTCTATTGTTGTTTCTTAACGCTATGGCTAATAAATTTTAATTAATATTTTATCTGTTCTTCAACTTCTTGTTGAATCTTTTTTGCAAAATCTTCTAGTGTAAAACTACCTAAGTTACCCTCTCCTTGTTTCCTTACAGCCAACATGTTATCACCAGCTTCCTTCTCTCCAATAATCAACATATAAGGAGTCTTTTCTAGCTCCGTATCACGTATTTTCTTTCCAATCTTCTCGTTCCTAGAGTCTACGAGGGCACGAATATCGTAATTTTTTAATGATTTAGAAAGGTTTTCGCAATAATCATTATATTTTTCACTTAATGGTAAAATTGCCACTTGAGTAGGCGTTAACCATAATGGAAATTTACCTGCGCAGTGTTCAATTAATACTGCTACAAATCTTTCCATAGATCCAAATGGTGCTCTGTGAATCATTATTGGTCTATGCTTCTGATTATCAGCTCCAGTATATTCTAATTCAAATCTTTCTGGTAATGTATAATCTACTTGTATTGTTCCCAATTGCCAACTTCTACCAATAGCATCTTTCACCATAAAATCTAGCTTAGGACCATAAAATGCTGCTTCACCATATTCTATTGTAGTATTTAATCCTGCTCTTTTGGTTGTATTAATAATTGCTTGTTCTGCTTTTTCCCAGTTTTCATCTGATCCTATATACTTATCTCTATTATCTTTATCTCTTAAAGAAATTTGAGCCGTATAGTCCTGAAAATCTAGCGCTCTTAATACATACTTAACTATATCAATCACTTTTTCGAACTCCTCCTCTACTTGATTTTCCATACAGAAAATGTGAGCGTCATCCTGAGTAAATCCTCTTACACGAGTTAATCCATGGAGTTCCCCACTCATTTCATATCTATATACTGTTCCAAATTCTGCGTATCTCACTGGTAAATCTTTGTATGATTTTGGTGATGAAGCATAAATCTCACAGTGGTGAGGACAGTTCATAGGTTTTAACAAAAACTCTTCGTCTTCATTTGGAGTTTTTATTGGCTGAAATGAATCTGCTCCATACTTTTCGTAGTGACCAGATGTTACGTATAAATCTTTGTGTCCAATATGTGGAGTACACACTTGGTCATATCCTGAATCATCTTGAGCTTTTTTCAAGAAATTAATTAACCTTTCTCTTAAAGCAGTTCCTTTTGGTAACCATAATGGCAACCCAGCACCTACTTTTTGTGAGAATGTAAATAACTCTAGTTCTTTCCCTAGCTTTCTGTGATCTCTCTGTTTAGCTGCTTCTAATCTTTCAAGATATTCAGTTAATTCTTTCGCTTTAGGGAATGTAATTCCATAAATACGAGTAAGTTGCTTGTTTTTTTCATCACCTCTCCAATAAGCTCCTGCAACACTTAATAGTTTCACAGCTTTTATTGGACCAGTGTGTGGCATATGAGGTCCTCTACATAAATCGGTAAAGTTTCCTTGAGTATACATTGTAATAGTACCATCCTCTAACTCATTTATTAACTCTAATTTATAAGGATCTTCTTTTTCAGTAAAATAAGCCAAAGCATCAGCTTTAGAAACTTCTTTTCTTTCGAAAACTAGTTTTTGTTTAGCTAGCTCTTTCATTTTATCCTCCACTTTTTTCAAATCATTTTCTGAAAAAGTATAGTCCATAAAATCTATATCATAATAAAAACCATTCTCAATAGGTGGACCTATTGCTAATTTAACACCTGGATAAAGAAATTCAACAGCTTCAGCCATTAAGTGAGCAGATGAATGCCACATAGTTGATTTCCCTTCGGCATCATTCCAAGTCAATAAACTCAATGTAGAATCTTCGGTTATTGGTCTTGATGCATCCCAAACTTCACCATTTACTTTTGCAGAAAGTACATTTCTAGCCAGTCCTTCACTAATAGATAATGCTACATCCATAGCAGATGTTCCTGAATCAACTTCTTTTATTGCGCCATCTGGCAATGTTATTTTTATCATACTAATTTTAATTGGTTGCAAATATACAAATTTGTTAAAATCTTTAGAATAAGGAACGGTTATATTTTTATGTGATTTTTTTTAACTTCGCAAAGTTTTTTAAACCAATTGATAATTAAATTATACACTATTTCAGAAATTTCTGAAGACCAAGGTATTTATTCAATATTAGAATCTAAACTTACCAATTTTACTGTTGAATTTATAGCTTACTTACCTAAACTAATAGCTGGTATTTTAATTCTATGGTTAGGATTTAAATTAGTTAAAAAACTAATGAAGATCTATGACGACAAGTTTGCTGTAAAAAAATTATCGAAAGAAATTCGTCCTTTCTTTGGTAACATGTTAGACTTCGCCTTAAAGTTAATTGTGATTTTTAGTGCGATAAGTATAATTGGAATTCAAACTTCTTCTTTTGCTGTATTACTTGGTGCTGTAGGTTTTGCAGTTGGTATGTCATTACAAGGAAGCTTAGGAAACTTGGCATCTGGTATCATGATCTTAATTTTTAAACCTTACAGGGTAGATGATGTTGTAATAATTCATGGAATTGAAGGGACTGTAGAACAAATTGACATTTTTAATACCATTGTTATCTCCTATGACAATAAAAAAGTAATTATACCAAATGGAAAAGCTATTAGCGATATTATAATTAACGTTACTGAAAAAAAACATTTGAGAGTTGACATGTTTATCAACCTACCTTACACAGAGAACTTTGAACATGTACAGCAAATAATTAGAGATGCTTTTCTTAGAACAGAAAACGTTCTTAATACTCCTGAGCCTTTCGTAGGGATAGAAGATTTTGATTCGCATGGAATGAAAATAGTTATTTTCCCATATTGCAAACCGGAGCATTACTGGGAAGTATACTATACATCCAAAGCTAGTGTAAAGAAGGCTTTAGGAGAAAATGGTATTAAAATGGCTTACGTAGAAGGTGTTGCTTTTGGAGAAATTAGTTCTTAATTAATTCTGCCTTCCTACTCCTCTAAAAATACTGATGCTCCCTTTAAGATTAGTTTCATCTAAACCATCTAATCTTATACTGTAAACTCTGCACACATAAAAGTAGACCCCTTCAGAAACAGGCAACCCGGTTTCTTGATCATTACCATCCCAACCTAGGTCTGGATCGCTAGTTCTGTATACTTCTTTACCCCATCTATTGTAGATTACAAACTCAATACTATCTACAAATTTGTATGGAAGTATTGGAGTGAAAAAATCATTGATTCCATCACCATCAGGGCTAAAAACATTTGGTAAAAAGTAAATAGGACAATTGTCTACACAAACTATATTACTTGGCACACTCTCATTATTATATTGAATAGAATCTAATGCTGTTATGTAGTAACAGCCAGCAATAGAACCAAAAAAATTATGATCAAATGTTGTGTCTGTTGGGTCGTTTTTAGTTCCTATTTCAATAAAAGTTCCTCCAACAGTAGGTGAATAAAAAATACGGTAACGAGTTATATCATCAGCACATGAATTATTAGGGTTTGTCCAACTCAAATAATTCAATTCGTCCACACAATCATTATCTACAGTTAATATTGGAGGACAAGGTGGAGTTAAATCAATTGGAGAGTCACATACTTCTTGCGAAAAATTCTCGATTGGATTTACCAAACTAGGATCTGAATATTGACCTATACTCCTTACTTTGTAACAATATGTTGCTCCATTAATTAAATTGGTATCCGTATATGATTGAGAGGTTGTACTACCTATTAAAGTAAAAATACCTCCAATCGAATTACCTCGATAAACTTCATAATTTAAATTTGTCCATGGTACAGTCTCTGTCCAATTAAGAGTTATTTGATTGTCATTGGGAACAGTAGATAAAAACACAGAAGATGCTGAATTTGTGGCTCCTACAAGCAAAGTGTCTGGCCCAACTATGTGGTACATTTCTACTTTGTAATTATTAGGAGTGCTCTCAGTATTAACACTAGAATACACATAAGTAGTATCACTCAAATATAATTGAGCATAAACAGGGCTTGTATGAATCAGTGTATTTGCACCTGTGAATCCATTATTGTGATATACTTTATATAAATATGGTGGAGGATAATTTACTAAAGTATCTAACTCTGATGCTTTTGCCCAAACTATTGAATCAATTCCTGAAGAAGAATTGGTAGTATTTACAGTGACATTAGTAATTATTGGGACATCCTTTATTAATTTGACACAACTCTCTGTCGAAAGACAACTTTCATAATTAATTGGAAAAATTGCAGTTATTGCATAACAGTACTCCTCTCCTACTGCTAATACAGAAGCATCTACAAAAGATGTAT
>Ga0307998_1000585_pt1 | contig 20760 bp, 22 predicted proteins | sample Davwhametageno37_FD_203147 | JGI IMG/M metagenome (GOLD analysis project Ga0307998, IMG submission 203147) | Marine microbial communities from Davis Island wharf, Antarctic Ocean - #37 | ecosystem: Environmental > Aquatic > Marine > Unclassified | place: Antarctic Ocean: Davis Island wharf... | reverse complement strand
TTTTATCTAAGATTGAGCATGTAAATGACCGCAATGAAGCGGACCGACTTAGAGGTTTCTTAATTGGTATTAATAAGATTAATTTACCAGCATTAGAAAAAGGAAAATATTACTGGTCAGACCTAATTGGTCTCGAGGTAATTAATCAGATTGGTTTCAATTTTGGTGTCATAGATTCAATAATGGAAACTGGTTCTAATGATGTATTAGTCATAAAAGATGAGAAAGAAACATTGATTCCTTATCTAGATAATGTAGTTTTAAAGATTGATTTAGAGAAAAAAAATATCTTAGTTGATTGGGATGAAAATTTCTAAGGTAAAATTTACATTTGATGTCATAACTTTAATGCCAGAAATGTATCTGGCCCTTACTAACTATGGTGTAGTTGGTAGAGCATTTAAAGAGAAAAGCGTGGATCTTCATTTATGGAATCCAAGAAATTTTTCTCACAATCAACATAAAACAGTTGATGATAGACCTTATGGTGGTGGGCCTGGGATGCTGATGATGGCAGACCCAATAGTTAAATCAATAAAAGCCGCCAAGAAAAGACAGGGTGAGCTAGGATTTAGTGATAGTAAAGTCATTCATATGACGCCAAGAGGAAAAACATTAAATCATAAATTAGTTGAAAGCTTAGTAGAAGAAAGTAATATAATTTTTATTGCTAGCCGTTATGAAGGTATTGATGAAAGAGTTAATGCGTTTATAGATGAGGAGATTTCCGTTGGTGATTTTGTAACAAGTGGAGGGGAACTTCCAACCATGATTTTAATTGACTGCATGGTAAGACAAATACCTGGGGTTTTGAATGATTCAGAATCAGCAATACAGGACTCTTTTGTTAATGGCTTGTTAGATCATCCGCATTTTACAAGGCCAGAGATATATAACAGCATTAAGGTCCCTGATATTTTAATATCAGGTGACCATGAAAAAATAAGATTATGGCGACTTAAAGAGTCGCTAAAAATAACTTGGATTAAACGTCCAGACTTATTAGCCGCAAGGTTGTTGACGAAAGAAGAGACTCGTCTGCTTAATGAAATAAAAAATGAGCAGGAACAAGACTCTTTATAACTAAAAGGAACTAAATGATGGCAAATATTATAGAAACATTAGAGCGCGAAGAAATTGCACGACTTGGAAAGAAAATTCCTAAGTTTGCACCAGGCGACACGGTTACTGTCGGAGTAAAGGTGGTTGAAGGGACTCGAAAACGGGTTCAGGTTTTTGAGGGACTAGTAATCGCTAAAAAAAATCGTGGCCTTAATTCATCATTTATTGTAAGAAAGATTTCAGAGGGTGAGGGAATTGAAAGAACATTTCAATTACATTCACCAATAATCGAGAGCATTGTTGTTAAGAGAAGAGGGGATGTAAGAAGGGCTAAACTATTCTACTTAAGAGATCTTTCAGGAAAATCAGCTCGGATTAAAGAGCGTCTTAAAGTTCGTCCTAGTGATAGTGAATTTGAAGAAATTCCTGAAGTAGCGGCTCAGAATAATGAGCCATTACCAGTTGTTGAAGAGACTCCAACCTCTAAAGAAGAAGAGAAACCTGTAAAATAAAAATATATAATATTGAAAAACCCCACTAGATGGGGTTTTTTTTATTGTGCTAAGCTTCTTTAGATGAACCAGAAAAAAATTCAACTCAACTCAAAAAATATCACTACTATTGATGAGTTCATAGATCATCTTTGGCTTGAGGATGGCCTATCGAAAAATACCTTAAGTAGTTATCGTTTTGACTTAATATTATTTTCTAATTGGCTCTGTGAGAGTATGAATCTAGATTTAATTCATGTCTCTCAATCAGAAATACAACAATATTTGGCATACAAATTTCCGACTTCACAAGCAAGAAGCATTTCGAGATTATTGGCTACTTTACGAAGGTTATATCGATTTCTACTAAGAGAAAAGAGAGTTGATCAAGACCCTACACTTAAATTACAAACACCAAAAATACCAAAAACATTACCAAAAATTTTAAGCGAAGAGGAGGTTGAAAGTCTTTTAAATTCTCCTAATACGAAATCACCGCTAGGATTAAGAGACAAAGCTATGCTCGAATTGATATACGCGTGTGGGCTTAGAGTAACTGAATTAGTTGGTATTTTATTAACAGAAGTTATTATAACTGATGGAATTATTCGGGTAACAGGTAAGGGGAGTAAGACACGATTAGTCCCTATGGGGGAAGAGTCTGTTGACTGGGTTCAGCAATATATCGCTAACGCTAGGCATGATATTTTAAAAAATAAAACATCAAAATTTTTATTTGTTACATCAAGGGGTGGGGCAATGACTCGCCAGGCTTTCTGGTATTTGATTAAGAAATATGCCTTAATCACCAGTATTAAAAAACCTCTTTCCCCGCATGTATTAAGGCATGCATTCGCAACTCATTTAATTAATCATGGTGCAGACCTTAGAGTAGTGCAAATGTTACTTGGGCACAGCGATATTTCGACAACACAGATTTATACTCACGTAGCAAGAGAGAGACTTAAGAAACTGCATCAAGAACATCACCCACGCGGATAATCAATGAGATTGATAGTGATGATAAATAGATTGTTTAAGCCTATTGATTAGTTTTTATAAAATTTGTTAGTAGCGTTAATGAATCTTTCTCATTTTCATCGCTAGTATCAATTACAAAATCATATTTTTTAGGGGTCTCAAATTTTGAACCCATTCCTGTTAAATCTTTTATTAATCCTGCATTAGATTTTTTATATAATCCTTTTGGGTCTCTTTCGATGCAAGTTTCTATTGGGGTTGATACATATATCAATACAAAGTCTTTATCCCCTATTATTATTTTTGCAGCTTCTCTTAGATTTTCTACTGGAGATATCGTGGATACGATTACACAATCTAATTGTTTTAGTAGCAATTTTGATATTTCGGCTATCCTTCTTATATTTTCATACCTAGAGCCTTCGCTAAAATTTAAATCTGATGATAGTCCAGACCTGACATCATCTCCATCAATTAGAATGCTAGAAAGCTTTTGTTCTCTAAAGAAGTCAATTAAACCATTTGCCAATGTTGTTTTTCCTGAGGCAGACAATCCAGTGAACCAAATAACTTTTTTCATTTTTCCCTTTCAGTAAAAAATTGATTGAATATTTAGCGCTCCAATACAACTCCAACAAAATCTGTATCTGGTAAAATATTTTTTTTACTTATTTTAAGTAAAATTTTCTTCACGTTATATTTTTTCTTAATCTCAGTAGAAATTTCCTCACCTAATGATTCAAGTAGTTTGTAATGGTGCGTTTCACCAATTTTTTTTATTAAATGTTCAATTTCAGCATAATCAATTGTGTCATTAAGATTATCACTTTCGAATTTAGTATTTATATTTAGCTCAATATCAATATTTATTATTAGTATTTGTGATTCAGCCCTCTCGGCAGCAGGAACGCCAATTTTAGTCTTAAGATTGATTCCGTGAAGAAAAATATGGTTTGTCATGAAAGATAGGCAGTTTTCAAATATAATTAGCTATATGATAAATCAAATTTCACTTGTTTTAATGGCTTATTTTGTTGGTTCATTATCCTTTGGGATAATAACTAGTTATTTTTTTAAAATATCAGACCCTAGATCAATTGGCTCTCGAAACACTGGGGCAACTAATGTAATGAGGACAGGCAATAAATTTGCAGCATTATTAACATTATTAGGAGATATTTTAAAAGCAACGCTTGTTATTTTTATTGCCACTTATATTGGTGTGAGCGAGACTTACTTAGTGATAATTTCTATTGCAGTTTTATTAGGGCACATTTTCCCAATTTATCATAAGTTCCAAGGGGGAAAGGGAGTAGCAACTGCACTTGGAATTTTATTAGGCATTGATTGGTTACTAGCATTATTTGTTTTTATTGTATGGCTATGTGTATTCACTATCTGGAGATATTCATCTTTGGCTGCTATATTAGCAACATTATCGGCGCCAATTATTAGTTATTCCCTAGAATTTTCTAGTGAAATCTTATGGCTAAATATTATAATTGCGGCTCTAGTCATTTATCGACATAAAGCCAACATTAAAAATCTACTAAATGGCACAGAGTCTGGATTTAAGAGATAGAATAAATTTCAGATAATCTCCATCTTGGCTTAACAGTATACTTAAAGTCATTTTTTGCTGACAAATGATAACGAAGAGCTCCAGCTAGAGCAATCATGGCACCATTATCGGTACAGAACTCAAATGCTGGAAAAAAAACTGTAAAATTATTTTTTGATGAAAGTTGAGTTAATTTCTTCCTCAATTGTTTATTTGCCCCGACTCCACCTGAGACGACTAGTTGGTTTAGATTTAGATGTTTCAATGCTAAAAATGACTTTTTTACTAAAACATCAGTAATAGCTTCCTGAAATTCATAAGCAATATTTGCCTTAATGGATTCATTTAGAATTTCTTGTTTTTTAACAAGAGTAAGGACAGCTGTTTTTAATCCACTAAAGCTAAAATTAAATCCATGACTATTAAGTAGTGGGCGAGGTAGGGTAAAAAAAGGACTCCCTTTCTCGGCTAAATTTGAAAGAGCCTGCCCTCCAGGGTAACCTAGACCAAGTAGTTGAGCGGTTTTATCAAAAGCCTCTCCTGCTGCATCATCAAGGGTATCTCCTATAATACTGTAATCTCCAATTGCTCTCACATGAATTAATTGGCTATGACCACCCGAGACTAAAAGAGCTAAAAATGGAAATGAAGGCCTTTCTTTTTCTAACATTGGAGCTAATAAGTGCCCCTCCAGATGATGGATGGGGATAGAAGGTATATTCAATGAACACGCCATGGCTTCGGCAACACAGCTCCCAACTAAAAGAGCTCCCGAGAGCCCTGGTCCTGAAGTGTATGCAATGCTATCAATTGCATCTATTTGAAGTGACAGGTCTTTGAGGAGTTGATCAATTAAGGGGATAATGTTACTTATATGGTTTCTGGATGCTAACTCAGGTACAACGCCCCCATATTCAGCATGGAGCTTAATTTGCGAGTGCAAAGTATGCCCTAGCAATCCTTTTTTAGTGTCATAAAGAGCTATGCCTGTTTCATCACATGATGTTTCGATTCCTAGAACTAGCATTATAATTTAGCTTTTTGTTATAATTAGGTTGAAAAAAATGAATATTAGCATTAAAATGAGCGACTTATCGATTAGAGTATAATAATTCTATTTGAACACAATATAACTATAAAGAGATAATGAATGTCAACAATCAAAGTAAAAGAAAATGAGCCATTTGATGTAGCACTGAGAAGATTCAAGCGTCTAATTGAAAAAACAGGCCTATTGAATGATCTTAGAGCTCGAGAGTTTTATGAAAAACCAACGTGGGAACGTAAACGAAAAGCTGCAGCCGCAGTCAAGAGACAATATCGTCGGTTAAGAAACCAAATGCTCCCTCCTAAACTTTATTAAAATTAATTTTATGTCCTTGAAAGTAAAAATTAATGAGGACATGAAATCCGCAATGCGTAGTAAAGACTCTGCGCGTCTTGGAGCCATAAGACTCCTACAATCAGCCCTAAAACAAAAAGAAGTCGATGAGAGAATAGATATCGGTGATGGTGATGTATTGACTATTATTGAGAAGATGTTGAAACAAAGAAGAGATTCAATTGATGCCTTTAAGAAAGCAGATCGACAAGACTTGGTTGAAAAAGAAGAATTTGAAGTATCGGTACTTATGCAATATATGCCTGAGCCTTTAAAAGAAGCTGAAATCGTAAATATTATCGATCAAGCCATTAAAAATCTTAGTGCATCTTCAATGAAAGATATGGGTGCTGTTATGAGTGCTGTTAAACTAGAACTTTCAGGTAAAGCAAATATGGCAGATGTTTCTCAAAAAATTAAATCAAAATTAACTTAAATTTAATATTTCTTCACGCGAATTTTTGATCTTAATTAAAATAATTAAGATACTATTTCATAATGATCCCTGAATCTTTTATCCAAGAACTTCTAAATAGAGTTGATGTTGTTGATATCATCGATAAAAAAGTTCAGCTAAAAAAAGCGGGAGCAAATTTTGTAGCATGCTGTCCTTTTCACCAAGAAAAATCTCCTTCTTTTACCGTTAGCCCATCAAAACAATTTTATCATTGCTTTGGTTGCGGGGAACATGGGTCTGCTATTAGTTTTCTGATCGAATACGAAGGGTTGTCATTTGTTGAAGCAGTTAATGAATTAGCAAATACAATTGGACTTAAGGTCCCAAATGAAGATTTTTCCGAAAAAAAAAATATAAATGAGAATTCTAAATTAGAAGAGGCACTGAAAATTGCAAATAACTTTTATCAAGCACAGCTTAGAAAGTCACCTAAGGCAATTGCTTACTTGAAGTCAAGAGGTCTATCTGGTCAAATTGCTAAAGAATTTTCAATAGGATACGCTCCCGAAGGGTGGCAAAACTTAGAGAATGCTTTTAAGAACTATCAAGATCAGACTCTTATTGATGCGGGATTAATTCAAAAAAATGACCAGGGACGATATTACGATAGATTCAGAAACCGGATCATATTTCCGATTCATAATGCCAAGGGAATAGTTATTGGTTTTGGTGGAAGAGTGATTGACTCTGAGGATAACCCGAAATATTATAACTCTCCAGAAACTGCATTATTTCAAAAAAGCTATGAATTATATGGTCTCCTTGCTGCTAGAAAATCAATTCGAGATAATAGTTATGTTTTGGTGGTGGAAGGTTATATGGATGTTGTAGCACTTGCACAACATGGCATAAATAATGCGGTCGCAACTCTCGGAACCGCAACTACTCTATTTCACATTAAAAAACTTACACGTTATTCAGATGAAATTATTTTTTGTTTTGATGGAGACAATGCAGGACGCACTGCAGCATGGCGTGCAATGAATAATTCATTAAGTGCTGTGACTGATAAGACCCAGCTTAAGTTCTTATTTCTACCAAACCAGCACGACCCAGACTCATTTGTAAGGGAACACTCAAATGATGCATTTAGGGCTCTAGCCAAAGAAGCGATTCCGCTAACAGAATATATTATTAAATATCTAACACAAGATAATGATCTTGTTAGTCAGGAGAGTAAGGTAAAGTTTCTTAACGACCTTGAGCCAATAATAAAACAATTCTCAGCCAAAAAATTATTATTATTGTTTAAGAAAAGAATTGCGCAATTAGTTGATCTTGATATCCAGGAAATTGATCAAATATTTAAAATAAAATTTACAAAAGAAGGGATTAAAAATACAACACCTAGAAGCAACAGGATCCCAATATCTACTACTAGGCGATACTGTCTTTTTACAATTTTAGAGCCTGGTATTGCTGATGAAACTGACCAGGAAATGTTTCTTAGTGAAAAAATTGACGATCAGCTGGCAAGAGCAATTATTGAAATATCAATAGGGGAAAATAAGAAAAATACTGCTAGTATTATGCATTTATTATCAAATCGTTTTGACCAAGAAATCATTGGTCAATTACAAACTCAATTAGCTTCATTCGATCAAACAATGGACATTGATCAAGAAGTCGATGCATTGCGATTATCTATTAAGAAAAAGCATTTATCAGCATCAAAAAGGACAGTATTGGATCAAATAAAACAAAAAAGCCTTCAGTCCTTAACAGATGAAGAAAAAAAATTTTTGCGAAACATGGGAAAGAGTTAAATAACTGATTTTTATAGTTTTTTTATATATCAATAAGACAATTTTATTGACATAAATATAATGAGTTGTTAAAATCCCCGATCTTTATCCGAAAGATAAAAAAATACAAATTTCACAGCCCCATTATATTTAGAGGTAAGTATGGCCAGACCTAGAAAAAATCCAGAAGACAAAAAAACACAACGCGTTACTCGCGTTAAGAAATTAAAAGATCTTTATTTAAAAGATGCTGAAAATAATCCTGCGGAAGCAGAAAATCGAAGAATGCAACTTAAAGCTCTTATTATTCTTGGTAAGGAAAGAGGTTATTTAACTTACGCAGAAATTAATGATCATCTTCCTGATGGTGTTTCAGAAGGCGATCAGGTAGAAGGAATTGTTGGAATTATTAATGACATGGGAATTATGGTTTACGATCAAGCACCAGATGCAGAAGCCCTATTGATGTCAGACGCTCCAGCACCCGTCACTGATGAGGAAGCTGCAGAAGAAGCTGAACAAGCCCTAGCAACTGTTGATTCAGAATTTGGGAGAACTACAGATCCAGTTCGCATGTATATGCGAGAAATGGGTACGGTAGATTTATTAACTCGCGAAGGTGAAATAGAAATTGCAAAAAGAATTGAAGAAGGACTGAGACATATGGTTCAAGCTATTTCAGCTTGCCCGACCATTATCGATGACTTAATGATTATGAGTGAAAAGGTTAAGAACAAAGAGCTGGGAGTAGATGAGTTTATAGATGGACTAATTGATTTGGAAGCTGAGAAAGAAATGGCAAAAGTTGAGGCAGCCCTTCTTCCACAGGTGGAAGAAGAAAATGCAGAAGAGGAAGATGAAAATGAGACTGGTAAGGCCAGCGGAATGTCTCCAGAAGATCTAGCCCATTTAACCGAAGAAGTATTATCAAGATTTAATAAAATAAAGAAGGCACACAAAAAATTATCCGAACTACGCAATCAAAATAAGTGGATTGATGATTCAGAATATAGTAAGCACCAAGATATTATTTTAAAAGAGCTTATTAATTTTAGATTTGCTTCGAAATTTGTTGAGTTACAGTGCGATAAAGTAAGGACTGTTATTATTAAGATTAGAATGCATGAAAGAGTAATTAGGGAATTCTGTATCGAAGAATCAAGAATGCCTCGAACACATTTTATTAAGAGCTTTCCAGGAAATGAGACAAATTTAAAGTGGCTGAAAGAAGAAATGAAGGTCGACAAGCCTTACGTTGAAGGTCTGGAAAAATTAAAACATTCAATTGTTGACCAACAAAAAAAAATGATTAGCCTACAAGAGATGTTAGGAATACCTATCAAGAATTTCAAAGAGGTTAATAAGAAGATGGTAGGTGGCGAGGCTAACGCGCGAATAGCAAAAAGAGAAATGATTGAAGCAAACCTTAGACTTGTTATATCAATTGCTAAAAAATATACTAACCGAGGCCTACAATTCCTTGACTTAATTCAGGAAGGCAATATTGGTTTAATGAAAGCCGTAGATAAATTCGAGTATCGTAGAGGGTATAAATTTTCTACTTATGCTACTTGGTGGATTCGTCAAGCAATAACTCGCTCTATTGCTGATCAAGCAAGAACTATAAGGATTCCAGTACATATGATTGAGACTATTAACAAGATGAATCGAATTTCTAGGCAAATTCTTCAATCTACAGGGCAGGAGCCTGAGCCTTCTGAATTAGCTGAGAAAATGGAAATGCCTGAAGAGAAAATTAGAAAAATATTAAAAATATCTAAAGAACCAATTTCAATGGAAACCCCGATAGGAGATGACGAAGATTCTCATTTAGGTGATTTTATTGAGGATGTTGGAACACTTACCCCTGATGACGCAGCTATATATTCGAGTCTGAGACATGTCACCTCTGATATTTTAGAGGGGTTAACACCAAGAGAAGCAAAAGTTCTAAGAATGCGATTTGGTATAGAGATGAATACAGACCACACTCTAGAAGAGGTAGGCAAACAATTTGATGTTACTCGTGAGCGTATTCGTCAAATTGAAGCTAAAGCCTTACGTAAGCTAAGACACCCGACGCGATCAGACCGATTAAAAAGTTTCCTAGAAGGTAAAGAGTAAAATATAGGGCCTGTAGCTCAGTTGGTTAGAGCAGAGGACTCATAATCCTTTGGTCCCTGGTTCGAATCCAGGTGGGCCCACCAAATACTGATTTAACATAAAGAGATACACAAATGCTTACTGAGCTATTCATTCTTATTATTAATTATGTGGTGCATGCGTAGAGCCAAAGAAAAATTAGCCAATGAAAAATTTGGCTATTACTCCCCTAAAGGAAAAATTCTAGCAATCTCCTTGGTAATCAAATTAGGACTGGGATTTGGTAAGGTTAAAAAGATTTTTGCAAAAATTTTAACAGCAATAAATAAAAATAATCCAATCGATTTGGTATATCACGACCTTAAATTTAGAATATACCCTTACAACAACACAATAGAATCGAAAATGTTTGTTAGTTCAAGGCTAAGGGAAGCTAAGGAGCTGCATATAATTTCTAGATTCATAAAGAATGGTGGAATATTTTTGGATATAGGGGCCAATATTGGTTATTACTCATTGATGGCGGCAAAACTCGGAGCAGAAAAAGTCATAGGTATTGAGCCAAACCCAATAGTACTAAATAGATTTAGAGAAAATATAAAATTTAATGAGCTTGATAAAAAAATTAAGACATTCCAAATAGGCCTTGGTGGGAAAAAAGATACGATGGATCTTCATCTTTCTCATGAAGATATGGGAAGTAGTTCTATTCTGAATAACAATCTTAATTCTGAGAAAATTAAAATAAAGATTATTCCTTTGTTAAGATTATTGAAAGAAGAAAATATTAAAAAAGTCGACGTATTGAAAATTGATGTAGAAGGGTATGAGGATAGAGTGTTGTTTCCATATTTCGAAGGGTTAGAAAGAAAGTTTTATCCTAGATTAATTCTTATGGAAGATAGCAGCCAAAAAGACTGGGAAAAAAATATCTTAGAGTGGTTGCTAGCAAGTGGCTATAATATTTTAGCGAGAACTAAAGGAAATATTCTTATTACTACAGAAAAATATCAAGACTAAGACCATGAGCATGAAAATATACTTAATTTCAATTATGACTTTTTTAGTAGCGGTAACTCCGCTAATTGCGTGCGCTGAAAATGTTAATCAAATTAAAAATTTAATGCAACCTGATCGTTCTAGCTATACAAAAGAAACTAAAATTACAGACCCAAATAAATTATTTAAAGAGTTAGAAAATTATGACTCTTATCGACCTGATTCTTATAGTGACGCAGTAAGAAATCCTTTTGGTGATAAAAGATATAGAAACCTAAAATTTACAACTGAGGATTAGAATTAAATTTGTTAGTAAATTTCTCAATTATTGAGGAATAGTTCTTCCAACTATCTACTCCTTTACTATTAATTTTATTTCTAATTTGAATGTCGCTTGCTGTGGTAACTGATCTTTTGTTGTTACCAATTTCTAGATAACTTTTATTAAATTTTAGGCCTAGGTAGTTAAATATTTTTTTTGTTTCCTGCTCTGGGTTATTAATTAATAATTCATAGTCAAGTTCAAAAATTTCTTGTCCGCATAGTCCTTTCCAAAAAACCATCATGTCCTCATAAAGTTGATAATATTTAATTATGTCATCCTGGTCGTAAGAGAACTCTAAAATTCCTTCAGCAAACAATGTTTTATATAGCGAGTAGGAAATTGCAATAGGGTTACGCGATGTATGAATAATTTTTGCATGGGGAAACATCTTCATGATATATCCTACCCAGTAAAAATTTAGTGGTAATTTATCAACAACATAATTCTTGTCAGTAATATAGCTTAGTCGATCATAATAATCTTGAACTATATTTTCTAATATGGAAGTATATTCGTTATCTGAAGTTTTGATATTCATAGCTTCGGACATAGACTCATGGATACTACTTAATTCCCCAGCACCAAAGATTAATTCATTATTTGATAAAATTTGCTCAACTAAGGAAGACCCAGATCTAGGCATTCCTAGAATAAATATAGGAGTAATTTTATCGTTTACTTCACATAAAAAATTACTTGTTTTTAGTTTATTTGAATACTTATACTTAATTCTCTCAAGAAATTCTCTTGTTTTAGAATAATTAAATTTACTCTCGTTCTTCATACACAAATTTGCTTTAGTTATATGTGCACTAAAATTAAATAAGTCATCCTGGTCATCATAGATCTTGGCTAAGGTAAAATTTAGGAACGCCTTATTTCTATCTGATAACGAAGTTATTTTATCTAACTCTAGTATATTTTTTGCAAGATTATCTGATATTTTTATAGTTTGAACTCTAGATAATGCGTAGTAGGCTTCGTAGTAATTATGATCTAAATTGAGAGCCATAATCAAATTTTTTACAGCCAATTCCTTATTACCAGACCAGATATAGTCAGACCCTAATAAAAAATAATTTTTTGGATTAGAAGAATTAATTGAAATTGCTATTTTATGATGTTTTATTGCGAGGTCATATTTTAAATCTCGAATATAAGCCTCTGCAAGTAACTGATGGACATATTCATTTCGGTTATCTTTCTTTAGTGAGTTATTAAAGTGTTGAATAGCTTTTTTATTTTTTCTTATCTGTAAATATAGGTTACCAAGATTTATTTCAAATTGTACTAAATCACTTAATTTATAAGCCTTTTTATAATTTTCTATAGCTTTATCAAGACAGTTCATTTCATGATATGCCATTCCTATATTTCCAATTGCTTCTGTGAAATCTGAATTCAGTTCTAATGTTTTTTGAAAGTCTTTGATTGCTTCACTCGATTTCTTGAGCGCAACTAAAATAATCCCTCTATAGTTATAAGCAATATAATTTTGCTTATTATTTTTGATGAGTTTATTAATTTTTCTTAATGCTAATTGGTAGCTACCTTCAGAAAAAAGTTTTTGAACCTCATTAAGCTCTTCGTCAATATTTTTCATTTTAATTATATTATTTGAGATTAGGTATTTAGAGTATTCTTAACAATTTAATATTACCATTTAATAGTTTTCCCTGAGTAGTCTAAATATTCTCCAGAGTTCTTTTGAGATAATTTTTCAATTTGCTGAATCATTCCAGTCACACTTTCAGTGCTATTAATCCATGCATTTGATCCCCCCATATCAGTTTTCACCCAACCTGGATGAAGCGTTAATGTTGAAATCTCCTTACTCTCAAGATCATACGTCATACTTCTCATCATACTATTTAGAGCAGTTTTAGATGTGCGATACATATAGGAGCCACCACTAGTATTATCATCAATGCTTCCCATCTTACTTGTAATGGAAACAATTTTTTTTTGGCGACTTCTCATAACCTGATCTAGGAAAGATTCAATTACAACATATGGAGCTATCGTATTAATTTTAAAGCTTTCTATCCATTCTTCTGTATCTATACTTCCAAGAGCCCCTGAGCGATATATACCAGCATTATTTAACAAAATATCTATTGTTCTTTCTTTAAGTGTATTTGAAAGGTCTTTAATCTCATTTAAATTTCCAACATCTAATTGAAAAATTTCGATAGATGAAAATTTTTTTTGTAAAATTTCTAGTTCATTTGAATTTGATAGATTCCTACAGCATGCTAATATCGACCATCCTAGTTGACTATATTGTCGAACAAATTCTAACCCTAACCCCCGATTAGCTCCAGTAATTAGTATAGTAAAATTATTCATATATTTTTCGCTCCCCACTAGATTATTAATTCTTATTTAATAAGACTATACTCAATTCCTTGTAATTTTAATCAACAACAGGATAGTTATATGAGTAAATGGCTAATAATTCTCTCCTTATTAATATTTTCGAACTTAAGTGCAGCTGAGTTAGAAAAATACTGTACTGCCAGCCTTGCAGAAGGCAATTTTCATAAAACTGATTGTAGTGTCAATTCAAAATTTGAAAATAAGACGTACTGTTTTGGAAATAAAAAATCTCGGGATATTTTTTTAGAGGATCCAAAGCCCATGCTTAACGATGCGATAGCTTTCTATGAAAAAAATAAAAAAGTTGAGCGTACGAAGTTATCTCAAGAGCAGGCAGACCTAGCTTTGAATGATCCTGATTGTGATTTATCAAATCGTGATCTGGGGTATTTAAATTTTAATGGAAAAGATTTAACCCATTGCATTATGGTCAACACGAGTTTTTTTGGTGCAGACCTTAGAGGTGCAAATTTTTCTGGATCAAATTTACAGCGTGCTTATTTGAACTTAGCAAGACTTGAGAGGGCGAATTTCTCTGGTGCTAATTTGAGAGAAGCTGTCATATTTCAGCCAATTTTTGGACAAACAAATTTTAAATCTGCAAATCTTTCAGGGGCTAGGGTTATTGGAACACTAGGAAATGTTGATATGTCATATGCGAGCGTGATAGGTGGCAAATTTGGATTAGATGTAGGTAACCAGCCTATGGGTCAAATGAAATTTGATTCTTCTGCAGGAAAATTTTATAAGGCTAACTTTGAGGGGGCTGATCTTAATATTGCAAGTTTTATCTTTGGTGATCTCAGGGAAGCAAATTTAAGCAATACTAATCTTTATCGTGCTGAATTAATTCAGGCAGATTTACGTGGAGCCGATCTTACTGATGCTGATTTAACTGATGCTAATGTTGACGGTGCTGATTTTGAGGGTGTAATTGGTTTAAATACTATAAAAGGATTTAAAACATTACAAGGCAAATGTATTAATTGTGGAATGAAGTAATAAAGTAATTTAACTTCTAGATTAAATAGCCAAAAAAAATGCCCCTTAGGGGCATTTTTCTGAACTTATTTTAGTATTAATTAACTGCTGCTTTAAGTGCTGCACCAGCTTTGAAGCTTGGAGCATTACGTGCAGGTATTTTTAATTCCGCACCTGTTTGAGGGTTACGGCCTGTTCTCGCTGCTCTTTTAGAAACTTTGAATGTACCAAAGCCAATAAGAGTAACTGTGTCACTCTTTTTTAGAGCATTTGTAATTGCTTCAACAGTAGCATCAATTGCTCTACCTGCATCTGCTTTTGTTGATGAAGTCGCATTTGCTACTGCTTCAATAAGTTCGCCTTTGTTCATGTAGTATCTCCCAGTAAAATTTTTATTTATTTATAAAGTATCGCTAAACCATGTATACGGCTAAGGTAGGACAACTTTGCCAATGTTCTTTTATCTTGTCAATAACTATATTTTATTTATTTTCTTTTATATTGTATTTTGATTAATGTTACACTAATCATATGGATGATATAAAGCGTGGAGGTTTTAGGTTTGGATCTGGAAGAAAAACTGGCAGTGGTTATTTTGGAGAGAAAACAAAAGTAATTAGGGTGCCTGCGAGTCGGGTTGTTGAAATTAAAAAATATATAAAAAGTCGATATCAGACAGTCAGTACAGATGCGCTAATGTCACCTCATCTCTCCCCCAGAAAAAGTTACTTAAATTTGTTTGACTATAAGGTGCCTGCTGGATTTCCTTCGCCGGCGGATGACCATATTGAAAAAGCATTAGATTTGAATGAGTATCTGGTTACAAAAAAAGAAACAACTTTTTTTGTAAAAATTAAGGGTGATTCAATGATTGATGCAAGTATTCATGATGGAGATATTGTTATTGTAGATCGATCAAAACAAGCAAAAATTGGAGATATTGTATTGGCTTCTGTAGATGGAGATTTTACAATAAAAATATTAGCTAAGCACTTATCCCAGCCACGGCTTTTGCCAGCCAATGAAAAATTCCAGCCTATTGTTGTTAATGAAAATATGCAATTTGAGATATGGGGAGTAATAACAGGCGCTGTTAGAAAGTTTTAGATTATGATCGCGCTAGTAGATATAAACAATTTTTATGTTAGCTGTGAGCGCCTATTTAATCCAAAATTAATTAATAAACCCATTGTAGTGCTAAGCAATAACGATGGGTGCATTATCTCTCGTAGTGAAGAGGCCAAGTCCATTGGAATTAAGATGGGGGTACCGCTCTTTAAGGCACAATCATTAATTAATCATTATAAAGTAAAGGTATTATCCTCAAACTATCCTCTATATGCGGACATAAGTTCTAGGGTAATGAGATTAGTATCAGAGTTTACAAGCCATCAGGAGGTATATTCAATTGATGAATGCTTTATAAATTTAGCTGGACATAATGATCATCAGGACATAGCAGCAACAATTAAAGAAAAATTGTGGGTGAATCTTAGGATGCCAGTTTGCGTTGGCATAGGCTCAACAAAAGTTTTAGCAAAGTTTGGTAATCATTGTGCAAAAAAACAAAGTGATTGGAATGGAATCTGCTTAACTAATTTGTTATCGGATGAATTTATAAATACTGTGATGAATGAATTTTCTGTAAACAAGGTATGGGGAGTGGGTGAAAAGATGACCCAGAAGTTAAATTTAATGAATATATATTCAGTGCTGGATCTAAAAAAATCAAATGCAATACATATTAAAGATGAATTAAATATAAATGTTGCTCGAATCATTTATGAATTAAACGGAATAATTTGTTTCCCTCTCGAGCAAGGTCTGACTAATAGAAAACAGATTGTTACATCTAGAAGTTTTGGTAGGGCTGTATCGAATTATCAGGGGTTGGTTGAAGCAGTCACAACTTTTGTTGCTAAGGCAACATTAAAGCTCAGGAACCAAGGCTCATTGTGCTCCAAGGTATCTATTTTTATTCGAAGCAGCCCTTTTAGGAAAGAAACACATTTTTATCAAAATATTATAACCATTCCATTCACTGGCCCAACAAGCAATACAGAGTTAATTTTAAAGGAAAGCTTGAAAGGATTAAATATAATTTATAAACATAATATTTTATATGTTAAATGTGGAATTATTTTATCTGATTTAATTGATGAGAAAAATAGCCAAAGAAATCTTTTTTTTGAGGATACAAAAAAAGATAATAATTTAATTTTTATTATTGATAAAATTAACAATAGGTTTAATAGCGACACATTACGTTTAGCCACACAGCCACTTAGTCCAAAATGGGGTATGAGGCAAATGAAAAAAAGTCCTTCATATACAACTTCATGGAACGAATTACTAGTAGTGAATTAATCAGTTAATGGAGGAAGAGCTGGGTCTAATTGAATGAATCGGTTGCTGGCTTTCAAGTAAACAATCCAGCCTTGAAAATAGAGTGTACTTGCAGTTGGATCCAATTGAATCTTAAATGGGGGTTTACCACGATGTGTTAATTTATCTCCAGCAATTAAATTATAGGTTTTTAATTTTCCCTCGCTGTCGATAGTACAAATAGATTGATCGGCTAGCGATTCAAGGTGAAAGTAAGACGATGGCTTATCAGGGGTTTTAGTTGTAAAAGAAGTAACGGGAGACGACTGAATAGTGCAGATAAAATTTAGGACTGTATTAGTTACTGGTTTACTCGAGATATCAATAATATTCTGTTCAGTCAAATTATCTGTATTGATAGTTTCTTCAGGAGCAAAAACTATCATTGGAGAAGATTCTAGATTATCTGGACTATCTATTTCTTCTTTAACTATTGAGTCCATTTCTTTTGGCTGTTCAATAATAAATAATAAATAAACAAATAAAATAATGAATAAAATGATAGATAGAATAATCATATTCATGTTCTTATATCGACTAAAAAAATTATTCAGAGGTTCAGCTGGGTTAGGCTTAGTAGAATCCAAAATTATTGGCTCATTTTCTTCGTAAGAAATAACCTTATGAATGCTAACATTTAAAATTTTTGCATAGCGCTCTATCGCTAGTTTGCGAAAGTAAGGTGTAGAATAACCATGGCTAAGGTTTTCTTCAATTGATTTAATTTGCGATACACTAAGTGTTAATTCCTTAGATACCACTTCAATATTTATTTTTAAGCGTTTTCGTGCCCTAAATAATACCGATCCATCATAGCTATAATTTTTGTCCTGGGTTTCTCTCATAGCAGTCTAAATGCAATAATTGAAACAATAGTTGGAATTAATGCACCTAAGAATAAACCTGTTGGGGTGATAGTATTTTCTGAGAAATGCTTGCGTAGTATCGAGATGCCGGCAGGGTTAGGTGCGTTAGCAATAACCGTTAAGCCACCTCCAGTCACTGCACCAGCAACAAGCGCAACCTTGAACTCATCTGACAAACCTTCGACCAAAGAACCTAAATAGGTTAGTGCGGCATTATCAGTAAATGCAGTTAGAATAGTCGCTCCAAAGTAGACGGTACTTGAGTCCATAGACATTAGAGTGGGCTCTAACCACCATTGCTGAACACCTCCAAGTACAATTAATCCAGCTAAAAAGAAAGCAACTAATAGTGCCTCATTAAGAATTAATTCATTTTGGTAGCGTTTATATGCCGTGGTGTAACCTAAAAAGAATAAAAATAATGCCATAAAAATTGCCGGGTGATGGGCAAAAAATACAACATTAACGAGGAAGAATAAATGCATCAAGATCACAGAGAAAGGAACTGTAATTGGATCTTCACTTTTCTTAATATTAATTTTTTTAAGACTATCTTTGAATATTGTTACGATTAATATGGCATTAATGAATACTGCTATTGCACTGCGCCAGCCAAAATTGGTAATCATGAACCATATATCCCAATCCCAGGTTGCACTTACCATCAGAACTGGTGGCGCTGCATATGGCGTAAGCGTGCCCCCAATCGAAATATTAACGAAAAGTACTCCTAATGTTGCGTATTTGAATTTATCACTCATTTTCTTACCAAAGTAATTCTGACCTAGAAGCATTGCAGCCAATGTCATGGCTGCAGGTTCAGTAATAAATGATCCTAATAGCGGCACAAAGGTCAGTAATAAGAAATAAATTGCTATTTCCTTATTAACTGGCATCCAGCTAGCAAATAAAAGGACAGTATCGCGTGATAGCTGGAGAATGGGTTTAGTTGCAGCAATAACCATGATGACAAAAACAAACATGGGTTCTGTAAAGTTCCTAGAATCTACATAGTCTACGGCAGTGTCTTTACCCTCTAATCCAAACATAAATAGGATTAGTACCATAGCCCAGAAGCCAAAGACGATTTCCACCTCACCCAGCAAATGAAGAATACCTGAGTATTTAGGGTTACTTCGCGCTAGATGTTCAAATTTTTTAGTAGAAAAGGTATGAAATATCGCAATTAAGAATAGGATTGCACCTATGACGTTAATAATTGAAGTGTCTAACATATTCTGATAATTTTCGATAAAAATAAAGGTTAGTATTCTATCATTCTGAACGAAGACTCTAAATATTTTTTTTGAGTCTGATAGTATGAAATTTTAATCAAGTTAATTTAGACAATTTAGCAATGAAGAAACTCTCAGAAAAAGATACTCAGCGATTGATGAGCCTTTATCAGAAAGGTGATTATCAGTCTGCTGTTGTGGAATCGAAAATTTTAATTAATAGCTACCCTGGAGAATTAATTCTTCATAATATACTTGGTGTTTGTTTGGAAAGACAAGGCTTGTTTCAGCCGGCAGCTGATGCTTATCAGAATGCTTTAAAAATTAATCCAGCTGTTCCAGAGCTCCAATTTAATATGGGGGCAATGTTGTATGCGTTAAATCGCTGGGACGATGCAATCATACATTATAAAAAAGCATTAGATATCAACCCAAATTTTACTGAAGCTTTTTTTAATATGGGAACAGCCTATCAGGCCCAAGCTCTATTTGAAAAGGCTATTGAATCTTATGGGGAGGCACTTAAGCTTCAACCTGGTTTTTATGAAGCAGTTGGTAACATTGGTACTATTAAACAATTACAAGGTGATCTAGATAGTGCAATTAAGTATTTTGAAAAGGCTTTAAGTATTAATGAAGATGCTCTAGGTCATTATAATCTGGCTGGAGCATTACGTAACCATGGAAATTTATCAATCGCTATTAATCACTATAAGAAGGCTATTGAAATAGGCACCAATGAACCAGAATTTTATTCTGATTTAGGTGATGCACTTTGGCACGATGGCCAAATAAATGAGGCTAATCAATTTTTAAGATTAGCCATCAAAATTAATCCCAGTCATTCGAGGGCTAATTATCAATTAGCAATTTACCTTTATGACAATATAATGTTTGAAGAAGCAATAAAATATTTTGAGGCCTCTCAATTTGAAGATTGGGAAGAGCGCATCTTATATTGTTTTTATAAACTCGAAAATTTTGATCAGTTTGAAGTGCGACTTAAAAAAGCCGTGACCCGTAAAAATGCATCTCCATTTTTAGCTACACTATCTACTCATTACTCACAGAATATGAAGATTAAAGATATATATAACTTTTGTCCTGCACCTCTAGATTTTGTTTGTCATGAGAGGGTTCCAGAGTTGATGGAAAATAATAGAAAATTACTATACCAACTTATAGACGATATCAATACATGCAAGATTGGAGAGCGAAAACAAAAGAGACTGTCATATGGAGTACAGTCTGCTGGTAATTTATTTAAGCGCCCTGAGAAGTCATTTAAATCTCTGGAAGTGGCATTATCGAAATTAATTAAGAATTACTTCACAACATTTAAAGAGATTCCTTGTGAATTTATTAACTTATTTCCAAAGGAGGTTGAATTTAGTAGCTCTTGGTTTGTAAAAATGCAATCGGGGGGACACTTAAGCTCACATATCCATGAAGATGGATGGATAAGCGGTGCCGTTTATCTCTCAATCCCGAAGAATGGTAAGCATCAAGATGAAGGGGGAATTGAATTAAGCACTGATGGAGATGAATACCCACGAATGCATAATGACTTCCCAAAAAAAGTATTATTACCTGAGGCAGGAGATGTTATTTTTTTCCCTTCGTCAGTTTTTCATCGTACCATCCCCTTTAATTCTGATGAGGAAAGAATATGTATTGCTTTTGATTTGAAGCCAGAGCCTAGGTAACCTGTAATTTTTTTGCCATATTAGCTAAGAAGCTCATAGCTATTTCATTATCCTCTGCTAACAATATTTTCATTTGCTTCTCAGGAATTACAATAATTTTTGC
>Ga0307998_1000584_pt1 | contig 20761 bp, 18 predicted proteins | sample Davwhametageno37_FD_203147 | JGI IMG/M metagenome (GOLD analysis project Ga0307998, IMG submission 203147) | Marine microbial communities from Davis Island wharf, Antarctic Ocean - #37 | ecosystem: Environmental > Aquatic > Marine > Unclassified | place: Antarctic Ocean: Davis Island wharf... | reverse complement strand
GTAAGAATACAATCCATACGATTTTGAAGTGTGTACGACAAATTTTGGTAACCTTAACCGTCCACACTTCTCTTCTTAAATTTTTACTTTTTAAATAGCTAATTGGGTCTAAAAAGCCCAATAATTCACAATAATCTATTGAATAAACAATAATTTTACTGAGAAAGTGTGCTGCTTATAAGCTAAAATAAAAGTAAATCAAGCATTTAGCATTTAAATAAATAGGCAAATACTTGAGCAAATACTAGGTTTTTTTTGATTTTTACCTATTACTAAATTAATAATTCATCATTATAGATGATATTCAATTTAAAAAAGACCTTAAAATTAATCAAAAAAAATATTGAAATTACATTTCTTTTTTTATTATTGATCGTTACGATTACAAGTACTACATTTTACAATAACGATAAAAAAATAGTTAATAAAAATTATAGAAATATAGTCAATAATATTTATTTTAAAAAAACAATTAATCATATTTTCGATAGTTTAATACCAAGATACAAAAATATAGATCATAAAATCTCTAAAGGTGAAACATTTAATAAAATATTAACTGATTATTCAATTACACTTGACGAAATTGTAAAAATTAAAAAAAATTTAAATTCAAATTACAATTTAAATAATCTTAAAACTAATCTTGATATAAAAATTACAATAGATGAATCAAATAATAAAAGGGTCACTTTTTTTTTATTCCCTATATCCAGAACCAAAAAAATTCAACTAACTAGAAATCTAGAAACTGATTTATTTGAAAAAAAAATAATACTAACAAATTTAAATAAAAGAATTATTTTTAAAGAAGGAAAAATTTTACAGAGTTTATATAAGACTGCTCTTGACTTAAATGTTCAACCAAACATAATTATCGAATTTGCAAGAATTTATGGATTTCAAGTTGATTTTCAAAGAGACATTAGAAGAAATGATAATTTCCAGATTATGTATGAAGTTTTTGAAGACGACGATGGCAAGGTGTTTGAAACAGGGAATATAATTTTTGCAGATCTAAAATTAAGTGGAGTAAATAATTCATTATATTATTTTGATAAAAAAAATAATGAAGGGCATTATGATGAAAATGGCAAGAGTGTTAAAAAAGCTTTAATGAAAACACCTATTAATGGTGCAAGACTTTCTTCTGCTTTTGGAATGAGAAAGCACCCTATCGATGGTTACAACAAAATGCACAGAGGGACAGACTTTGCCGCTCCAAAGGGAACACCTATTATGGCTTCTGGAGACGGTGTTATAAAAAGAGCCAGATGGTGTGGTGGTGGAGGTAACTGTGTTAAAATAAGACATAATTCAACTTATCAAACAATCTACGCACATATGCTAAAATTTGGACGAGGAATAAGAGAAGGAGTAAGAGTTAAACAAGGTCAAATAATTGGATACGTTGGCTCAACAGGTAATTCAACAGGTCCACATTTACATTACGAAGTAGTTAAGAATGGAAAAAAAATAAATTCACAGAAATTGAGGCTGCCTTCTGGAAAAATACTAAAGGGCAAAAATAGAAAAATATTTGAAATTAAAAAGATTAAATTAGATGTTTTAAAATCAGAATTAATTATTGGTTTGAATTAACTTGTTGCTGACTTTTTTTGTGTCATCTTTTTTTCAACGGTTTTTATATCCTTTTTAACCAATGGTTCTGGAACAATCTTTTTAACTAACGGTTCTGGAACAGTCTTTTTTACAGTATTAACTTCAGTTTTAACAAGCTTTTCATCCTTAACTTCAGCTGAGTTTATGGCTACTTCTGAAGACGATTCACCTGGCTTTACTGTTACAGCGGGAGATGAATTAATTCTTGCTAATCTAATGCTTTCCTGCTCATTTTGAACTCTAGTAAAGTGATCAGCATGTTGAAAGTAATTTTCAGATAAAATTTTATCTTCGTTTGCCAAAGCTTCTCTCGCTAAATCATTATACTTTTCAATTAGCTTTACAGCATTATGATTATTTCTACTCGGAACGCTTCTTCGAAAATTATCATTATTAGAAAATTTTGACCCTTCATTATTACTTCTAAATGGTGGTCTTCTATTGTTGTTGCTATTATTACTTCTAAATGGGGGTCTTCTATTGTTGTTACTATTATTACTTCTAAATGTTACCATATTTTTATATTTTAATTTAAATTTTAGTGCTGATTATGCAGCGATCATTATTACCATAATCTTTTATGGCTTTGTTTATGTAAAAACCTTCTTCTTTTAATATTTTTTTAACTTTATTTTTTTGATTAAAGCCAATCTCTAAAATAAATCTACCATTTTTCTTAATCAGAGTGCCTGCTTTATTAATAACTTTTCTGATTTTTGAAAACCCATCAAGCCCACCATTTAAAGCTAACCTTGGTTCAAAGTTAACAACGTTTTTTTCCAAATATTTTAAATTAGAAAATTTAATATAAGGAGGGTTCGAAACAATAAGATCATATTTCCCAATTTTAAAATTGTCAACACTAGAATAAAAAAATTTTACCCTTCTCATTAAATTTAGTTGTTTTGCATTGAATTTACTTACATTTATACTTTTTTTAGAGATATCAATCCCAGTTCCATAAAAATTAGGTCTCTCTTTTAGTATAGATAAAAGGATGCACCCAGATCCAGTTCCAATATCTAAAACTTGCAATTGTTCACTCTTTGAATAGATTTTTAAAACTTGCTCTATTATTAGTTCTGTATCGGGCCTTGGAATTAGCACATCTTTATTGACAAAAAATTCATCTTTCCAAAACTCTTTTTTATTTATTAAATAAGCAATTGGTTCCCCTTTTTTTCTTCTTTCGATTAAACTTTTAAATTTGTTTAATTGTCCTGAGTTAAGAAGTTCTTTAGGGTTTAAAATAATATGTTTTTTATCTCTTTTAATTGAGCTGGATAACAATATCACACTATCAAGCTGAGGATTGAGTATGTTATTTTTTTGCAAGGTGTCAATTCCCTCATTTAGAATATTTTCTATATTCATTTTATTTAAGATTGCTTAATTTTTCTTCCTGTGCTTGCAATGTTAAGCTTTCCACCATTTCATCAAAGGCTTCACCTTCTAGAAAAGCTTCAAGCTTATGTAGTGTTAGATTGATACGATGATCTGTCACTCTTCCTTGTGGAAAGTTATATGTTCTAATTCTTTCGGAGCGATCTCCAGTTCCTATTTTACTTTTCCTATCTTCTGATCTTTCACCTTCTATTCTTGATCTTTCCAACTCATAAAGTCGTGACCTTAAAATCAACATTCCTTTTGCTTTGTTTTTATGTTGTGATTTTTGATCTTGCTGAGATACAGATAATCCAGTTGGAATATGAGTAATTCTCACAGCACTGTCAGTGGTATTTACAGATTGCCCTCCTGGGCCACCCGCTCTAAAAACATCAATTCTTAAATCTGTATCATTTATTTTTATATCAACTTCCTCAGCTTCAGGCAGGACAGCTACTGTTGCAGCAGATGTGTGGATTCTCCCTTGGGTTTCTGTGTCTGGAACCCTCTGAACACGATGAACTCCACTTTCATACTTCAGGGTTGAATAAATATTTTTTCCTCTAATTGATGCAATGACTTCTTTAAGTCCACCTGCCTCACTTTGAGACATGCTTATTAATTCTAATTCCCATTTTTTTTGATGACTAACTTTTTCATACATTTTAAAAAGATCCGAAGCAAACAAACTTGCTTCCAAACCTCCTGTACCAGCCCTAATTTCTATAATTGCATTTTTTGTATCTGCCTCATCTTTAGGTAATAAGAATAATTTTAATTTTTTTTCTATTGTTTCATTTTCTAACTTATGATCTTTTAATTCAGTTTCGGCCATTGCTTTAAATTCATTATCACTATCAGGATCATTTAAAATTTTTTCTAAATCTTTTTTTTCCCCATCATATGAAAAATATTTTTTAGCGTCTTCAATTACATCATTTAAATCTGAGTATTCTTTTGATTTTTCAGCAAAAAGTTTTTTGTCTACACTACCTGTTGATAACTCCTTCTCTAATAAGGAATGTTTAGATATTAATTCTTCAATAGTTTTTAAAGGTATCATTTTAATTTTATATCAAGTTCAGCAGCTTTTTTTTCAACTTCGCTTACAACTTTTGATATTATATCTTCTGATAAAACTTTTTCACTTTGAATACCAGATAAATAGAGCATGTTATTCCCTTTACCCCCACCAGTGATACCAATATCTGTCATTGCAGCTTCTCCTGGTCCATTAACTACACAGCCAATAATTGATAAGGTTATAGGAGTTTTAATATGAGAAAGCTTTTCTTCTAATGTTTTAACTGTATCTATCACTTGAAAAGCTTGTCGCGCACATGATGGACAAGATATAATTTTTACACCTCTATTTCTTAAATTAAGTGATTTTAATATTTCATTACCTATCTTAATTTCTTTAACTGGATCATCTGATAATGAAATTCTTATCGTATCACCTATTCCATCCATTAAAAGTGATCCTAGGCCTATCGAAGATTTAATACTTCCTGAAATAAAACTACCTGCTTCTGTGATTCCTAGGTGTAAAGGGTAATCTGTCACCTTTGAAAGTTGGCGATATGCGGCCATAGACAAAAACACATCTGAAGATTTAACACTAATTTTAAAATTAAAAAAATCTTGATCCTCTAGGATTTTGATATTTCTTTGTGCGCTTTCAACTAAAGCTTCAGGACACGGCTCTTTATATTTTTCTAAAATATCTTTTTCAAGCGAGCCTGCGTTTACCCCTATTCTTATAGAACAGCCATTATTCTTTGCAGCATTTAATACTTCATGCACCTTTGATTTATCACCTATGTTTCCTGGATTAATCCTTAAACATTTTGCACCGTTTTCAGCGGCTTCAATGGCTCTTTTATAATGAAAATGAATATCAGCAATTATTGGTATAGAAACATTCTTAGTGATTTCTTTAAGCGCTAAAGAAGATTCTTTATCTGGACAAGAAACCCTGACAAGGTCGGCTCCCTCTTCGTGGATATCATTAATTTGCTTTATAGTTGCCTGAATATCTGTGGTCAGTGTATTTGTCATTGATTGAACTGAAATAGGATTATCACCACCCACCTTCACCTCACCAATATTTATAACTTTTGTTTTCTTTCTGTGAATATCTCTAAAAGGTCTTAAGCTCATTATTTAATCTAGTTTAAATTCTTTGTGAAGCACTGCAATAGCTTTTTTTATATGTTTGATGGAAATTAAAACTGAAATTTTTATTTCAGAAGTAGAAATAACCATAATATTGATTTTTTTTGAGGCTAGTGCCTGAAACATTCTGTAAGTAATTCCAGGTGTTGTAATCATACCAACTCCTATAATTGATACTTTGGAGACATTGCTATCATGTGAAAATTTTCTAAAGGAAATTTTTTTATTTTGTTTAATAATTTTTTCTGTTTTTTTTAAATCTTCAGACTTAATAGTAAACGTCATATCTGTTTCCTTACTATTTAATGATATATTTTGTACCACCATATCAACATTGATTTGGTTAAGTGATAATGGCTTAAAGATAGAGGCTGCCACTCCAGGTTTATCTTTAACACCTATCATAGTAACTTTGGCATCATTTTTGGTTGATGTAATTCCTGTTATAATTTGATTACTAAAAGCTTTTTCATTACTTGTTATTAAAGTGCCTTTTTTTTTTACAAGTGAGGACTTAACTGAGAAGCTTATATTATTTAATTTAGCATCTTGTACTGATGTTGGTTGCATGACCTTTGCCCCTAATGATGCCATTTCTAACATTTCATCATAAGAAATTTTATCTAATTTTTTTGCTTTTGCATGATTTCTTGGATCTGTAGTGTAGACACCATCTACATCTGTATAAATAACACAAGCTTCGGCATTAAAAAATTTTGCCAACATTATTGCTGAGGCATCAGTTCCTCCCCTTCCTAATGTAGTAACTCTATTTTCTAAATTAACCCCTTGAAATCCAGTTATAACAGGTATTCCACCAGACTTTATGAAGTTAGATATTTTATTTTTGTTAATCTTATTAATTCTTGATGAGCCATATGAGCCCTCAGTAAGAATTGGTACCTGCCAAGACATCCAAGATCTAGCCTTAAATCCTAAGTGCTTTAATCTGCCGGCAATTAATGCACATGCTGCTTGTTCACCAGTAGATAATAAAACATCATATTCAGCTGCGTCAAAATTTTTACTTAATTCTTTAGTTTGCTTGATTAATTGATTGGTCGTGCCACTCATTGCAGAAGAAACCACAATAACACCCATTTTTTTCTTCTTATATATGGCTATAATTTTGGCCACATTCTTAATTCTATCTATATTTCCTACAGAAGTTCCACCAAATTTTAAAACAACAATTTTCATTGATAATTATGATTAATTTATATTTGATAAAATACATCTTAATTGTTATGTCCACAAGTGATCTATTATGAATTCAATAAATAAAAAAGAAGTAGAAAAATTTTCTAGAATGGCAGAAGAATGGTGGAATCCTAATGGAAAATTTAAACCTTTACATAACTTTAATCCTATAAGAATTAAATATATTAAAGATAATATAGTTAAAGATTTCAATATTAAATCTTTAAACAAGCCATTAAGAAATATCCAGATACTGGATATTGGTTGTGGAGGTGGGTTATTATCTGAGCCAATGTGTAGACTTGGTGCAAATGTTGTTGCAATAGATGCATCAAAAAAAAATATTGAGGTTGCAAAATTTCATGCAAAAAAAAATGGCCTTAAGATAGATTACAAGTTAGCCTCACCCGAAACATTAAAAACTAAACTAAAATTTGATGTAATTTTAAATATGGAAATAGTTGAACATGTGGAGGATATAAATTTTTTTATTAAAGAAAGTTCAAAATTATTAAAAAAGAATGGCATAATGTTTATTGCAACTTTAAATAAAACATTAAAGTCATACGCATTTGCAATTATTGGAGCTGAATATATTTTAAAATGGCTGCCCATCGGAACACACGATTGGGAAAAATTTGTTAAACCATATGATTTGATAAATATTTCAAAAAAAAATGATTTAACTTTTAAAAAATTAGATGGCATGAAATTTAATATCTTAGATAATAGCTGGAAAATTAGTAATGATACATCAGTAAATTACATAATTAAATTCATTAAAAGTTAATTAGTATCATTTTTTATCCAAGGTATTATTTCAGCTTTTATACCTTCTTCTTTTAACTCATTCAAATCTTCTTTGGTTGCGGAGCCATAAATTCCTTTCGGAATTTTTTTATTTTCATAATGTATCAACCTGGCTTCATAAGCAAAGTTTTCACCAACATATTCAAAATTATTTTTAATAAATTTTTGATATTTTAAAATTATTTTTCTAGTTTCTGTAAATTTTTTATCTTTAGGATCAATCTTGGTACGGCTTTTGGATCCAACTACATTAGGTGACATTAAAGTTTTTTCTATATTTAATGAGTAGCAAATATGGCAGTTAAGAAATTTTTGTCTCTTTAATTTTTCATATTCCTTAGATGAGGAAAACCAGGTATCAAAGGTAGTTTCACAATTATTACAAATAAGCTTATATTTAATCACAAATTAACTTCTGTAATCTGCATTAATTTCGATATAATTTTTAGTCATATCCATAGTGTATGCAGTAAATTTTTTTAAACCCATATTCAAAGTTATTGAAATATCTATTGTTTGCCCTGTCATATAACTCGCAACTTCACTTTCTTTATAATTATTTACAAGTTGTCCTCTATTTATAACTTTTATATTTCCAAAACTAATTGATATTTTTTTTTGATTTATATTTATTCCAGATTTACCAATTGCCATTATTATTCTTCCCCAATTAGGGTCTTCTCCTGCAATAGCTGTTTTAACAAGTGGAGAATTAGCAATTGAAAAAGCAATTTTTTTGGCATCTTCTTCATTTTTTGATTTTATAATATTGATTGTTACAAATTTACTAGCACCCTCACCATCTGCAACTATTCTTTTTGATAGACTCAACAAGACTGAGTGCAAAGCTTTATCAAAACTTTTTATTTTTTTTTCATTAATATTATTAATACCTGTATGTTTTATTTTTCCTGTTGAAAAAATTGACACCATATCATTTGTGCTAGTATCTCCATCACAACTGATTGCATTAAAAGTTGATTCAATATTTTTTTTTAACAATTTATTTAAGATATCATTTGATAAACTTGCATCTGTAAAAATGTAACCCAAAGTTGTCGCCATATTTGGAAAAATCATTCCCGAACCTTTTGCAATTCCATAAATTTTAACTTTTTTATTTCCGATTTTACACTCTTCCATTGCAAGCTTTGGCTTTAAATCAGTAGTCATTATGCCTAGCGCTGCCTTCATCCAAATAAATTTGTTTTGTGTGTACTTAATTTTCTTAACTAATTCTAAAATATTTTTTTTAATTTTTTCAGTTGGATATTTTTCACCTATTGTTCCAGTACATCCAAAAAGAACTTCTTTTGCTAATATTTTTTTGGGATAATCCTCATCTTCTGTTTGTTTTTTAGATAATTGAGTCGAAATTTCTCCAGCTATTTCCTTCAAACCTCTGTAACCCATCGAACCTGTAAAAGCGTTAGCATTTCTAGTATTTACAATAAGGCATTTTATTTTTTTACATCTTGTATTTAAGTTCCATTTAATATTTTCTGAAACAATTTTAGATTGGGTGTATACAGATGCATAATTTGCTCCATCTCTAAAATAGAACATAACTAAGTCATCTCTTGGTTTATTATATAAATTTGCACAAACAGCAGATACTGAAATTCCATCAATATGGTCTAAATCCTGAAAGTCATTCATTTTTGACTTTGAGGTATATGAATTTATTAAGTTTTTAAGGTTAATTGTCATCTATTTAAAATATTTATTTAATACTTATATTAAAAGTTATAATTAAATAATATATCAAAAAAAACTAAATGCTTAATCCTTTAAATTTTATCTCGAAGTTCATTAAATCAAGCAACCAAAAAGAGCTTGATAAAATAGCGGATATCGTAAAAAAAATTAACTTTTTTGAAGCTGCTATTAAAGATATTTCTGATGAAGATTTTCCCAAGAGAACTCTTGATCTAAAAAACAAGCTTAAAGAAAATGACGATATTAATGCTTTATTACCAGAGGCTTTTGCTCTGGTAAGAGAGGCTTCTCTGAGAACTAGAAATGAGAGACACTATGATGCTCAAATGATAGGTGGTGTAGTTCTGCACGAAGGAAAAATTGCTGAAATGAGAACTGGTGAGGGTAAAACTTTAACCATAACTCTTGCAGCATACTTAAACGCTTTAAATGGCAAAGGTGTTCATATTGTTACTGTGAATGACTATTTAGCAAAAAGAGATTCATTTGAAATGGGGGAAATTTATAAATTTTTAGGATTAACCTCTGGCTACATAAATAACAATCAAAGTGATCAGGAAAGAAAGAAAAATTATGAATTTGATATTACTTACGCAACTAACAGTGAATTAGGTTTTGACTATCTAAGAGACAATATGAAATCCTCTAAAGAACAAATGGTTCAAAGAGGACACGTTTACACTATAGTTGATGAAATAGACTCATGTTTAATTGACGAGGCAAGAACTCCACTAGTTATTTCTGGTGAGGCTGAAGATAAAACGGATGAATATCTTGTAATAGATAAGTTAGTCAAAACATTACAGTCAAAACATTATGAAATCGATGAAAAAGATAAGAATATTCTACTTACAAATGACGGCATAGATTATGTTGAAAAAGTATTTTCCAGTGCTGGTATTCTAAAAAATAACAACTTTTATGATCCAGAAAATTTAGGTTTAGTTCATCACGTGAATCAATCATTAAGAGCAAATTATTTATTTGAAAAAGGTAAAGATTATATAATTCAAAATAGTGCTTTAAAAATCATCGATGAACTTACGGGCAGAATTTTAGAAGGAAGAAGATTTGGAGATGGGCTTCATCAAGCGCTTGAAGCCAAAGAACAAATTGAAGTCCAAGCTGAAAATCAAACTCTAGCCTCAATAACTTACCAAAATTATTTCAAACTTTATGATAAAATTTCTGGATGTACTGGAACTGCTGCAACAGAAGCTGAGGAGTTTTATGAAATATATAATTTGATCGTCGTAATTATTCCAACTAATAAAAAGATGATCAGAAAAGATTGGAATGATCAGATTTTCAGAACAGGATTGGAAAAAAATAATGCAATTGTAAAAAAAGTAGCTGAGTGTCATAAGCAGGGTCAGCCAATTTTAATTTTTACCTCTAGTATTAATAAATCTGAAATTTATTCAAAACTATTAGATGAAGTAAAAATAAAGCATGTTGTTTTAAATGCAAAAAATCATGAAAATGAAGCTGAAATCATAGCTAATGCAGGAAAACTAAATTCAGTAATAATTACTACAAGTATATCTGGGAGAGGAGTTGATATTCAATTAGGTGGTAAAAAAGGAAATCAACCAGATAATAAGTTAAACACGAATAAAGATAAAATTAAATTATTAGGTGGTTTATTTGTTGTGGGTACTGAAAGAATGGAGTCTAGAAGAGTGGACAATCAAGCAAGAGGAAGATCTGGTCGACAGGGGGATGAGGGTAGCTCAATTTTTTATGTTAGTTTAGAAGATGATTTGATGAGAATTTTTGGCTCTGATTCTATGAATAATATTCTTCAAAAACTTGGATTAAAGGATGGTGAAAGTATTGATCATCCATGGATCAACAAAGCGCTTGAAAGAGCTCAACAAAAAGTTGAGGCAAGAAATTTTGATATCAGAAAAACTTTGTTAAAATTTGATAATGTTTTAAATGACCAGCGACATGTAATTTTCTCACAGAGAAAAAATGTAATTAATAGTGAAAAAGTCTTTGCTTATTCAGATGAATTTTTATCTGAAATTCTAGAACATTTAATACATCTAAAAACTCAACACGTATCTAAAATAAAAAATAATGAATTTCATAATCAATTAAAAGTATTACTTGGAAAAAATACTGACGATCTAGAATTTAAAAATCTCGTGAATTTAAAAGAAAATGAACTAAAAGAAAAAATTAATTCTATATTTTTAAAATCAAGAAGTGAGAGAATTATGGTTGCAGATGAAGAGGGTGCAAATCGCTTGGAAAAGCATGTTTTTCTTCACTGCATTGATTCAAACTGGAAATCGCACATTCAATACCTTGAACAATTAAGACAAGTTATAGGTCTTAGGTCTTATGGGCAGAGAGACCCATTGGTAGAATATAAAAAAGAAGCTTTTCATCTTTTTGAAGGCTTGTTAAATAAATTAAAAATTGATTTTGTGACAATTTTAATAAATCTAAAAACTGCTAAAGAAGGTACCCAGGAAAATCGCATGGTTAGACCAAAAGTGATAGAACGAAGATATAAAGGGAAAAAAATAGGAAGAAATGAACCTTGTGTGTGTGGGTCTGGCAAAAGATTTAAAAAATGTTGTGGTCAGCTATAAGAAAAATATTAAATAACTAAGTGAAACTATCACTAAAAAAACAATTCCTATATTAATGTTAGATTTAAAAAACTTATTAATAAAGACATTGATTTTATTTTTTTTCATACTTAAAGTGTTTAAATCATCCAACTGGCTAACAAATCCTTTATTTCTCCCAATTGTTAAAAATTTATTTTTTCTATGGTTTAAAATTTCGTCTCCGCTCATATTAACAAATTCGTTTAAGTTAATTTCAATACATTTCCTAACATTGTCTAAAATCAAATCTCGATCTCTGTGAGCCCCACCTATTGGCTCTGGGATTATCTCATCAATTACTTTTAATTCCAAAAGGTCTTTTGATGATAATTTCATTGCTTTTGCGGCATCAAGTGTTCTTTTGGGATCTCTCCATAAAATTGTTGCACATCCTTCAGGGGATATTACTGAATAGATTGCATTTTCTAGCATAATGACTTTGTTGGATGAAGCTAAAGCAATGGCCCCACCTGAGCCACCCTCTCCAATGATGATTGCAAATGTTGGCACACTTAATGACATGCAGCATTCTATTGATTTTGCAATTGCTTCGGCTTGACCTCTTTCTTCGGCACCAACACCCGGGTATGCACCTGGTGTATCTATAAAAGAAATTATTGGAATATTAAATCTATTTGCAAGTTTCATTAATCTAATAGTTTTTCTATAACCCTCAGGTCTCATCATTCCAAAATTTCTTACAATTCTAGTTTCAAGGCTATCACCTTTTTCCTGACCTATGATTAGAACCGATTTTTCATTAAATTTTGCAAACCCAGCTAAAACAGATTTATCTTCCCCATAAAATCTATCTCCAGATAATGGGATAAAATCTTCAAATAAGTTATCTATAAAAAACTTAGCTTTAGGCCTATCTTCATGCCTTGCAACTAAGGTTGTTTGCCAAGGATCAAGATTAGAGTAAATTTCTTGTAATTTCCTATCTATCTCTTCTTGAGACTCAGAAATTTTTTTTGTATCCACTTCTGAAAGTCCATCTTGATTATATGGATCTTTTAGTTTTTCTATTTCGGCTTCTAAATTTTTAATATCAGTTTCAAAGTTTAGATAATTTTTCATAAAAATAATTTCAATTATTAATTAATTACCAAAAAAGGCAATAAAATGTTTTAAATAATTAATATTTGACTTAATTATATTAACAAGTAGTGTTATTTATATCGGGAGAGACTAAGTATATTAGCGCCGAAGGAGCAACTACCCCGGAAACTCTCAGGCAAAAGGACCGATAATAAACATAACACTCTGGAAAGAGATTTAATCTCGCCGATGGAGCAAAACTCTCAGGCAAACATACAGATGGGGTAAATTGGGTGCTATGAAAAAACAATATACAAAAATACACAATCTATCAGTTTCTAATAAATTGCTTCACTTCGTTAATGATGAATTACTTAAAGATACCAATATTTCCTCAGAAAAATTTTGGGAAGGTTTTGATAAAGTGGTTCATGAATTAGCCCCAAAAAATAAAAGCCTATTAAAAGTAAGAGAAGATTTACAAAAAAAAATAGATGATTGGCATATTACAAATAGAAGTAACGAAATTAACCTAGAGGAATACAAAAAATTTTTAAAAGAAATAGATTATCTTAAAGAAGTGGGTCCTGATTTTAAAATCAAAACAAATAATGTTGATGATGAAATAACTAGTGTTGCTGGCCCTCAATTAGTAGTTCCAATTATGAATGAAAGATACGCTCTTAATGCAGCCAATGCAAGATGGATGAGTTTATATGATAGCTTATATGGTACAGACGTAATTGAACAATCTGAAAATAGTACCTCTCAGAGGTATGATCCTTTAAGAGGAGAAATGGTCATAAAATATGGAAGAGATTTTTTAGAAAAATATTTTTCTTTAGAAGATTTGAACTGGCATAATATTACAGGATTTAAAATTAATGATGGTTCTCTTATTGTATTAAAAGATGATCTTGAAACGTCACTGAAAAATAAAGATAAATTTATTGGTCACAGAGGAGAAATTAATAGTCCCTCTGCAATAATTCTCAAAAATAACAATCTTCATATAGAAATAATTATAGATTCAAATGCTTTTAGTGCACAAAATGATCCCGCAAAAATTAGCGATATTATTGTTGAAGCAGCAGTTTCAACTATTTGTGATAATGAAGATAGTGTTGCTGCAGTTGATGCTGATGACAAGATTTTTTGCTACCGCAATTGGCTTGGTTTAATGAAAGGTGATTTAAGATCAACATTTGAAAAAAATGGAAAGACTTATGAGCGTAAATTAAATCCTGACAAAAGTTATATCTCTAAAGATGGTAAAGGATTAAAATTACATGGAAGAAGTCTGTTATTAATAAGAAATGTTGGGCACCTTATGACTAACTCTGCAATTCTTTTAAAAGATGACTCTGAGATTCCTGAAGGGATTATGGATGCCTTTATAACTTCAGCAGCATGTCTTCATGATATAAATAAAAAAGGTAACTCAAGAAGAGGCTCCATTTATATTGTTAAGCCAAAAATGCATGGTCCTGATGAAACCGCTTTTACGGATTTGATTTTTACTAAAGTTGAAGAAGTTTTAGAGTTAAAAAAAAATACTTGTAAAATTGGAATCATGGATGAAGAAAGACGAACCTCTTCAAACTTAAAGGAGTGTATTAGAACACTTGAAAATAGGGTATTTTTTATCAATACAGGTTTTCTAGATAGAACTGGTGATGAAATGCATACCTCAATGGAAGCTGGCCCTATGATTAAAAAAGGTGACATGAAATCCTCTAAGTGGATTGGTGCATATGAAAATAATAATGTTGATATTGGTCTGCAGTGTGGTCTTTCTGGTAAAGCACAAATTGGTAAAGGAATGTGGGCTATGCCTGATAAAATGAAAGATATGATGGAGCAAAAAACTGCTCATTTGATAGCTGGAGCGAATTGCGCTTGGGTTCCTTCACCTACAGCAGCAGCTCTTCATGCTTTACATTATCATGAGATAAATATTTTTGAAAAACAAAAAGAAATTCAAAAAAGAGAGGTTGCGAAACTTGATGATCTTTTAACAGTTCCAATTGCAGATAGACCAAACTGGTCAATGGAAGAAATCAATTCTGAAATTTCAAATTCTGCACAAACTCTTTTAGGGTATGTTGTGAGATGGGTTGATCATGGAGTTGGTTGTTCAAAAGTGCCTGATATTAATAATGTTGGCTTAATGGAAGATAGGGCCACTTTAAGAATCTCTTCTCAACATATTGCTAATTGGATACATCACGATATTTGTACAAAATCACAAGTTATGGAAATAATGAAAAAAATGGCAAAAATTGTTGATGATCAAAATATAAATGATGGTGCATACACTCGTTCCGGAAAAGGAAGCTACGAGATGATGTCTGAAAATTTTGATCAATCAATTGCTTTTAAAACTGCTTGTGATTTAATTTTCAAAGGTAAAGAACAGCCCTCTGGTTATACAGAGCCTCTATTACATCTAAATCGATTGTTAAAGAAATCTATTCAGAATTAGTTTTAATTCCAGTTCTGTTTTTAAAAGCTGAATATAAGGTTCCATCGTCAAGACTTTCTATTTCACCACCCACAGGTAAACCTTGTGCAAGTTTTGTAACTTTCGTCTTCGTTTGTTTAAGACTGTCTTGAATATAGTAGGCTGTAGTTTGACCTTCAACAGTTGCACTTGTTGCTAATATAACTTCCTCAATATTTTCTTTCGTAACTCTTTCGACTAATGAGTTGATTAAGAGGTCTTCTTTTCTTTGACCAGCAGATGAAATTGTTCCACCAAGAATATGAAAATATCCTTTATAAATATTTGAATTTTCTATGGACCACTGATCTGCAATATCTTCAACAACACATATTTTGTTATACTTTTCTTTTGTATTTTCACAGTTGTTGCACCCTGAAGAATTAGACTTTAGAGTGCCACAGGACTGACATCTAATGACATTTCTATAAACTTGAGCTAAAGTATTTGCCATTGGCTTAACCAATTCATCTCTATTATTAATAAGTTTTAAAACAATTCTTTTTGCTGACTTTGGCCCCAGGCCTGGAAGTTTAGAAATTAATTTAATTAATTCATCTATTTCAATAATACTTTGCATATTCTTAAAGTGGCCATTTAAGTCCAGGAATGCCAAATCCACTTGTAGACTTTGAAATTTCTTCAGATATTTTAGTTTTTAATTCAGATTTTGCATTATTGTGTGCTGCTACTATTAAGTCTTCTATTATAATCTTATCTTCTTTCATTACCTCATCCGATAAACTTATTTTAATCATTTCGTTTTCACCATTTAACATGACTTTTACAGAATTAGAGCCAGATGAACTCTCAACTTGAATATTCTTAATTTTTTTCTGACTCTCTTTCATTTTAGATTCCAGTTCTTTAGCCTTGTCCAAGATCTTAGTAAAATCAGTCATTTGTATCCTTCTTCTTATTAACTTTTACGTCAGTCATCTCTGCATCTGGAAATTTTTCTAAAATATTCTTATAAGTCAGAGAATTTTTTACATTTTCTATTAGCTCTTTTTTCAAGTTAACTTCTATTTCTTTTTTAGACGGCTGTCCTTTGGTTTTACTGAGTGTTATTATCCATCTATTATTAGTCCATTCATACAGCTTTAAAGATAAGTCTTTAATAAAATTTTTGTCTAAATCTTCATTAAATGAAATTTCAATTCTTCGATCTTCAAAACTAACAAGATTAACATTTTTTTCTAATTCATATTTTAATTTAATTTCTTTTTTAGAAAAGCATATTTCTAATAGGTCGTCAAAAGAATTTATAAGATTGGTCTTCGTTTCAACCTCTTTATTCTCTTTCAGTGTTATATCTTTCTCCTGAGTAATATTTTTTATTTGATCGATTATTTCAGTCTTATCTTTTATACCAAAAAAATCTTCACTACTTTTTTTTTGCAGAAGAGATGTTTGACTAATATTTTCATTTACATGACCTGAGTCTTCGTGGCTAGCATCAGATGCATTTTTAATATTTTTTAAATGAATTAATCTAATTAAGAACATTTCCATCGATAAATGTTGATTAGACACAATATCAAGTTCTTCTAATACCTTAATAGAAAATTGCCAAAACAATATTAAGGTTTCACTGTTAACTTTTTCAGAAATTTCTTTAATTTTATTAAATTCATCATCATTTAATGAAAAATTTGTACCATCAATGTTTAATGACTCAATGTTCTTAAAATAATATAAAAGTTCCAAAAAATCATTTATAAAAATCTTGGGTTCTACACCCTGGTTGTAAATTTCTCTATAAATATTTAAAACCTCTGTTTCTTTGCCTTCAAATATAAGCTGAAATAAATTAATTAATTGTGACTTATCAAAGTAACCAAATATTTTTTGTGCAGAAGCTAAATCTAACTCCTTGTCTTTGTCTAATGTAAGTAACGCTCTATCAAGCAATGATAAAGCATCCCTAACAGATCCTTCAGAAATTTTTACAATTAATTTAAGTGCGTCATCCGATGCATTGCCATTCTCTTTGTCTTTAATTTTTTTGATAAAATCAAATAATTCTAAAGACTTAATTCTTGATAAATCAAATCTTTGACATCGAGAAACTACAGTAATAGGAATTTTTTTTATTTCTGTTGTTGCAAAAATAAATTTTAGGTATTCAGGTGGCTCCTCTAAAGTTTTTAATAATGCATTAAATGCTTGCTTGCTAAGCATATGCACCTCATCAATAATAAATATTTTATATTTAGCTGTAGTTGGGCCATATCTAGAAAATTCAATAAGATCTCTTACGTCGTCAACGCCAGTTTTACTTGCTGCATCCATTTCTAATACATCAATATGATTTGAATTTGTAATTGCCATACAGTTTTCACAAAGATCATCTTTACAAAGTTTCTCAATACTGTTTGAGCAATTTAGAGATTTGGCGACTATTCTTGCCGTAGTAGTTTTTCCAATCCCTCTAATCCCTGTAAAAAGATAAGCATTAGGTACTTTATTCGCCTTAATTGCATTAGATATTGTTTCAACAACAACATCTTGACCTATAAGATCAGCAAATGTTTGAGGTCTATATTTTAAAGCTAAAACTTTTGTATTTTTATTCATTATTATAAGGAGACTAGAACCTAAAAAACTGTCTCTACGATTGCTTCCGTTAGGACCTGGTCGGGTTTAAGCAGTATTCACCTCTAGCCTCCAGAACTACTATATCAGTAATGTTTTCCAATCTACAAGAAAAGTTTCGGGGTTATTTTTCTCTAAATTTATCAGCCTTAAAAACACCTAGCACGTGAAAATCTTGGCAGTGAAGTCCTAATTCTTCTAAAGATTTTTGAACTTTTAGATCCTCAATGTGACCATCCAGATCACATAAGAAAAAATATGATTGAAATGAGTTTTGTTCTGGATAGCTTTGAAGTTTTGTTAAATTTACACCATTAATCGCAAAACCTCCTAGAGATTGATAAAGTGCAGCTGGTTTACTTTTCAATTTAAATAAAAAAGATGTTATGTATTTTTTATCTTCAAAATCAGGTTGATAAACCTCTTTACCCATAACTAAAAATCGAGTTGCGTTGCCTTTTTCATTTTCAATATTGGTTGCAAGTATTTTAAGTTTATAAATTTTTGCACTTAATGAAGAGGCAATTGCTGCTTCACCTTTGATCTTTTTTTTTGAAATTGCTTCAGCAGAACCAGCTGTATCAGCACGTATATGTTCAATAAAATTATTTTTTTTAATAAAATTTGAACATTGAGATAAACCTTGACTATGTGAGAAAACATTTTTTATGTCCTTTAAGTTGCTTCCTGGTTGTCCTAATAAATTATGTTCAATTTTTTGAAAATGCTCCGCATAAATATTTAATCTATATTTAAAAATTAAATATTCTATTCCAATGTTTCCTGTAATACGATTTGACTCGGGTATTACCATTCGTGAACCACTTTCTGATGACGCTCTTAAAAAACACTCATCAAAAGTCTTACATGGTACTACTTCAGCTTTGGGCTCAATTTCAAGTGCAGCTAGATGTGAATAGGCTCCAAAGGTTCCTTGAATATAAATTTTACTCATTTTATATTTTATATTCCATAATTTTTTTTATAGCCAGATAATCTTCTTTAGTATCAACACCTATAGGGGAAGATTTTGCTAAAGCTACATTTATTTTTAACTTGTTATCCAAAGCTCTCAACTGTTCTAATTTATTTATTTTTTCATTATTTGTCTGATCTAAACTAACAAACTTTTCTAATATTCTTATTTTATAAGAGTAAATTCCAATATGATGATAAATATTTTGACTATCTGTTGATAAATTATCTCTAGTAAAATTTAATGCTTTTGGGAAATTATTCTTTTCTAATTTATTTTCTACAATGACTTTAACTACATTTTTATTATTCAACATCTTATTATCTTTAATTTTTGCTGCCAACGTCCCAAATTCAGCATCTTGATTAATCATAAAATTATTTAGATTAATAATATCATCTTTATTAATGTCGGGCTCATCTCCCTGTAGATTTAATATATAATCAACATTTTTTATATCTAGTTTTTTATAAGCTTCAAAAATTCTATCTGTACCAGTCTTGTGATCGTTTTGAGTTAAAACTGCTTTACCACCATTTTTCAAAACATCCTCAAGTATCTCTTGATCTTCGGTTGCAACTACTACTTCACCAATATTGGCTTCTTCTGCTCTTTTAAAAACGTGAGAAATAATAGAAAAATTATTAATTTTTAGAAGCGGTTTGCCTGGTAGCCTTGTTGCTGCCATTCTTGATGGTATTAATATTAGTGTTTTAGTCATTATAAAATTACCAACTTTATGCGTCTAACAGACGCAAAATTATAAAATTAAAAATTAAGTATTCTTTTAAATATCATGTTATATGTCCAAAATAATTAAAATTAAATGGATTCGTTCGAACTAAATAAAATTATTGCTGCAATTCTAATGGTTGGGCTGCTTGTAATTGGTTTAGGAAAGATTGCAGACGGTGTTTTTCATGTAAAGAAACCAAAAAACCCTGGGTATCAAGTTGAGGTAGAAAGCCAGTTAATTTCAAAATCATCTCAAACAACTGAAGTGGTAGCAAAAATTGATATTGCTACAATTATGGCATTGGGCGATGCTGATAGTGGTAAAAAAATTTTTAAAAAATGTGCAGCATGTCATTCAATAAACAAGGGTGGGAAAAATAAAATTGGTCCTGCATTATACAATGTTGTTGGGAGAGCAGTTGGTGGTGTGGATGATTACAAATACTCTAAGACTTTAGCTTCATATGATAAAGAGTGGACGTTTGAGGAGCTAAATGGTTTTTTAACAAAGCCTTCCTCTTACTTGAAGGGAACTAAAATGTCCTACGCTGGCTTAAGAAAAGAAAAAGACAGGGCCTCTATAATTAAATACTTAAATCAAAACAGTGATAGCCCTAAATTGCTACCCTAATTTACCAAAGCAATATAATAAGATACTTTTTTGAACATGCACTCTATTAAGTGCTTGTAACCACACCTTTGAGTTTTTTCCTAAAAAGACTTCACTCGTGACCTCTGCACCTCTTGGCAAACAATGTAAAAATGTTACATCTTTTTTAGCAAAACTCAATAATTTAGAATTAATCTGAAAATTCTTAAAGTTTTTAATCTTCTCATATTTATTCACTTTATCATTCAGGGAAATGATTTTATCTGAAAAAATAACATCAGCATTTTTTACTGCTTTTTTTGCATCATTATAGATATGAATTTTTCTTTTACTATTTTTTACCCAATCCAATACAATTTTTTTAGGTTCATAATTTTTAGGACAACCAATGTTTAATTTAAAAGAAAACTTAACTGATGCTGCAATTAAACTATTGAGAACATTATTTGAATCTCCAATCCAACAGATATTTAATTTTGAGATAGGCTTTTTTTTAATTTCTTCCACTGTAAAAATATCTGACAAAACTTGTGTTGGGTGTGATGATGGACTCAACCCATTAATAATAGGTATTGTTAAGTACTTGCTAAATTCCTCTATTTTCTTATCACTATCAGTTCTCAGCATGAAACCATCCCCATAAGTTGATAAAATTCTTGCTGTGTCAGCCAAACTTTCTCCCCCTTTTCCAAGGTGTAGTTCATTTGCTTTAAGTGTTATAGTTCCACCTCCCAATTGTTTTATTGCAAGGTAAA
>Ga0307998_1000581_pt1 | contig 20869 bp, 22 predicted proteins | sample Davwhametageno37_FD_203147 | JGI IMG/M metagenome (GOLD analysis project Ga0307998, IMG submission 203147) | Marine microbial communities from Davis Island wharf, Antarctic Ocean - #37 | ecosystem: Environmental > Aquatic > Marine > Unclassified | place: Antarctic Ocean: Davis Island wharf... | reverse complement strand
AAGCAAGGCTGCAAACGACCCTCTGGCGGCTTAAAAGCGACCCGTATTACAGGCCAAAGCTTCCAAAGGGAACATAACGCACAAGGTCGCCCTTGTTGATTTGCTGCGCATCCTCAGCCAATTCTACGAAGCCATCAGCCCAACTTAAGCCACTAATTCGACCTGAGCCTTCAGATCCAAACACTTCGACCTGTCCATCGCACATTCGCGCCCGCAAATATTCGCGCCGCCCAGCCTTTTTCGATTTAGTGAAGTTTGCGGGCACATCATAGCCAACAGGAGCCACCCATCCCGCGCCAGCCAATTGGGCCATTGCTGGGCTGGCAAATACCAAAGTACACACCATTGCCGCCACAGGGTTACCAGGCAAACCAAATACGGGTGTATTGTTCCAAAGACCCAAGGCCAATGGACGCCCTGGCTTAATCGCGATCCGCCACATCTGCATCGCGCCAGCCTCTGTCATCAACAACGAAACATGATCCTCATCCCCCGCTGATGCACCCCCACTGGTGATAACAACGTCAGCATTGCTGGTCGCATCGTCCAAAACGCGGCTTAAGGCGGCACGATCGTCGGCGCAGCGTCCCATGTCCACAGGCACGTGGCCCATGGCCGTAATCATAGATAACAACATCGGACGGTTCGCATCATAAATCTGATCTTGTTTAGCTGATTGACCCGCTTCAACCAGTTCATCACCGGTTGAAATAACCGCCACGCGCAAAGGCACACGTACATTGACTTGATCTGCCCCAGTTGCGGCTAATATCGCCATATCTGCAGCAGTCACGCGACGACCCGCCGTCAGGATAACATCGCCCTTATGAACGTCTTCACCTGCGCGGCGAGTATTAGCACCTGTTTTAATTGGACCGTTGAAAGCGATCTGGCCATCAGCAACCTTCACATCTTCTTGAAGAACAACAGTGTCCACGCCAGTTGGCAAGGCCGCACCCGTTAGAATACGTACGGCATGCCCTTCAGGAATAACAGTGGTCAATCGCGGGCCCGCAGCAGCACGTTCATCTAATAGCACCAAGACATGTGGACCCTCTGGACGGCCTCCGGCAAACCCATATCCATCCACAGCAGTGTTAGGCAAAGGTGGGTTAGCGCGCAGCGCAACCACGTCATCTGCCAAGACCCGCCCCATTGCCCGAGATACAGGTACGGTTTCGCGCCCTGTTACAGACGTCAAGCGTTCACGAAGCAGCGCCAATGCTTCATCAACGGGTGTCCAATGCACGCCAGCAGGCAATGCAAAACAGTCGTTACGCAGTGGTGGGGGCGCGATTGGACCGCTCATTTGATTAGCCCCACTTCACTCAGAATAAAGTCGGCAACCGCGACAGTGTCATCCAGGTCGAACACAGGACAATCAAGTGGCATCGGTGTGTCAGATGCTACAGCGCGAATGGTCGGATCATCCGTCGCGATCAAAGGGTTGTTCGTTTCAGCGCGAAACGCTTCGATCTTTGAGTGCGCGTCGCGTTTATACCCCTCGATCAGAACCAAGTCGACGGGGGCCAACTTGCCCAACAACTCGCTCAGTGTCGGTTCATCATCACCACGCATCTCGTGCATTAATGCAAACCGGTTGCGCGAGGCTAACAAAACTTCCCGGGCACCGGCAATGCGGTGGCGATAGCTGTCCTTGCCCTCGTGATCCACATCAAAGGTATGGTGGGCATGTTTAACAGTGGACACGCTGAAACCGCGTCCAGAGATTTCTGTGACCAGCCGTTCCATCAATCCCGTTTTGCCCGCATTCTTCCAACCGACCACGCCATAAACTCTCATAACATCGCCTCTGCCTGTGCCAAATCTTCAGGTGTGTTTACGTTAAAGAAGGGATCTACCTGATCAACAGGGAACATGGCCAACCGCCCATCATGACTGTCAGTCCATTGCACAACTTTACGCACTCCACCCAATAGGGCCGCACGCAAATCTTCACGCAATGCGACAGGCCAAAGTCCAAAAGTGGGATGGCGTGAGGTGCCACGTTTAGGATCAGGTGTCGCTGCTATAACCAAAGGATGCGCCATCCCTTCACCCTCACGGTGTAGCAGTGCAGCCAAATCAGATGGGAAAAACGGCGTGTCTGCCGCTGCGGTCACAATGCTCGTCGCACCCTGCTTTGCCGCCCAATCAAGTCCGGCAAGTACACCAGCCAATGGACCTGCAAACCCGTCAATACTGTCGGCGATCACAGGGAACCCTAGATTGGCGAAACGCGCGGCATTGCCGTTTGCGTTCAGCGCAATGCCATCCACTTGAGGCGACAATCGATCGATGACATGCGTTAGCAATGTGGATGACCCAAGCGGCAATGCGCCCTTGTCTCCGCCACCCATACGCGTAGCCAATCCCCCTGCAAGAATGACACCAAATGAACCGTTCATGTCTTCCCTCCTTTGCGCCCAGACTTGCGTGGTTCGTCCTTAACTGCGCTTAAATCTGCGTCCCAGATAAGGCGTTCCTTGCCGCTTAGACACATGAAACGTTGCCCCCGCATCCGACCAATCAAGGTCAGCCCAACTTGCTGCGCAATCTCGACACCCCAAGCGGTAAAGCCCGAACGCGACGCAAGAACAGGTATACCCATCATCGCCGTTTTGATCACCATTTCCGAGGTTAAACGCCCTGTCGTATAAAGGATCTTGTCTTCAGCACTTACTCCTTCTTGCAGCATCCAGCCTGCGATCTTATCGACCGCGTTATGACGGCCAACGTCTTCCATATAAACCAAAGGACGATCTTCCTGGCACAAGACGGTTCCGTGAATCGCACCTGCTTCAAGATACAGGCTGGGCGTGCGGTTGATCTTGGCCGCCAAAGAATACAGCCATGAGGTACGAACACTGGTCTGCGCCAGTTCAAGTCCCTCAAGCCCTTCCATCATATCGCCAAATACAGTCCCGACGGCGCACCCGCTGGTACGGGTTTTCTTGGCTAGCTTTTCTTCGTGATTGGTAACCGTTTGCGTACGCACCACGACAGTTTCAAGTTCGTCGTCATAATCAACACAAGTTACGACATCATCATGAGCCAACATTCCTTGGTTCTTCAAAAAACCTAACGCCAAATATTCAGGGTAATCCCCAATGGTCATCGCTGTCACAATTTCTTGGCGGTTCAGGAAGATCGTCAACGGACGCTCTTCCACGACCGACAACGCGGTTTCCGCGCCAGTGTGGTCTGTGCCAACAACATGGCGGGTCAATCCGACCTTTGCCGGATCAGGGGCAACCAAGTAGTGCTCCATATCATCTGATCTTGCCAATTGCATCCCTACCTTTTGACAGCTAGTCATTTGAGGATAATCTAAGAGTTCCACATGACATCCACCACCACCAAATCCGCCTACTGGATGGGCGTTCGCGACGGGGCGCCCTTTATCTTGGTCGCCGCGCCTTTTGCCGTGCTGTTTGGTGTCATAGCAACTGAAGCTGGTTTGAACCTTTTTGAGGTCATGAGCTTTTCCTTTGTGGTCATCGCCGGAGCCGCACAATTCACTGCCCTTGAGTTGATGCAAAAAGAAGCGCCAACCTTGATCGTGTTGATTTCCGCACTCGCTGTGAACCTGCGCGTTGCGATGTATTCCGCTGCCATAACACCCTACCTGGGAACGGCACCGATGTGGCAAAGGGTTTTGATGTCATACATGTTGGTCGACCAAAGTTATGCCTTAGCGCATGCAAAGTTCGAAGATGCACCAAACATGAACGTACCACAGCGCACCGCGTATTATTTTGGGACATGTACATTAGTCATGAGCGCATGGTTCATTTGTAGTTTTCTTGGCGCAGCACTGGGCACCCAACTGCCGACAAGCATCCCGATCGACTTTGCCCTACCCATCGCATTCCTATCAATGATTGCCCCAATGATACGCAGCCTGCCACACCTAGTTGCCGCGATCACAGCAATCATTGTCAGTCTAATCTGCATCACAGTTCCGTATTCACTGGGCCTGATTATCGCAGGATTTGCGGGCATGGCCGCGGGATCGCAAACCGAAGTATGGATCACACGCAAACATGCGGCTGCCCCATGATCGACAAAAGCAGCCTTTGGTTCATCATTTTTGCCTTGGGAATCGGCAGCTTCATACTGCGCTTTTCGTTCTTGGGGCTGGTTGGGGATCGCCCGCTGCCAGCATGGGCACTTAGATACCTGCGCTATACAGCTGTCGCGATTATCCCCGCGCTGATCGCCCCAATGGTTGCGCTGTCCAACGAAGCCAATACCGGTCCTGAACCTGTTCGCTTGATTGCTGCAATCGTAACCTTCAGCATTGGCGCATGGACCCGCAACGTCATCGTTGCGATTTGCACAGGTGCTATCACGCTAGGGCTTGGGTTGTACTTATTCGGTTAAGTAAAGACTTTAGATTAAAGCTGAACCTTGGCAAGGCCATCAAGGATCGTACCTTCATCATCTTCGTAATACTTCTCGGTCTGAACGCCTGGAAGCGTCGCAAAATTGTTCATCAAGCGTTTGGGAAACAAGGTGCTCGACATCTGCGAAAAACCATCAAGTTGCTTTAACAAAGCAATAGTAGAAGCAGCACATTGGGCAGCACCAACGCTGCCACGGGCAATCGCCAAACGAATTGCTTGTTCAACGACCTCTGGCCTTACTTCAACCGTTTGCAACACAATGTGATACTCAGAACGGGCGTGCGCACCTTTATAAGCGGCCAAGACAGCAGGGCGAATACCGTACAACACGTCATCGCGGCGCGGCACTCTTTCATTTCGGAATGATCCCGCAGGATCAAAAATCACACGTTGTGATCCGTTGATCATCAGGGCGGTATGTGCGCCTGATTGCGTGTCATTGTTGATCATTGTGACCAACGTCATTGTCGTTGGTCCCGGCGCACGATACGCATTTTCCGCAATAATTTCGTCAGTTGCTTGGATGCTTGCGGGCTGAGATGAGCATGCCGCCAAAAACGCAACGACAATTAGACTTGCTAAAATCCGCTTATCCAAAATCCCAAACAACCAATTTAAATCAACGTGCAAAAATCGCCATAAATACCAAAATTCCCATTACAACCACGATGGACCATGTTCCAAATTTGATGAATGCATCATAGTCGCTCTTTTGAGTCTCTGAATTCATTTCGCCGTGTTTATGCTCAGCCATGTGTCTCTCCTTGGTCGAATTGGTCGCAATAATTTCGTGCTGATTATATCAACTGATGAGCGCTGTCACCACGTCAAAGCGGCGCAGGCCAGAAACATTCGTTGAATTGTTCACACATCTTCAACGGGCTGTTCGTTGTCGTCATCCGAATCCTGAGCCAAACGAAAACCGATGCGGTTGGGTTCAGCCTTTTCAACATCCTTAGTTACGGCCCGCAGTATTACATTCAGCTAGGTAACGTGTTGCACCAACTGAGTGCGACCACCCGCAGGGTCCGTTCCATAAAACGTCACAATATCAGGGTCATAATAGCCCATACCTTCAATTTTCAGAACACCGGCGTCACCACCAGCAAACCCCATCGCAGCCTCATGTTCGTTATCAAGCTACTCCTCAAAGTTCTTGAGGTAGATGATTAGGCGCTTATAGGCCCATTGCGCTTGGCTTTTCTTTTGCACCGGTGTTTTGGAGAAGCCACTTTAGACAGCATTTTTGCCAGCATTAGGCGTCGCGGGATCTGTATGCACTTCGTGAACACGTGGTAGCGCGTCTGCTTCTACAGCTTCTGCTGCTGTCTTAACCTGCTCGCACGTGCTTTATTCTTTACTTTGGTACACCCACGCGCCGTCGCTACGCAGTTCACGCGTCGCAAGGCCTGTTTGATATAGGTGCGATAAATGCGCGACAGACTCAACCAGTGCGAGCCCATATTCGCCCTCACCTATCGGTCTTTTGAACAAACAAGAGAAACATTCAGACGCTGATTTTGGCGTTTTGATGTATTTTCCCAACCTTTTCAGAGCACTGTGGTGATTTTCAATCAACTGACGCATACGTTGCGGCAAACCCGTGAACGGCAACTTATGGCCGCCCAATGCCAAGTGATCATCACGCACCAAAAGATTTAGGCGTTCACAGGCCTCTAACCATTCACCAATGGGGTCGGCCATTGGTTCCGTTGCATAGACGCCAACGTTTGGGCTGATTGAGGACAGAATTTGATCGCCTGCGAGGACCAGATTGTCATCTTGGCTCCAGAAGGTTGCGTGCTCTGGCGCATGGCCATTCCCCATATGAATGTCCCACGTGCGGCCACCCATTTTGATCTGCTCACCTTCTTGGATTCGTGTATATCCCAAAGGAATCGGTGCTACGATATCGGCAAAATTGAAGGGGCGCTCAGTTGCACGTTTCGCGTACAACTGAGCATCCATCCCAGACAGTTTATAAAACGCCAATGTCTCAGCGTTTGGAACCTCCTGAACGTCCAAAGTTAGCATTCGCGCAGTCAGCCATGCAGTTCGCGTTGTAACCAGTTCAGCCCCAAAGTCGCTTTTCAACCAACCGGCCAAACCAATGTGATCCGGATGGTGGTGGGTCACAACCACGCGACCAATGGGCTTACCGCCCAATGGGCCATCCATCATTCCCTGCCAGATCGCCTTGCACTTCTTTGATGCAAAACCCGTGTCGATAACCGTCCAGCTGTCACCCTCATCCAATGCATAGACATTGACGTGATCCAACTTCATCGGCAACGGAAGGCGAAACCAAAGGACCCCTTCAGCGACTTCAATCGGAACACCATGTTCTGGTGGCGTTTCCCATGGGTAGTTCAGGCCTTTAGGCGCAATATCACCCATCAGGATGCCAATTCTTCGACCGTGATCGCATATAGATCATCAGCGCCAGACTGGGCATGTGCCAACAACCCAACATATTCTGGCATGAGGCGTTTGATATAGAACCGCGCCAGCTTTTGACGTTTTCCGCCCTTACTGTCAGCCAAGGCCGCAGCCAAATGCATATGTCCGCCTAGGATGCGCGCAAAGGCACGAAGATACGGAACCGCACCTGCAAATCTTTGATTTAAATCAGTTTCCGAAGTAAGCCAATCCGTTGCTTCGCGTAGGCTTTCACAGGCCTGCCAAACATCGTCCGCCATGTTGGAGAAACGATCGCGTGCTGCTTCAGCGTGCGCCTCAATCTCATCGATCAGACCATTCGCGACTTCGCCGCCATCCATCATTTTGCGGGCGACTAAATCCATCGCTTGGATACCATTGGTACCTTCATAAATCGCAGTGACACGCACATCACGAGAGTACTGTGCAGCCCCCGTTTCTTCGATCACCCCCATGCCGCCGTGGACCTGTAAGGCGGTGTTGGAAACTTCGATACCGACGTCGGTGCCGAAGGCTTTGGAGATGGGGGTAAGAAATGCGGCGCGGGCTTTCCATTCGGCCTCGCCTGTCGCGGTGCCCATGTCGATGGCTACGGCGCAGGACAAAGCGATGGCGCGGGCTGCGAATAGGTCGGCTTTCATGCTGAGCAACATACGGCGCACGTCGGCGTGATCCACGATTGTGCCACTGCCACCCTCAACAGGTGTGCGACCTTGTTTACGATCCAGTGCGTAGGCCAGTGCGTGTTGATAGGCCCCCTCGCCTGCGCCAATCCCTTGGCATCCCACACCCAGACGCGCATTATTCATCATGGTAAACATGGCCGCCATGCCACCACCCTCTGGCCCCACCAACCAGCCATTGGCCTCGTCATATTGCATCACGCAAGTCGGCGATCCGTGCAGACCCATCTTGTGCTCTAGGCTCACAACTTTCAGTGAATTGGCAACCCCAGCTTCACCGTTCTCGTCCGGCATATATTTGGGAACAAGGAAAAGGCTGATACCTTTGGTCCCTGCAGGCGCGCTTGGCAAGCGGGCCAAAACAAGATGGCAAATATTGCTAGCGAAATCATTGTCACCCCAAGAAATGTATATTTTCTGACCACTTACGCGGTAGGTGCCGTCACCATTCTCTGCGGCCTTGGAACTTAACGCCCCGACATCAGACCCGGCCTGAGGTTCGGTCAAGTTCATTGTTCCTGTCCATTCGCCCGATATCAGTTTGGGCAAATAGATATCTTTGATTGCGTCAGATGCGTGGTGCTCAAGCGCCTCGATCTGACCCTGTGACATCAAAGGGGCAAGCTGCAAGGATAGACAGGCTGCAGACATCATTTCATTGACTGCAGTGGTCACCGTCATGGGCAGGCCCATGCCACCAAACTCAGGGTTTGCGGACATGCCAATCCATCCGCCTTCAGCAATAGCCTTAAAGCCATCGGCGTATCCATCTGCCGTACGAACCACACCGTTTTCTAGGTAAGATGGGGTCATGTCACCAGCCCGCTGAAGGGGTGCCATGACCTCCTCGCAGAGTTTTCCAGCTTCAGTCAGAATGGCACGGGTCAGGTCATCACTCGCATCCTCAAACCGATCATGTTGCCGGACTTTGTCCAGTCCGACAACATGATCAAACAGGAAATTGTAGTCATCAAGGGGGGCGCTGTATGGCATCTGAACCTCATAAAATCGGCATCTGTTTAACGTCGGTATTGCGTCGGGGCACAAGGCTTCGCAAATTGCGCAGCTTGGCAAGCAGCGGATGGCCTTGTATTGGACTGGTTTAAACGCACCATGAGGTGCATCACCAAAACAGGCAATCAAAACGCCGCGTCACGTAGGGGGCAATATGAGCACGATGCAAACACTGCACCTTCATGCAAATGACGCGGATTTGGCGCGCGCTGCTGGCTTGTTACAAAGTGGTGATTTAGTCGCTTTTCCAACAGAGACTGTTTACGGGTTGGGTGCAGATGCGCGAAACGGAAAAGCTGTTGCAAGTGTCTACGCAGCCAAAGGGCGGCCCAGCTTTAATCCGCTGATCGTTCATGTGCCTGATGTTGCCCGTGCCCAGAAATATGTGATGTGGAACGAGACGACCCAACTGTTGGCAGATCAATTTTGGCCCGGCGCGTTGACGATGGTGCTGCCGCTGCGTGAGGGGCATGGTCTGTCGTCCTTGGTGACCGCTGGCTTGGACACATTGGCGATACGCGTTCCAAACCACCCTACCGCCCAGCACCTATTGGAATTGGCAAATGCACCAATCGCTGCGCCATCGGCCAATCCGTCAGGCCGCATTAGTCCAACAACTGCGCAACATGTCTTGGACGGTTTGTTTGGTAAAATCGCGGCCGTATTGGATGATGGTGCCTGCACCGTTGGCTTGGAAAGTACAATTCTGGGCCTAACACCCGATGTTGCGTTGCTGCGCCACGGCGGCGTTGCGGTTGAAGCAATTGAAAAGACGCTGAGCGTTGGTTTGCCACAAGAGACCCCAAAAACAATCACTGCCCCCGGCCAGATGGAATCCCATTACGCGCCAAGCGAGGCCGTACGGTTAAACGTATCCGTCGCTATGAGCGGTGAACTGTTCTTAGGCTTTGGCCCGATGCAATGTAATCTTAACCTATCAAAAAATGCCGACTTGATTGAGGCTGCAGCAAACTTGTTTGATCACCTGCACCAATTGGACAAAATCGGAAAACCAATTGCGATTGCCCCTATCCCTCAAACGGGTTTGGGCCGTGCGATCAATGATCGTTTACGTCGGGCCGCAGCGCCGCGTTGAATTAAGCACGACCCGCAGATGCAGAAAGCGTCAAAGGGCTAACACCGATGCTGGCCAATGCTTTTGACCATTTGTCATCGCCATCCGTTTCAAACACCAATTCAGGCGATGCTTCACAGATCAGCCAGCCATTTTGGCGAATCTCTTCTTCCAACTGCCCTGCGCCCCACCCAGAATATCCCAACATCAGTTGCGACCTCATTGGCCCTTTGGCTTGGCCCATCGCCTCAAGCACATCCATAGTACCAGTCATCGCAAAGTCTTCGTCAACATTCAGACTGTGAAGGTCAGCTTGAAAGTCACGGGTATGCAGAACGAATCCCCGCGCTGTTTCGACAGGACCACCCACGTAAACCCCCATTTTCTGGACCTTAGGGTTCACCTCGATATCTAATTGACCCAGTACATCACTCAAGACCACACCCTCTGCGGATTTATTGACGATAAGCCCCATCGCCCCTTCGTCAGAGTGTGCACAAAGATAAATTACCGATCGGTCAAACCACGTGTCGCCCATGCTGGGCATAGCGATCAACACTTTGCCAGCCAATTGTCCTGACATTTCAATTGGGTTCGTGGTCACGCGTCTCTCCAACATTCGGTTCTTGGCTCTACTCTGCGCCGTTCGCATACTGTGGCGCAAGTACCATAAACACGAGCGCGCGAGCAGCAGCGAAACATAGCTAACTCCATCGTGACTTGGCTTTTCGTCCGGTGCTCTCCATTTATGGATTATGATAAAAACCTCACTATCCGCCATGGCCCTTACCGCCCTTATGGCAATTCCAGTTCGAGCAAGCGACCATTCCCCCGTTTCGGTTGAGGTTCTGCAAGGTTGGGAACTCGCAGACGGCCGCCGTGTCGTTGCAATCAAGTTATCGTTGGAGGATGGATGGAAGACCTATTGGCGTGCCCCCGGTGATTCTGGCATTCCACCGCTGTTCAGCTGGAAAGGTGCGCGCAACATTGCTCAGATGCAGATCACATGGCCGCAGCCCAAAGTTTTTGACGACGGTGGCGTCCGCTCTATTGGATATAAAAAGCAGTTGGTCATTCCTCTACACATCGCCCCCAAACGCGATGACAAACCGGTCCACCTAAAGGGTCGTATGGACATCGGCATCTGTTCAGATATTTGTGCGCCCTACACTTTGAAATTTGACACAAAGCTGGAGGACGTGGGTTCATTTCCTACTCCTGAAATTGCATCTGCCTTAGCCTCTGCCCCATTTTCCGCATCAGAAGCTGGTGTGAAGTCCGCAACCTGTCGTCTAACCCCAACTGATGACGGCATGCAGATTGAGGCACGTGTGACTGTTCCATCCACTGGTGGCCGTGAAGAGACCGTTATTGAAGCAGGTCAAGACACCATTTGGGTCAGCGAACCTGTGACCACCCGCAAAGGTGATCAGTTGGTTGCAGTTTCACAGATATTCCATTCCTCGGGCGCCGCGTTTTCAGTGAACCGCTCTGCCGTGCGCATCACCATATTGGGGTCAAACCACGCCATTGATATTCGCGGTTGTAGCGCGGGTTAAGCCGCGCGGCGTCTGTGCAATGCGCCGATCTGAAAGCCAAGTGCTAGGCTGATGTAGGTGGTGAGAACCAGTGCCGTGCTGCCCATGATGAACAGGCCCAATGCCCCTGTCATTGGCGACATGTTTGCCGCCATCGGAAATGCGTTTGTGATCTGTTCTGGCAATTGTTTGAACCATATCGCATAGCCCAATGTTGCCCCACCCCACGCAAAGATCGCGACCCATAGGGCGCGAAGTCCCCATGCGACACCACTGGCCCGTGCACTCACACCACGACGCATCGCGGTGATGTGGCGAGAGACATCGTGTTGGGCAGCGATCAACGCGGGTACAACCAACAGAACCAACAACATCCCAAACCCAAGGCCGTAAACCAGTGTGATCACCGTTGGCATCAAGAACTGCGCTTGTTGTGACCCCTCATATAGCAGGGGCGACATACCAAGAACGGTGGTCAATGTTGTTAACATCACAGGCCGCAAACGATCTGATGCCCCGTCGATGATCGAGGGGACCAACCCGCGGTCTTCGGCGTATTCGTCAATGGATGTCACCAAAACGATTGAGTCGTTGATGATGATACCTGTCATCCCCAGCAAACCAACAACCGTAAACATGCTAAGGGGAACACCCCATGCAGCGTGACCATAGATTGTTCCGATCAATCCAAAGGGGATTATCGCCATAACCACCATAGGCCGCGTCCAACTGCCAAAGACCCACGACAGCACCAGATAAATACCAGTCAGACACAAAATCAGACCCGTCATGGCATCATTCAAGAACGTGCTTTCCTGTTCACTTAGGCCCGTCATCCGCCATTCGATCTGTCGGGTGGACGCGATATTTGGCAAAATCTCTTCTTCCAAGGCACGGTTGATTTCGGTGGCGCGGGCAGGATCATCCTCTGACACATCACCCGTCACAGAAATCAAACGTACCCCGTTTTCGCGGCGTACGGTGCTAAAGCCAGTACGGCGTTCAACGCTGACTAAATCAGCCAAGGGAACGTAAATGCCACTTGGCGCACGCATCTGCATCCGCTCCATGAAATCTGCAGTCAATTCGCTGCTGGGCACTTCAACACGGATGCTGGCGCTGCGGGCTCCATCAGGGAATGTCGCCGCCTCAATACCATTCAGGCGATTGCGCAAAGCACGCCCTAATGTGTCGATGGTAAAGCCAAGCGCCTGACCTTGGGCCGTGAGGTCCAAAATCAGTTCCTCTTTGTCATAGGCCAAATTGTCTTGAACCGCGCTGACCTCTGGGTAGATAGCCAAAGCCTTTTGCAAGTCCTGACTGGCGTTTTTTAAAACATCTGTGTCTGCGCCAAAGAACTGAACCGACATCCCGTCCCCACCTGGGCCTGAGCGCCATGAACGGAAACTGACCGTTTCAACAAGCGGGTGGTTCGCCACCATGTCCTGCAATTCAGACACAAAGGCAAAGCTGGAATACCCTTTGCGCAAATCGGCATCTATTAGCTCGATTGAAATTGCACCCAGCAGATCACCATCTTTACTTTCTGCACCTGCAAGGCCGCGCCCCGCATTGCCACCCACTTCGGCCATGACAAAATCGACAGGGTTAACGCCAGTCTCTGCCTCGCGTTTTGCCGCCAGCGCGTTGGTGGCCCGTTGCATTTCGCGCATCATTTCAAGAGTGTTTTCACGTGTTGCACCCTCAGCCATCGCAAAATTACCGGTGACGGAACCACGTTCTGGCGCATTAAAGAAACGCCATTGCACCTCGCCGCTGATAACAAGGATCACTTGGCTGGCCAGCACGGCGATGACACCAGCCAGAACCACATAACGGGCACGAATGACCAACCCCATAAAGGGACGGAACAAGTTGGTACGACACCAATCGAACCCAATATTCACCACACGGCTGGGCAAATCATACCAACGACGTTTGTTCACGGCGACCAGCGCATGGGACATGTGGTTGGGCAGGATCAGGAAACATTCAACAAGTGAAGCAATCAAAACCGCGATCACCGTAAACGGAATATCCGCAATCAAGCTGCCAAAACGGCCACCCACAGCCACCAAACCAAAGAATGCGATGACTGTTGTTAGGGTGGCGGCAAACACTGGCATCGCCATGCGCCGCGCTGCATTTTCAGCGGCTATAACGGGGGCTTCGCCGTAATAACGAGCACGGTGATCGGCGTGTTCGCCCACGACAATCGCATCATCCACAACGATACCCAGCGTGATGATCAACCCAAACAGGCTGATCATATTAATCGTCAGTCCACCGACATACATCAAAGCAATTGCAGCCATCAGGGCAACGGGAATACCCGCAGCCACCCAGAATGCGGTGCGCGCATTGAGGAATAAAAACAGCAATGCGACAACCAACATCAATCCAACCAGCGCGTTGTCGATCAAGATCTCAAGACGATCTGAAATTGCTTCGGCCCTTGCGCGGATCAAACTGATAGATACATCGCGGGGCAACGTAAGCTGCAAGGTGTCTGCAACCTCTTGAACCACCGCCTGCATTTCGATTGCATCACCATCATTCGATCTGTCGACCCGAATGGAAATTGCAGGGTGATCCCCGACGAAATAACCACGGTCGCGGTCCACGCCTTGGCGCAACACCCGCGCCACATCACCAACTGTTAGTTTACTGCCATCTGCGTTTGACCGCAAAACAACGCCAGAGACTTCTTCGACACTACGCTTTTGGGTTCCAGTGCGCACGCGGGCGTTTGCACCTGCGACGTCACCTGCGGGATCGGCATTCACCTCTGCTGCAATCGCGCTGGCGATTTGGGACATGGTGACATCATTCGCAATCAACTGCGCAGATGACACTTCGATCAACACTTGGGGTGCGGCGACGCCACGAATTGTGCTGCGCGTCACGCCTTCGGCGAACAAACGGGTTACGAATTCATCGGCAAACAGCCCCAACTGTTGAGGGGCAATTGGACCTGTGATGACGACGTCCGTGACGCGATCACGCCATGCGCCGCGCCGTACCTTGGGTTCGTCAGCGTCCTCTGGGAGGGTCGATATGCTATCGATCGCTGACTGCACATCATCAGCCGCACGCGCCATATCCCAGCCCGCCACAAACTCAAGAACGATGCTGCCAGATCCTTCGCGCGAGACACTTGAGGAGCTGTCAACCCCCTCAACCGCCAGCAACCCCGGTTCGAGAACTTGGATAATGCCAGCATCGATATCTTCGGCCCCGGCCCCTTTCCACTGCGTGCTGACCGACACATTGTCGATGATAACATCAGGGAAAAATTGGGCTCGCATGTTCGGGATCGCCATCAAACCCGAAACGACCATGATCACCAGCAAAAGGTTCGCAATGGTACGGTGACGGGTGAAATATGAGAGAATACCGCCCGCGGCGTTAGGTATTTGGCGCATGGATTAGCCCCCCATCCGTCCCTCAATGCGCTCAACCACTTTGGCTGGCACTTGAGGTTCTGAAAGTTGTGAAAGGATGCGTGCCTTGGCCTCAGCCGGCATACGATTATTGGCCTCGATAAAGGCGACAATTTTGGCGCGACGCTCATCGGAAAGTTTAACCATTGCCGGTGCCTTGGGCGCTTCTTCAACGCCGCCCCGCAGAGGCTTAACGACAATTCCCGCGCCTAAAAGCGGCGAGCGTGCCTCGACCACATTGCGCCCTTCCAGGCCACTAGCGCGGACAAGGACATCATCGCCTTGTCGGCGCACCAAAGACACACCAATCGCCTCTAACCGATTTCCAGACCCTAAAATCAAGACGCTGCTGTTGGCATCCAGCGCAGAAGACGGAAGACGGACAACGCCGCGTACAGTTGGTTCTTTTACGCGCACCTGAACGAAATCACCAGTTTTAAAACCGACACTGTCGTAGAGTTGCGCAAACAACAAGCGTCCTGTTTGCCCTGCATCTGATCCAGCACTTGAGCGGCTGATGCGCCCCTTTGCCTCAAGGTCAACGCCAACAACATCCAAGACAACCGTGACATCAGCGTTTAAAATATCGCCGTCATCCCCGAGCAATCGCGCGTATTGGGCTGTGGAAACGCGAAACGAAACCTCTAGCAAAGCTGGGTCGATAAGTTCAGCCAGCCGTTCGTTTGCGCCGACAAGCCGACCAGCAACAACGCTGGGTGCGCTGAGTTTACCATCAAACGGGGCGATAAGAGTGGCGTCTGAAAGCCCACGTTCGGCATCGGCCAATGCGATCTGTGCGCGCGCGATTGCGGACGCTGCTTGATCAATACGCGCTTGTGATTGTGTTACCGATTGGCGGCGTGCCAAAACGGCCTGACGGGCCGATGATGCGGCAAGTTCAGCCGTTTCAAGTGCCGCTGCAGTGCCAACGCCCCGTTCTAATAAATCCTTTTGACGTTGCAGCGCTTTTGCGCGCAGGTTTGCCTGATCTTGAGCCGCTATTTCTTCGTCTTGAGCAAGGGCCAAACTACGTTGTGCATCGCGCGCATCTGCCTGAGCATCTGCAATATCTGCCTTGACGCGCGACAATGTGGATTGAGCATTGGATGGATCGATCCTAACCAGCACATCCCCCGCACTGACTTCGCCCCCATCAACAAACTGCTCTGAGAGTTCAATCACACGACCGCCAGATGCGGAACGTAGCTCCAAAGTTCGTCTGCTTTTCACTTCGCCAAAGGTGGCAAGAACAGGGGTTTCGACGCCAATTTCCGCGCGCACAACATTTACGGCAAAGATGCGCTCTTTGGCGGGACGTGCACGGTTTTCTTTACCCATACGGTCCTGAACCGCGCCACCAATCATTTGGCCTGCAAAAGCCAGCAATCCAAGCGTCATGGCTGCCAGAAACACGCCAACCAAACTTTGTCTTAAAAACCGCATCAAATATCCTTCAAGAGTCAGCCAAATAAGCCGAAAATTAACATAGACCACTTTGTGCAAATGCCAAGCGCTCAGGTGGTTGTACGGATGCTGGAGCTATTTCCGTCGCTGATGCTCGTCCAAACGCGGTAATATTTCTACAAAGTTACAAGGGCGATGACGGAAATCGAGTTGGCGCACCAAAATTTCGTCCCATGCGTCCTTGCAGGCACCCGGACTACCAGGCAGTGCAAACAGATAAGTGCCATTGCGAACGCCGCCTGTGGCACGGCTTTGAACCGCAGATGTGCCGATCTTTTGCATGCTCACAATTGTGAACACCGTGCTAAAGGCATCAATCTCTTTTTCATAGACGTCGCGGTGTGCTTCAACCGTCACATCACGCCCTGTCAGACCTGTGCCACCTGTGCTGATTACAACGTCAATTTCAGGATCATCGCACCATGTGCGCAATTGGGCCGCGATGTCCGTGCGTTCATCGGTAAGGATTTTGCGATCTGCTAGGGTGTGTCCTGCATCTTGCAACCGTCCAACCAAGACATCGCCGGATCGATCCTCAGTGAGCCCACGGCTGTCTGAAACGGTGAGGACTGCAACGCGGACAGGAATAAAAGTGGCAGTTTCGTCAATTCGGCTCATGATATCGGTAACCTTTCAGCCCTGAATACGTGATTTCACAGAAAGCAGATCGGCCCAAGCATCGCGTTTGGCAATCGGGGTCCGCATCAATTGGCTGGGGTGGAACATGGGTAGGGTCGGTTTGCCCATCACTTCAACCCAATCGCCGCGCAATCGGGTCATGCCACGTTTGCCCGTCATGCACTGACAAGCAATATTTCCCATCAAGATCAAAACATCTGGGTTCACCAACGCAATTTGGCGTTCGATGAACGGCTTCATCATCACCAATTCATCTGCTTTGGGATCACGATCTTGGGGCGGGCGCCACGGCATAATATGTGAGTAATAGACCGCAGGTGTCTCACCCCTCCGCGAAAGGCCGATTGCCGCAAACATTTTATCAAACAACTGCCCTCTTGCCCCATCAAGGAAGACACCAGCGCGGTCATCGTCGCGATTGGGCGCGTCACCAATTACCATTACAGAAGCGCCAGCAACCCCTTGGCCGAATAACATGTTGCGTGCACCACGCTTTAACTCACAATGCTCAAATCCAGCCACAGCTTGTTCAAGCGCAACCAAATCACCTGCCTGGGCGGCAAGATCGCGTGCGATTGCTGCTTCATCAATTTTTGGCACTTCATAAACAGGCGGAGGCGTTGGCCGTGCTTTGAGATCATTCACAACGGCTGCTTTGGCAGGTTTTGCCAAGGCTGTAGACAGTTCATAGCGATCAAGCGGCTGATCACAGATTGTTTCATCTGCACCCAACTCAATTTGCCATGCCAGCATTGCGGCGGCTGAATGATAATCTACTGATTCCATGCACCCATTCTACCCGTCTAAAACGACAGGTGAAACGCCCCCATCCTCAGAACGCTAAATATTTCCACATTTCTTATAAATAAGTTTAAAATCCCAATACTTGCCGCAACACGATCCACCCTCTATAATGCGACAAATTTCACGAGGTTCCGCACATGACATTTCCACATCGCCATCTTCTGGGGATTGAACAACTGCGACCAGAAGAGATCACTACGATCCTTGATCTGGCGGAGGAATATGTCGCGTTAAACCGTGGCGATAAAAAGCACTCTGACGTGCTGTCTGGCCTGACCCAAATTAACATGTTCTTTGAAAATTCAACGCGTACGCAAGCCAGCTTTGAACTTGCAGGCAAGCGATTGGGCGCTGACGTCATGAACATGGCAATGCAGGCCTCATCCGTCAAAAAAGGTGAGACCCTGATTGATACTGCGTTAACCCTGAATGCGATGCACCCCGATCTGTTGGTTGTGCGCCATCCCCATTCGGGTGCTGTTGATCTGCTAGCGCAAAAAGTGAACTGCGCGGTTTTGAACGCAGGCGATGGGCGTCATGAACATCCGACCCAAGCGTTGTTAGATGCATTGACCATCCGCCGCGCCAAAGGCCGTTTGCACCGCCTATCTATCGCAATTTGCGGCGATATCGCCCACAGTCGTGTTGCCCGTTCCAACATCATGCTTTTGGGCAAGATGGAAAACCGCATCCGCCTGATCGGTCCGCCAACATTGATGCCATCGGGTATCGAAGAGTTCGGCGTCGAAGTGTTCGAAAACATGGATGAGGGTCTGAAAGACGTAGACGTCGTGATGATGCTACGCCTGCAAAAGGAACGGATGGACGGTGGTTTCATACCTTCAGAGCGTGAATATTACCACCGCTATGGGCTGGACGCTGAAAAGCTATCCCATGCAAAAGCCGATGCGATTGTTATGCACCCTGGCCCAATGAACCGTGGCGTCGAGATCGACAGCGACATCGCTGACGACATCAACCGCAGCGTTATCCAAGAGCAAGTTGAAATGGGCGTTGCTGTGCGCATGGCTGCAATGGACCTTTTGGCCCACAATCTAAAAGGCACTGCATGAGCCTTGAGCCAATAGAAACATGGCAACCCTCGCTGCGGGCCTTTGGCTTGCGCTGTTGCGGTATTTTTCTGGTGACTTTTATAATGATTTCGCCTGTTTGGCCATTTGTGGGCGGAACGACCGCATGTGCGGCCTCGATTACGCTGTGCGTGATGTACATGTTTGTCCCTGATGATTTCACACAGTGGTTGGCCCACCGCAAAGCCATCTGGACCTTGACACCAAACGAGTTGGTTTACGAAAACATCCACGAAGACATGGAAGAATGCGCCCTTCCTCTTTCCAAAATTACATCAGTTCATCAGCACTTTCTATGGAACGCTCAATTGCGCCTGAGCAGCAGAACTGCGGTCACGATGTTTTACCTAAACAACCCAAAAGCTGTTCGTGAAACCCTTCGCGCCGCCATGGCGTCAGAGGCCGCGTCATGAGCACAACAATGCAAGTTCCAGCGTTTGAGACCGGTGTGATCCGCCTGTTTGCGATCGACATGCCGTCTGATCAAATGGATACGTTTGATGCCAAAGCCGCTTTAGGCGCAGCGCACTTGGACGGAACATTTGTTGATGTGCTCCCGATCAGCGACCTTGAGGGTCTTGGCCTTGCTGGATACTTGATGACTGGCAGCGAAGTTCCCGAGGACCAAATTGACGAAATGCGCGTTCAACTGGACGCAATCAAAGGCCATGTACTGCTGGTGTTTTCATCAGCCTTTGGCCAAAAAAAACAAACGCTTTACCTACAATCACCCCTGCGCCATATCGCGACATTTTTCATTGAAGGCACGCCTGTGACATTCAAAAAACTCCCCGATGACAGTGCGCAATTGGGCACTGGTAACGATGAAATCAAACCTGCAAAGAAAGTCCCTTCGCAGGCTGCCATGTCTGGGCGCATCGCCACCTATGCCCTGTTGTTTATGTTCGCCTTTACCGGCCTCATCATATGGATTGGCTCATGACACACCCAAACCGTACCCTGTTTACAAACGCTCGTTTGATAGATCCTGAAGCCGCGACAGAAACACTTGGCAGCTTGCTTATTGAGAACGGCATGATTGTCGCTGTTTACGATGACGCGGCCACGGCGGATGACAGTGCGACCGTTATCGATTGCGCAGGTAAATATCTGGCTCCGGGCATTGTCGATATCGGCGTAAAAGTGTGTGAACCGGGCGAACGTCACAAAGAAAGCTTTCGCACTGCAGGCCAGGCCGCCGCCGCTGGTGGCGTAACCACAATGGTGACACGTCCCGATACAGATCCAACAATCGACAACCCTGAAACACTTGAGTTCGTAATCCGCCGCGCCCGCGAGGCCGCACCTGTGCACGTCCACCCAATGGCTGCTTTGACCAAAGCGCGCGAAGGTCGCGAGATGACCGAGATCGGTTTTCTTCAAGACGCAGGTGCTGTTGCCTTTACCGATTGTGACAGCGTGATTGTAGATACCAAAGTGTTCAGCCGCGCATTGGCCTATGCCCGTTCGCTAGGTGCGTTGGTTATCGCACACCCTCAAGAACCAATTCTGAGCAAAGGGGCGGCTGTTACTTCGGGTAAATTCGCATCCTTACGTGGCCTACCTGCCGTTACGGCCATGGCCGAACGCATGGGTTTAGATCGCGACATCGCATTGATAGAGATGACAGGCGCTCGCTATCACGCCGATCAGATCACGACCGCGCGGGCGTTGCCAGCATTGGAGCGTGCCAAAACAAACGGTCTAGACATCACTGCCGGTACGTCGATCCATCACCTAACGCTGAACGCACTGGACGTCGCAGATTACCGGACGTTCTTTAAGATCAAGCCACCGTTGCGCGAAGAAGAAGATCGCCTTGCGATTGCCGAAGCAGTTGCCTCTGGCCTGATCGATATTATCAGTTCGATGCACACGCCCCAAGATGAAGAAAGCAAACGCCTGCCCTTTGAAGAGGCCGCAAGCGGTGCTGTTGCTCTGGAAACCTTCCTCCCTGCCGCTATGAGCTTGGTCCATGCCGATATCATCGATCTGCCAACCCTATGGCGCGCAATGTCATTCAACCCTGCTTCACGCCTTGGCCTGCCATCCGGTCGCCTAAACGTTGGCGCACCCGCAGATTTAGTCCTGTTTGATCCAAACGCGCCATTCGTAATGGACCGCACCACTCTGAAATCTAAATCGCGCAACACGCCATTTGACGGGCAGAGAATGCAGGGTAAAGTGATCGCAACCTACGTCAGCGGCAACAAAGTATACGGAACATAAGCAATGCCTATTATCGAAAACTTAGCCGTTGTTCTGACCCT
>Ga0307998_1000580_pt1 | contig 20869 bp, 14 predicted proteins | sample Davwhametageno37_FD_203147 | JGI IMG/M metagenome (GOLD analysis project Ga0307998, IMG submission 203147) | Marine microbial communities from Davis Island wharf, Antarctic Ocean - #37 | ecosystem: Environmental > Aquatic > Marine > Unclassified | place: Antarctic Ocean: Davis Island wharf... | reverse complement strand
ATTGAATGAAACTGAATGCAGAAGCCTAGGCTGTAGCTTATATCGTGGCCAATCTTCAAAGTGCAAGTTTGCACTTTGAGCATAGAAAGTGCAAACTTGCACTTTTATAATTAAATTGCATATGTAAAAGTGCAAACTTGCACTTTGGGGGGGCGTGGAATAGTGAATGCCAAGTGTACAGTTGCTCACACCCGCTTCTATACAATGGCGCATCACGCCCTACTGCGAAAACCATTCGAGGGCGATATATGGCACAAATCTCTCCAAACGGCGTCCTTGACCTCAATCCGCCTCACGTTTTACCCGGAACGTGGCGCTCGATACATTATAAACCCGGACAATTCAAATGACGCGGTTGGTATGTTCAACGGACCTGCGTTGGTTTTTATGGGTCTGGGGCCGGTGGGCGACAAAAATGCCCCACTTGAAGATTGCATTAGCGAGCTAGTGCGTCGCATTCATGAGTTTGGCATTGTTGTGGAGCAAGTCACCCGCATTGTGCCAGTACAGCCGGGGTCTCCAATGATTCAGCTGATGTTTCTCGAGAAAAACATTCCGTATGGGGGGCGCCGCCGCGTTGTAATTAATTGGTATACGCGGTCTGGCTTGGCTTTTATGTTTGCAGACGCGCCAAGTTTTCCCGGTGACATGGCTTGCTAAATAAAGCTGATACCTTTGCTTTGAGGATGCGCGACTGTTGAGGCGCTAAATTCATATATCCGGAGGGCCTCATTTGCCAGCAAGCACTTTGTGCAACCATGTCCGAGACTATAGCTAAAGCCGAAGAAAAGGCGGTAAATTGGGCAAACACAATTGGACATTTTATGGTGCCCACATTTGTATTTTTGCCGGTTGTGATGTTTTCCATGGCGACTGTTATGCACACCACGGAAATTACAAAGGTATTCAACTCTGTTGTTGTGCCAGGTCCTAATTTTGTTGTAAATTCAGTTTCTACGCCGGGGCTGATTTACAGAGAGCGGCGGTTTCCGTACAATGGTGCTGAAAAATCAGATGAGATGGATCGTATTGAGCACAACGGGATTTTGACATCAACCCAGGCTGCGTTTTTTGGACTATCTGATGTGCTTGTAAAGCCAACTGGTGTCACTGGCTTGGCTACGCAGCCGCCGGCATTTCCTAACAGTGCTGGACATCTTTTTGACGAAAAGTCAAGCAAACAGTGGCGGGCGTTGATGTATGTAATGTATGGGGTTTCTTGTTTGTCTATTGTTGTATGGTACGTTCAAGTTCACATGTCATTTAGCGACTATGTTGATACAGTCATATCGCGGGTTGCATTACCGGTCTTTATGGTTGTGAATGCTGTAATTATGTCTGTGCTGGTTAGCGACATTTCAACATACCAGGCTGACAGCGATGTAACGCTCCAAGGAATTATTGCGCCCAATGTTAATGACACGTTTCACGGTGTTCTTGGCAATGGTACAGCTGCCGGATTTGCCGAGCAGTCGGCTGATACTGGAATTGGATTCTATTTTGCCTGGGTTGGAATGTTAATGACATGGATTTTTGCGATTGGCATGGCGTTTGCGGGGTGGCTTGACAAACTTCCCGCGGACCGATCGGAAAAAAATGCACCGATCACTCTTATGGTTTGGCGGGTTCTGCTTGTCGTATCTGTTATTATTGTTCCGTTCGTGATGCAAAGTACAGTGAGCGAAAAACTAAAAGTGGTCACTTACACGCCATCGGCTGCCAACTGCCCAGTTGTTGCAAGTGTTCAATTTAACACCCATTCGATTAATGTAGAATTTACGCTGGGGTCTGGGGATAATTCGTCAGCTACTAATTCATTTAGGGATTATCTACAGCAAACCACTGGGGAAGAACAAGCCTTGCACACGACAACTGAGATAGAGACACTTGCTGCTAAAACCACAATGGCTATTATTAGTACCGGACAGCCAAAACGGACAGCGCCTGCTCCGACAATGGCGGAATTTAACAGGGACTCGTCCTCCGATTTTAGTCTGAAAATATGGGCTTCATTTCATGGCTCGGAGCCAATATATGGCGGGGGCAGCTATTACTACGTTAAATTTCCAATTGGCCGTATAAACGGAACTCTTCCAGAATGCACGCCACCAGCTATCGATATTAGAGAAGATGAGGTCAATGATTTATTTGATTCGGCTCCTGGTGGTGGATCCGGCGGGGCAGAACCGGGTCCTATTGGCGCCGTACCCAACATAAAGTATGCTGGCCCTATCTGCAATTCAGGCGGGTTTGCTACTGCCTACCTTACATCTGGTTATGATGCCGCTATAAGTTCCGATTTTTTAAATGACCTGTATGTCGATCTACTTGACCCCCAATATAACGGCAAGGGACTTGCCTCACTTAACAATGCAACCTACGATAACCTTGGGTGGGAATACATTCGAACTGTTATTGGGGGGGTAGAAAATGGTGATGAAATTGCAGCATCATCGTGCCCATATTCTGAACTGGGTCTGACATATAGCGCGCTGTACAAGCCTACTTCCTGCGATGGCGAGACCAAGTTTTGCAATTTTGCAAAGAGTGGGTTTAAAGTATGGCAGTTTATTGTGTTTATCCTGATGGTGCCATTTTTACTGGGGAACATTCCACAAGATACATCGGATAACATGCCCTTTCTTGCAGGCCATATTGGTATTTTGGCAGCGCTTCTTGTGGCCTACATTGTGATTTATTCCCAATTCCACGCCGGGTTATCTGCCATTGAAGGCATTGACAGCAAATCAGTCACAGACATCCGGGAGATCATTGAAGATATGACCGGAAAAACAATTGCCGGGGCCGTTAAGGTGGAGACATCGGATGGCACAGATGATGCATTTAATATGGAGACAACGGCATTCAGTTTTACAATTATTGCGGCGGTCCTTGCACTGTTCCCGCCGTTTCTCAAGATGGTTTCAAGCGATACACACGCAAATCTATTTCAATTAAAACATCACATGGACAGCTACAACGCTCAGATGTGGTAAGCAAGAATGCATGCATGGATGCGTTTAATCGCTGCGCTCGATCCGAAGGGCCCCCGAGTAACCTGCCGGTATGACATCAGTGCCCATATGGTGCACCGTGCCATCCTCATCAAAGCCAAACACGCCCTCTGGCTTGCAATCAAAATGCCGGCACAGCGAGTCTGAAATAGAACACGTTTGCATGATCTCGACCGACCGGTGGACGCTTGCGCGCCGCCTGCCGCCGACAATGTCGATGATTTCCAGGTCGTATGGAACGCCCGGCCGCGATGTGCTTTTGGGGCTAAACCGTTCCGGCATATCCACGCCGGTTATCTCGCGAAAGTGCTCTTTGTGCAGCTCACAGTAAATCCCGTTTGCAATGGCGACCTTTTTCAAATCCTTTGGCAATAAACGGTCGGTGTACGTTTCCATGTCGCCGTCGACAGTCGGCTGCGGGCTGTCCGCACCGCCCCGGTTGTCAATTCGGGAGGGGTTTGGATAGAGTTTGTCGGGCTCTAGTCGCGGGCCCACGACATGTTCCTCCAGTCCGTTGATTCCGACTGAGATTGCAATCTTTTCGCCAATCTCGACGGTGCCGTCAAGCGCTGTAACAATGTTAATCAGGTTCCGCTCTTCGGCGCACATTTCGTGCCGTGGGCTGTCAATGCGATCGACAATGCCGCGCGCGAGTTCTATTGCGCACATTGGAATGGCTGTGCACCCCAGCGCCCGCACTTTCTTGTACAAGACTTTTCCGCCAAATCGCTTTTCTACCGGACTGCCGTCTGTTGAAAGGCAGTAGTCTCTAAAATGACGTTGGGGTGTTGTTCCTGTGAGCGCTTCCATCGGAATCAAGAGTTCGGGCGTGGCGCCCATTAAAGTTGCTATGCAGTCGTCAATGACAAGCAATGGATCCAGCACTTCCCATGTATCGCCTATTGAAATCATAATCGTTTCCATGGCGACATCCGGAAAGTACTCATGCACCCAGCCACCAATCTCCTCTCCCGCCCGGACATATATCGTCATTGTTGCATCCCCAATAAACGTAACGTTGCACGCCAGCGCTGCAAAGCAATTATCGACCTGTTTCGTGCAGTTCATTGTAATGCTTCCCCTGGTTCCCATAATAGCAAGCACTCTTTCTAGCGTGATCGCGTCTTCGTGGCCGTACCGCGACAGCGATGGTGTTAGCAGAATCGATTTAGCCGCCATAAACGCTGGGTCCGACGGGCTCATAAACTGTTCTTCGTCCACATTTGCTGGTGCAGTAATGTATCGGGTCACCGGCAGTTTAAAAACGACGGTCAGTCCTTCGTTACCCTCGAATCCCTCGGCGGCATCAAAGCGGTAGAGGTCCGGGCGGTGCGCCATAACATCCAAAAAGAACCGCCACATTGCAAGCTCGTGAATGGTTGCATTCCGAATTGCGTGCGCGTATGTTTTGAGGATTGAGCGCGTCTGCTTCCCGTTCCGGTGCCCAAACGAAATGACTTGCTTACCAGACGCGTCGTCTACCTCGTTTTTCAGATCGTTCCATAGCACCTCGGTGTACCCCTCGCTCGTGCCAGTGTGCTGGATGAGACGATGAAGCTCCGCAACCTCCTTGTCCTGCTTATTATTGTCGAGGCGTGTTAGGTAATACGCCGTGTCCTGCGGGTCTGTTTCGCCGTACTTGTCGTCGCCGCTGTAAACAATCATCGAAATCATCGCCCCTGCCAAGTACGCGACCAGGTGGGTGTTGTCGGCCGTCTGCTGCACCCAAAAGATCGTCCGCAGCGCATCGAGCGGGCTGAGAATGCACTGGGTCTGCATAAAGCATTCTTTGTCCGTCAGCATGCTGCTCGAGACAACATCGCGATACGTGCCAACCGGGGTCCGAACGCGATGGGTGTACTGCTCTTCCTGCAGCTTGTTCCACGTCTGCTGCATCCTGCCCCACATAAATCCCAGCGCGATGCTTTTGACGTTGGCGGTCAGCCGCGGGCTCAGCGTGCACCGGCGGCCCAGCTCGGCCTTTGCGATCGTAGTAACCAGTGGCCAGCACAGCGTGTTCTCGATCGACGGGTCAAGCAGGTGTGCTTCCTTAAACTCAAAGGCCCCGGTCACCATGTGCCGAAGTGCGTTTGACACGGCATTGTGCAGATCCTGATCTGTCGCGGCGCACATCTGGTCCAGCATTGTCATCCCATTTGACGCAACCTGCCGGCCCGCGGCCCCGGTAATCACCACCGCTCTTGACAAAAAGGGCGCACTGAGGCTGTGATTTGACAGCTTTACGTGCACATCCCGGTGCCAGTACTCAAAGTGCTTCACTGCCCAGTCGCCCTGATTCGGGCCCGTCTTGATCGCTACATTCTTGGTGTAGGCATGCTTCGATTCGGAGATGATTTCGCGCTGAACGGCCTCGTTCTTCTGGAACCCTGTGGTTTTCTCCGCGATGACATCGTCGCTGGGTTTAAACAGCCCGTGAGAGTGCTCGTTCATCGCTTTGTCCGACATGCTACCAGAGTTTGCAATCAATGCCGGCGGGAGAATATTCTTGATTGCCTCCACAGTGTAGCTCTTTCCCTTTTCGTGCTTAGCCATTGCAATCATAAGCAGCTGCGGGCCAAACTTGTAGTGGCCGAGCGTCAACACGCCGCACAGATACATCAAAAATGTCGGAATTTGATCCTCGCAGAGTCGCAGCTGCCGTGCCATCTCCTCGAATCGAAACAGCATGTGCGAGCCCATGTCTGAAAACCCGGCACGCTGCTTCTCCGATGTCCCGGTAATCAGCCCCCGCAAGATGCGTCCAAACCGGGTGTCAGCCTGGCACGCCTCGCGCTCGATTCGCTGATGATCTTTAAACGCAATACTGTAGCAAGACGGCGTTCCAATCACCGCCGACCGAAAAAGTTGCTTCCGCGTTGCTCGAACCGTATCCAAAAACCGATTAAACTGACTAGTTGAAATATCATACGGCCGAAGCGCCCGGATCGCTGCCTGTGCGGGCCCGACCGCTTTGTACGCGTTGTTGAAGACGCTCGCAGAGTGGTGATCATCAACTCGCTGTGGAACCTTTTGATCCGCAGGCACCATCAGGGGGCGACCGCCAAACCCAGGCTCCCGCAGCGCCCCGTTGCTGTGAAGCTCGTCAAACTCGTCCTTGGTCAGCCCCCACAAATCCGGGCACTCGACACCACGTGCCTCGTGATCTTCCTCGACCCGCATAATGCGCATCGAAAGATCGGGATTCTGCCCTGCACACGCTACCGATGGCCATGTCTCCAAATGCATGTCAGATTTGATAAACGTCATCAGATGAAGTGCGTCACTTGGTGGAATCCACTGGCCCGCGCCGTTGACGTACGTCTTCCTCTGTGATTCGGGAATGCCCCATGACACGTACCGGCGCTGGCTATCGTCGTTGTTCAATGTGGAGTGGTGCAGGCTTGCAAAGGCGTGCGAGGGCGGGTACATGCCGGCCTCATCTTCGCCGGTGGCGGCACCCTCTTCGGGCTCTTCCGTCTCCGTATTAAGCGCAAACGTAATTTGTCGCCCCCGGTCCGAGCCCATCGAAAACGTGTACTGCTTCAATGCCGCGCCCAGCTGGGAAATGTTGGTAATTGCATCTTTTGAGACTTCGTAGTAACTTCTCTCGGGAGTGGGCGTGGCCGTTTGCGCGGATTTACGCCGTCGCTTCGTGGCCGGCTGGCGTGTCGCGTGCGATTCGTCCGTTGATGCCATCCGCTCAGCTATGATGTCCGACGCCACGGGGGCGGTAAACTCATTGAAAAGAAAATGGTACCTGTCCGCCACAACCACACGCCGCCTTGCAGCTCGGAGCGTTTCCTGCGAATACTTCCCGCCGGACTCATTCCTCTCGAAGATGTCCATTTGCCGGCAGTGCACAAGCTGCTCGATCACCATCGGCGCGCCGGATTCCTTTGCGAGATCTGCAATCAGAAGCATCAAGCTGAGCATCTGGCATGTCCCGGGATTGTGAATCGGGACATCGATTTGCTGCAGGCCCGGGCCGTATCCTGAGTGATGTATCTCAATAACAAGCGCGTACTTTGCAGCGACATTTGTTATTACATCGGTGACCGTGGGCAAAAAGGCAGTCGGGTTAGCCTTACGGTCGTCGAGCTCCTTTAGAGCGTCTTCTTCCGCCTGGTTTGCCATATTTTCGGAATATATATGCTTTTCGTTGTAATTTTTGTTGTCGGGACCTTTCCAATGCACGGGCAGCAGGAAATGTGAGACCTTAAGTCCCGGTCACACTTAAAAGTGCCCGCGCGGTAACCCCCAATTTATGCTGACAGTGTGAAATATGAAGCACTACACAATTACATAACCACTAAGTGTATCATTACATGATGGCTAATCGGAGCCGTGATGCGCTGGATGCCGTGTATCAGCTAAAGGAGCTGGCAGCGCGATTGCTTGGTGGTGGCACGAGGTCATTTAAGGCGTCCCTAAAAGCAATGCGGTTGCGGTATCATCCAGATACAGCAGCTAGACCAATGTTGACCGACTCGATAGGGGGGGTGGTGGCGCCTGTCTGGGAGACTGTATGCCGGTTACAAGCATGCACTGTCCGCCACATTTTGGGGGTGGAGGTTGATAGCGACACTCTTGAAAGGGGGGGCTCGGTACATGTTTTGCTGGGCTGCTACGCCTCTGATGGCACGTTCGGATTTAAGAATGTGGTGGTTCCGGTGTCTGCGCGGATGCCTTTGCCATCTCGAATTCATCTGAGCGCCGCGGGGGATACAACACCGTGTGGCGATGTCCTGCCGATCGAAGTTGAACTGATTGATAAATGCTGTGCGGCGTGTCCTGGGGCGACCCCGGCATTCCGGGCCGTTGACTCTGGCTTTACGTATGATTTTATCGTTACCGTAAATGTCAGCACACCCGAGGAGCTTTTTTCGGGCTTTGAGGTTGTGGCACATTCTATGTGCACAGGGACAGTGCATGCCCACACAGGCCCGTTCCCAACATTGCGGGCGATGCCAATTATTTATACCGGGGCTGGTGCCATGGACGTCTGCGGGTCACGTGGGAACTTGCGCATTTACGTCACAAATAGCAACGGCATTGTTCTACCCTAATTATAATTACTTGGGATTAACTGTTAAATGTGTAATTAAAATATATACGAGTGTGTGCTATTGTATATCAAGGGACAATAATAATGGCCGATCAGCCTAGTTTAAAGCGCAAATCTATGGGTAATATTATAGAGCTTTATGACGGTGTCACAGCGCGATTGACAGCTGCAAGGGGGCTGCTTTTACAAGAGAAGGAAATTGTGCAACAGAAAGTGGAACTTCGCTTAATTCGCGAATTTGCCGAAAGTACCAAGGAACAATTGAACAAAGTCTCCGAAAATGCCGGCACAGCTCTTTGGGAATTAACATCACCGCAATCTATCGAACTAGGAAACCCGGCGGATACTATAAAGGCTCTCAGCGGTGCAATACAAATATTGGAAGCCGTGTGCATCAATATCAAGCAGGAGTATGGATATGGATACAATAGTGGTCCTAATAAACTTGTCCATGGTCTTAGCCCTAAAGAAGCTAAGAGTATGCGATTTGGAATTGATGTCCCAGATCCAACTAATACCATAAAAGGCACTAAATTTGTTATGGTGCTTCAGGCCCACCCGTACAATAACCCACACCTCCAGGGTTCGAAAGACCGCGCCCTTGCGTTTCAAGAGTGGTTATACTCTTTATGTAGAAGGACTAAGCTTTCAATGGAAGGGACACTGAACCATTTAATGAAAAACACTATTATTTCCCCGGGTGAATCTAGCATTGATGGCCAATATATAGTCCCCGGGGACCCTGATATATTGCTCGCAGATATTGCGAATTATATTGCAGATACATATTACATATCTGACGGCGGCTTTGACATGGAACGTAGACAACTCCCACCACTTGATGAAGATTTTTTTATAAACCGCTTTGACGTCCGGTTTCTTGATATTAGCACTAAGAGCCACGATACTCTTGGTCGGTTTTATGACTACACTCAACACCCCAAGTTGGCTGAGTTATGGGATTCGTTTGGTTACTGGACTTTAGACGGCCAAACGATGATACAACTGGTGTTTAGTCGCATAAATGCAAATTACGGCAACGAACAATTTGGATATGAACGCGGCAAGGCAAAGGATTACAAGAAGGTAGATTCCGTCTATCCGAGAGAACTTCTTGTAAATCGCGTTACAAAAATCGCATGTGCGAGAATAAGCGCGGTAACGAATTTTGACACCATAGAGGTGCCAATGGAAATCAGCTCTAAATGGCTTAGAGCGTTTTATCGACCACAAAACTTTACAAAGGCCATCAGTGTTACCAGATACGCACTTGTTATGCCAGATTGGCTTTCTGAACCTAGTTCACCAACGTTTTGTATTGGGGAGGATTGTGTTTGCATTAATGTTGGAAAAACTGTATCGGGGACGTTTTTTCAATTTTATTTGGCCGACGGGACTCGCCGCCGCCGCTGGGGGTTTTTCCCCCATCTAAACGAAAGCGCTGGGGATCACGACCCCGACTATTCTATTTTTGAAGTTATGTGGGCCCCTTCTTTCCGTTCATACTTGAACGTGAGAGAAGTAGGCCTTTCGCGTTCTCCATCTCTATGGAACAAGAGAATTCGGGACCTTCCTGCAAGTGTTCCCCAACAGTTGACAAAGCAAGATACTATCGTTTCAATACCTGCTGGGCCCTCGCTCGTGTATCAATCGTCGTCTCGGGACCGATTTCTGGACGAAACGCCAAATGCACGCCCGTATGTGCCATTGTGGATTAGCACTGACATGCCCATAGAACATTTAATGGAGGAAGTTACCAACGGCACAATCTGGGATAGGCTCGTTGTTACCGACAAGCCTCTTGTCGAGTTAACTGATGAAGCGGAGTCAATGACACAAGACACCGCTCCACATCCAGAAGAACGCTGGACCAAGTTTTATCGGATGTTAGCGTTTCATCAATTTAAATGCCTAATGGGAGCGATCATAGAAGTAGAAGTAGATCAATATGACGACCGACTGACGACCGAATATATACGGGCAGCGTTTACAGATCTAGCCATTAATGGAGTATAGATTTGAAGACACCATGATATATGCTGTCTATCTCTCCTATGCATGTACCGGCACATTAATTCGGCTTTAGTTAGTCATGGTATGACGGACACGCCTGTGGATTTATTCGTACACGGAAAGTGGGGGGTAGATGTGTCTTCCGGGTGTCGGTGCATGACGAAGCGCATTTGCAACCGTGGTGGTCTCTAAAGATTGCTTCTCCAAAATGAGGCCTTTCTCAATCTTGTTGAGAGCAGTTGCTGTCAGCTCCGCTGCGACAAGGCTATTCACAAAGATTGGCGGCCTTGAAACTTCTCCGAGGGTTTTCACCACAACAACGTACCCATTTTTCAAACTGTGTACAGTCGCTTTATGTTTCGACCATACACCGCCGGTGGCCGGCGCCGACTTGCGAGCGGCTTTGGTGGCGAGCTGTCTCCTTGGCCCCTGGCAAAATGTCTTTTTTGCAGTTTGCTTCGTACGAGGCATTGTGAAAACGGGGAGGAGATTGTAAGCTGGGGGAATGCGAGCTGGGGGATTGTGAGCTGGAAATCCCAACACGAACTACATACAGTCCCCAGTCAAAGTGCAAACTTGCACTTTGGGCGTGTTAAAAATCATATATAATGTGACATTAACCCCACTTTTTTATACATCGCCGTCCCGTAAAACCAGAGGGGACCTTGGCGGTGACTGTATATCCGACACAATGTTTAATAGGTAAACGAAAATCCGGTTTTCCCTAATAGGCTATCGGGTGGCGCGCTCACATTGCTAAGAATAGCCACCTGAAACGCCCGGAACGATTTGCCAACTGGAAACTTCAGCCCTGGGATAGACAGTTCGATATCCTTTGGCAGCCCCGGTGGTAGATACGGCTTTGACGACGCCACCCTGAAGAACCTAGCGGCGTTTGGCCACTGTAAATACGCGTAGACGTTTGTCTCGTATCCAGCGCCTGCGGTATTTAACACCATGACTTTAACCCGAACCCCCCTGTTGTCCGACCGATCACCAATTGTTTCAACAGACGTTATCGTAAAGTGTGCCGTCTCCTTGTAAATCTGTGTTTTTTGAGCGGATGTTGCAAATAGCCTGGGGACTGGCCGCACATTCGGCAGTGATCTGGGGCATACGCTATCGCACCCCGCAATCGACAGTGTTTCCAGTCCCCCAAGTTTCGCGACGCTTACCACGCCGGTGCAATCTTCCATGATAAGCTCCACAGTTGCGCCGCCCGCCAAAACATTGACATCCCGCACATTTCGGCACTTTGAAATCGTGACAGACCGCACCCCGGCAAGCGGGGAGACATCAGTGATGCGGCTGCAAGCAATGAACGACACGCTTGACAGAAGTTTGCCCTCGAGTGCTGCAAGCGACTGGATATCTGGGCAGTAATCGCAGATAATATGTTGCACATGAGATACCGCTCGCAGTCCAATGCTCGAAATGTTAGTCCCGCGCAAGTGAATATTGGTAGCCGCCGTTACGTCGCCTACTTCGCCCTCTGTAAACGTAAGATGATTCGCCATGATCTGCCGCGCCTGCGGGAGGGTCAGGCCGGAAACCGCGGTCCCCCGGACATCGACCATCAGTAAGCCATCGCCATGAACACCCGTTACGGGCGAGCCCTGCAAAAGTAGACGCTGGGTTCGATCTGTGACTGAAACCATCGTGTTGACAAGCGCCATGCACCGCTGCGCGTGAATTTCCACGGCGTTTGAGACGGGCTCAAGTGAGATAATTGGGCAGAAATTAGCCTTGATGCAAAGTAGTCTTGGTGATAGCCCTGCCAAGTTTGAAATGCTCGTTTCGGATATGTTAACACAAAGAACATGCCCCAGACCCTCGAGCCCTTTAATACTTGTACCGTCCAGCCAAATCTTGGAGAGTGCCTTGAGCTTGCTTGCAAAGTGAGCGGAATTACACCGTGTTCGCCCAAGGTCGAGTTGCTCCAATCTCGACAGGCCGCCGAGCACTGCAAACAGCTCTGGTTTCAGGTTCTGGCACAATCGAAACGATAAAAATGTCAGATGAACGTACTTTATCACCGGCGATGGATCGGCCAGGCGAGTTGAACCGTGGATTAGTAACCGCCTGCACTTTCTGTGCATCTCCGGGATAGATGTTAAATTATTGCAGCATGCCATCACCACCTTCAGATCCGCGCCAGACAGCGTCGTGATAGGCATGTGTTTCTGAATATCTAGCATCTCCACCCCGTCAACTGCAAGATGGCCAGTTAGTGCCCCACCCTTGGCAACCACCAGCGCCCGCGGGGGCACAGTGTAAATGCCCCGTTTGTCCATCCGGTCGACCGCGATCGTATCCACGAGTGTTCTTATTGGGCCGTGCAGCCTGCCGACCGCAGCCGTGTGTATATTCATGTCCGCGTGAATTTCCCGCGCACCTGTAAACACAATATGTACGTTGGAGTGCAACATCCAAGGGTGATCTCCAAATTTGGGAAATGCCTTGACGTTGTCGACAACAAACGGAACGTGCGGCCAGTTCATTACGAACCCTGCCTCCCGCGCCATGGATGCACCCGCTCGCATGTAAATCTTAAAGATGCCATCGAGTGTGAGCACCGTGTCCAGCTCGCCCTTGGTAGTGCCGCCATTCAGCGCAGAGTGCCAGTGCGCCACAATTTTAGAATACCCGCCGCTGACGCCACCGCTCTGGTCGCGCACGCCCCGGATGTCGGCGCAGAACTTCTTTGATACCAGTGTTAGGGTGTGTACAATTGTATACAGGGGCAGGTAATTCAAAACACTGTGAAAAAGCTCGACAGGAATCGTTTCGAATGTCGTGCGCATGACTGAGGAATGTTGTGCGTTGGCCGGTGTCAATCCCTGTTAAGTGAACAACTGAATGTGCTGACAGGCTCTTAATTATATACGTAGCTGTCAGCAAATATAAAAAAATGGCAAGTTGGTCGTGTATAGATGTAATAAAATTTTTTCCGGCCTTTGCAACTTCCGGGGAATCCCATTTGATTACTTTGATTTTTAAGGACAAGCCAATTACATATGAGCGACACCGCCGCCGGATCATCCGGCGATTTGTTCGAACTATTTCCAAAAGAACTGCGCGGCGTTGTGCCGTCAAATTTACAGAAAAAAGCAGTAGTAGTGCAGACTAAAGCCCCTTGGTCATCGTGGTTTGTTCGCAGCCAGGCCGGTGATAAACACAAACCACCACCCCCCGCTCCTGTGCAGGCGCAAGCAGACGCAGCCCAGAATCAATTCTTGTAAATACCCCGGAATGCAAATAGGGGATTTGTGCCGGTGGGGCCCCTTATCGGACGGCACCTTTGGGTTTTTTGGAAAAGCATGCAAAAATGTGAATGGCGATCTTGTGTATTTATTGAACACGATTTCCGGGGGGGTAACGTTTGTCAATCCGCGGGCAACGACAATCTTGAAGGTGGGACTAATCACAGAGCCGGACTACGTGAATCTTTTGTTTTCGTCGCGCCCCGCCGTTACAATGATGGATGCCCGTATGTGGGCAGCTGTATCCAATCAAAAAAACATGCCGCAGACGTTTGCAAAGGCGTCGCTTGACGAGTTAATAGAGTGGGCGTGGTTTTTGTTTTATGTGGTCGACACCAACCGGGCCCGGCTTGAACCCTGCTTGCACAAGTGGGCGGATCTCGATCACCGCGTTCTTTTGTACATTATGTGGTACTTCCGTGTACACGCAATCAATGCATCCGAAATGACCAGCGCGATTATGTCACCGATCAAGATTGCAGAGCCAAGCGTTGTAAGGGCCACCGATGGGAACCGGCACGTCAAGAGGCTAGCAGCCGGGCGTGGTGCCCGGGGCCAGGTTTACGAGCTGTTTTGTTCCGGCAATAATAAAATGTTTGACACTCTTCAAGCTCAGCTGATCCCAGCAAGAAGTTCCGGGCACAGTATTTTAAAGAGCGGCTCGATCGGGCTCTCTTCTGCCAATCGGTTTGATAGTCCGGTGCGCTGGGACGGTGTGCTCGATCCGAAGATATGGGAAAGTAACGTGTCGGGCAGCCCGGTTTACACGGGGTTAAACGATCCAAACGTCTACGGCGCCGACGGTAAATTTGCACCCGTTTGCATCTGGGGTCAGCACACACGTACGGTCTGGGCAAATCTGTTGAAGTTTGTAGAGACATTTCCGTTCTGCGGTACAAAGCTTGTGGAAATCGGCGAAGAAATTATTGCTGCGGACTGTAACAAAGCGGCAGCTCTTCAGCAAGCGTGGCTAACAGAGGCCAGTCGGCGCCCCGGATTTGAGGAGTTGTTTTCTTCGGTTTCGAGCGATTCTATGATGGGGTTTTGGGGGGCATTGATCATTGGAAAGGTGGCCGAGTTTAGGCTTTCCCGGCCGGCCCACAGCGCTACTTACCGCAAAAAAATTGTGTTCTAACCATAAATGTTGACATTCGTTTATTTACCCTTGAAAATTGCCACTGCGCTATCAAGTGATAAGTTATGCATGTTCTAAATTGCACAAATCTGTAAAGCTTTTGCCCAATCTGATCACCTTGGCGCCTACCGATTTTTCTATAGATGTACCAAGCCGCTTCTTTGTGATAATCTGCCACGGTGTCGTTGCCCATAACTCATTCCAATGACCATCTTCAAATTGACTGTATGCTAGCTCCCGGGTCATACCATCCCCCCCGGGAACGGTATATTCCCAATTGACACTGTGGATAGCCTCGGGGTGTTGACGGCTTGCAATTTCCTGCAACGTCAATGAACTATCCGCCCAGTCGGTAATGGTTAGCAAAGCACCGGTAACGTTTAGCTCAATGTTAATTGGCCGGGCGCCGGCAAACGCGGTTTCGTCAGAGCCCCGAAATGTAATGGCTTCGCCGGCGCCCTGGGCCATTAAATAATCAGAGTTTAGCGATGTGCAATTTTTAAATGCACGGCACTCAATAGTTTTAATATTTCCCGACAGGTCCACAACGCCAAGAGCGGTGCAATTCTCAAACACGCCCGCGCAAATTGTGGTAACAGCTGGGCATTCCACAAACGAGATGGAAACGAGTGCAGTGCAGCCCCGAAATGCGCCGGAGTGCATTTCTTGCAATTCAGTTGGCAGCGTTACTTGTGTAAGCGATTGACACCCACTAAAAACACTAGATTCTAAATTTTGGATATTGTTTGGCAAGACAAGTAAACTTAGCTCTATGCAATCTTCAAATGCACACGCCCCGATTTCGGTTACTGTGATGGAGCGTATGGTAACCGCGATAAGATTGGTGCACCTTCCAAAACACAATACCGGGATAGTTTCAAACGTGCCGTCGATGTCAACCGACTCAAGGGACTCGCACACTTCAAACGCCGATCTGCCAATATGTGTAATGTTTTTGCCAAGTGTAACTGATTGCAGCCGTTTACATAGAAAAAACGCCTTTTCCCCAATGTTTGTAACAGTGTCTGGCAGTGCAATTGCCTGCAGACTGCCACATTCTTCAAACGCGCTTCTCCCTATTTTAGTTACCTTGTTGCCAAGGATAACCTCGACAAGGTCTTCGTAATACCGAAAGCAGCCATCTGGAATGGTTGTTAGTGAATTAGGCAGCTCGATACGTGTAATTCTCACTTTATTGTCAGGATCGCCTTTAGCAGGTGGCGTGAGTAATTCATTCCACTTGGCTATATGTTCCCTAATTTTTGTAAACGCCATTTGTATTCTATCTGGGCGATGGCTTTGCCACTTTTGCGCTTTTGAGGGGATTGGCTCACCGGGTGAAGGGCCGGAACGTTGGGTTCTTTGGCGATTAATCATTGTAATGGGAACTGGCTCAATCTTTGCAAGCCGAAGTGTGTGATTTCCGGGGGTGGTTAACTCGGCTATGGCAGCGTTCCAGTGAACGCCCGACCCCGAACGTAGAACGACAACATTGGCAGACGCCATTATTGATAGTGGTTGCAAGTATCGGCCTGCGCATATATTTAAAAAGCTGCAAAAGCAAATATTATACATGTTTGCATTTGGTTCACAATTCGTGGCCACTGGCACGCAATCAAGTGCTTCTTCTGCCCGGGCATACCAGGGCAACAATGGCACGGGGCATTCAGGTCCTATTTTATTGTACAAAGTGTCCCAAGTCATTTAGATCACCGGGTGCTTTGACACGACACAAGCGCGTGCATACTGGACGAGCGCCATTTTCGTGCGGCCGGTGCCATAAAGTGTTCCAGACCCGGGGCTGTGCACTAAAGCACATAGATACCCACACAGTGTACAATTGTGCTCTTTGCTCCGAAACATTTTTAAGTTTGGGCGAGCGCGCCAGCCACGAAAAAGTGCACCACCTGCTAGTTTTAAATAGTACAACAACAGCGCCGACGCCAGCTACCAAATGAATTCGATTCAGGCAACAATGTGCGGGCCACAGCCGCAAAGCGCACTTGGCGCCGTGTGCCGCAATGTTATTTCTGGACGGCCAATTGACGCGCTTGTGTCTTCCACGTTTGTATTTGAGTGCACTCGGTGCCGGGGTCATAACGAAAGATGCCCAGCTGTCTTTATTAATAATCACACGGGCGGCGATGTCATGGAATTTGCACAAACTGCTGTTCGAATGTTACTTTCTCCCAGGGGCCGGGCTGTTTGTATCACCGAGCTTATGCTAATGTCCGCCCATTTATCAAAACGTGGGGCCATTTCCATTTTAGCAGCAATTGGAAAACGCCACCCGCTCACACTTGGAAGAATCATTGCGGCCGACATTGTAAAGTTTCCTCCTGTTTTACCAGTGCCAATCAACGATCAATTAAAACTTGTAGAGGCCGGCATATACTCTCTAAAGTTTTTGAATCTTCCGTCGTTTGGAATACCGCTTTGTGTTTCAGTTGCCGAGACAACCAATTGTATAAAACTTGATGCATGGCAAACCTGGCTTACAGACGGCCAGCTGGATCCAGGGTGGCACAGCGCAATATACCACACAACGCGGCGGTGCTTGAAGACACTGCCGGACGAGCTCATTCGCCTGATTGTAGGCTTGCTTTGCATTCCGCAGTGACGAAAAGAATGCGTCCCTTTTTGCTTGTTTTCAACTTTCTTGGCTTTCCGTTTGCATTTAAAATTGAAAGCGATTCCATAATCGGCTTCAGAATGGGCCCCCATAGTTTTGAATGAAGACCAGCGGCGTTGTTTTTGATTTTTTTGGAAGCAGCCCGAATACCCGCGGAAACAACCGGGTTGCCGATATTTGCAAAAGTCGCAGGTTGCAGCGTGTCTGTGAAGATAACCGTCTGGCACCTGCCCGCCGTGTCCTCTGCTTTGGTAGACAAGTTTGTGTACAACAAACTAAGGTTTTTTTCCGGCAGCGGCAAACTTGCTCGATTGAGGGCGGGGGTGTGAACCATTGCACAGTGTAGAAATTGTGAGCAGTTTGTGCGACTTACGCCAATTTAACAGACATCCGTCAAAGTGCAAGGTTGCACTTTAGCAATTTGTCAATTTCAACCCCAGACAAAGCAACTACAATTATATTTTTCTATAATAGGGTTGATCCATTATTTACATGGTGCCACAGCAAACATAAATAAACCAAGAACGCGCACAACCCGCTATTAAATTTGCAATCACACCAATCGACACAAATGCCAGTTTCTTCTGCCAAATGACAAATAAATTGTCTACTCTGCAGCCAGCATGCTTTCGGGCCAACCAGTGATAGTGGAAACAACATCAACTGGCACAAGCCCTGCCCACTCCCTTGCTATCTCAAGCATGCCGTCTTTAAAATGATCTTCGGCGCTGTACTTGCATTCCCTTTCAATATCAAGTAGCCGGCCTGCAAACCGTCGACGATACAGTGCACCATTGGGCGGAAACGGGTTCCCAGAATCCAGCACGGCAAGAAGAATGGTTGTTACTGCCGCTGCAAAGTACATCTGATAGACGCCTGCCCTGCCATCCGCCGCCAGGGTGTCCACATGCTTTTGCATTCCGCTGTCCAGCTCGTCGTAGTCATCTTCGTGCAGTGTGAAAAACCCACGATTTGTACCCGCCAAAAACCCCCACAAATCGTCATCTGACGCCATTTGATCCGGGTCGATAAACATAAGACGACGTTCGGGGCCAAAAAGCGCCATGTTTTCGCGGGTAATATCTGGCGCACACGTACCAAGCCCGATCGACCGTGACACCAAATCCGGGAGCTGCTCTATCGCAGAACGAGCGGTAGTTGCTGAAACCATGACACCGCGTTCCATCAACTGCAGGACAATCTTCTCGGTAGCATAGTACACCGGGGGCGAGTGCGGCACAAACACCGTCCCGTTTGCAGCGCGGTGTTCCGACTGTCGTGCTGCTGTTTTTGTAAACTCTTTGTATGGCACGTTTGGCGATAGCTTGATCGCCATGTTATCGCCGTAAGCATACACTCTGCCCGTGTTGCCGTTGCCTAAAAACTCAAAGTTCTGGGCACAGTATTGCCATACACCAACCGTGCCAAAAGGCAGGCTGTGAAGTTCTTCTTGCAGCTCTGCGACTTTCGGCACAGCGGTGACCGCTAGCATCTCCCCAATAATGCCCGAAATAGCCGGCGATGCCACAAAGAGTTCGCACAGCCGGCGTGGCACAGATCTGTGCCAGATATCGCACCAGGGTGGGGGCACGGCCGAAAAGTCCATCTCGGATATTTTGAGGATTGTGCCAGCCCCAGTGGCGAATACAGTCGCCGACGGAACATTGGTTGTTGTTATGCGATCAAACGCCGACTTCCACTCCGCGTCGATGTAAAGCGGCTCGGGCGTCATGCCTTCTGCGATCGACGGGTTTCTCAGGCAAATGCAGGATACGCTGGACGTTGGATCGGTCGCGCAATTTTCGAAATAAACGTACGCAAACTCCCATCCATCCGGGCGGCGCTGGTCCGGTGAGACTGGAAGCGCGTATGCTGCGGTTCCCGCATCTTTGGTATATCGCACAATCAAGCAATACCTTTCGCGGAAAATAGTGATCATCCGACTTATCAGTTTGCCAACGGGGCTGTCGGGCGAATCGTTGCAGCTCTCAGGCAGCCCTTTAAACGAAAATGTCAAAGTTCCCGGGTCGGGCTCAGAGTCGCGGCGGGGCAAAGCATACTCCATATCTGATGCAAACCACTAATCGTAAGGTAATCGAAAATCGTAAATTACCAGCGCTACCTGCCAACGTAAACAGAGACAATAAGTGGCAGACAGTGGACTTGAGTTCTGTCGCTATGGATTGGGCCGAGGCCTTTTACGGCCGATACCGAGTGGTGCTCCCAAAAATGCTGACCCGGCTGGATCTTGAAGAATTTTTTGTTTGCTGGGCAACGCACCCTGATTTTGCACCGCCTAAGCTGTACAGCCGACAATGCCAATTCCGGCAGGTTTTATTTGCGATGCGACATCATCTGGAGGTGTGCAAAATCAGAAAGGACGGAACCGTGGAATGGATGTTTCCAGACATTACAGCGTAGCATACCCGCAGCCTCGTTGGCCGCCCAGTTGAATAGCAAGGCTAGATGCAACCATTCCCGATGTTGCTCTAATTGGAATTAAACCCATGGCTTGGGATCGTGCGCCGGTGGCATATCAGGTTTACTTTGCCCTTCCCGCAGCGCACAATGCGCACACAAGCAGTCACATCCAACGCAACCCTGATGTTTCGGTTTGTGATAACCCGCCGCCCGGGTTGTTTACATTCCACGCCGCGTTAACAACGTAAATAAGCGCAGGCCCACCGTTAAAACATGATTGGGTCCGCCCAAAAGATACACCTTTGCGTTATGTTCAGATGCATAGTTCTGTAAAGCTTGCACCAAGTTTGCTAACTTGTGCAGGCCCGCGTTCAAAACTTGCAAGGCGTTTGGTTCTGGTGGAGACTGGTTTATTGCCGGTGTCAATGCAAATATTGTCTTCGTTTCCAACAATTGCACCCGGCAAGTCAAACGCGCAAATTGTTGGACCATTTGACATATAGACGCACATTTCAAATAGATGCCAGTTTTCATCATTAAGTAAAAGAGTACCAGCAAGTTGTGGCACGGCCTCTGTTATTGCGGGTGGTATAGCGATGGTAATTGGGCGCTCAGCAAAGGAACCCAGGGGAGCAAAATTTTCTTGAATAAACCCCCGGAATTCAGCAGCCCGGTGTTTGGAATTGTATGTCATTTTCCCAAAATCAAAGTCAGCATTATCAAAACGGAAACTGACTTGTGGCAATCTTCTGGCTTCTGGTTCAACTTTTACAATTATTTCAAACACGCCGTCAGAATGCATATAAGGGTGATAGTTTCTACGTATTTGAGTTGGATAAAGAGAATGGGTTGCCCGAATACTGGCCCGGCACGCCGCCAGACACTGCATTACAGGCCCAAGCGTAACAGTTTGATTAATCTTGGATATTGTTTCTAACGATGGGCCATTTACACCGGGTTGGCTGTAGTAGTCAGCCACTAGCTGAAGTACAACGATAAAGTCATAAAAGGGCATAATAGAATTCATTGCGCCCCGGATTCTATCAATGAGCGCTTGTTCTTCTCTGACTGATTCCATTGTATAGAAGGGCGGTTTTTTACGATCAGTATTGCCGTATACAAATGTGAAACCAGATACTAGCTCCGCGTACATGTTGTTATAATCTTCGGAGTACGTTTGCGAGTCATCATCCAAGGGGATTAATACCGATTCTTCATAATTATTAATGCTATCCGTCAATGTTTCAAAAATTTGGGTCAATTGATCGTAGGGCAAATTGTTCATAATGATACCCAGCTGTACACGTCAATGCCATATCCGCGTAT
>Ga0307998_1000577_pt1 | contig 20914 bp, 18 predicted proteins | sample Davwhametageno37_FD_203147 | JGI IMG/M metagenome (GOLD analysis project Ga0307998, IMG submission 203147) | Marine microbial communities from Davis Island wharf, Antarctic Ocean - #37 | ecosystem: Environmental > Aquatic > Marine > Unclassified | place: Antarctic Ocean: Davis Island wharf... | reverse complement strand
GTTTCCTTCTTGTAAGTCAAATTCAACTTGGTCACCTTCTCTGATTTCATCTACTAATCCAGAAATGTGTACGAAATGATCTTTATCAACTCCTTCTTCTGTAATAAATCCAAATCCTTTAGACTCATTGAAAAACTTTACTGTACCTTTACTCATCTTGTTATAATTTAATTTGTAATATTGAACTACAAATATATCGACAATAAATTAAATAACAGCTATAAATTCACAAAAAATGTATTTTTTTATTTAATTAACAAAAAAGCTGATTTTTTTTAAAGAATTCTCGATACTTAAACCCCGTAAATCCTAACTTTCTTCTTCTTTAAACGAGAATTATTCAGTTTTTCTTCTAAATCAGCAGCTAAACTAGCCGGAACTGCCACAAAAGCACAATCTTGTTTCAATTCGATTTCTCCTAACTGATCTTTTGTTAACTTTCCTTGCTTTATAAATAAACCGGCAATATCGCCTTTAGATATTTTATCCTTTCTTCCTCCAGAAATAAATAGTGTTTCCCAAAACACAGGTTTTCTCTCTGCTTGTTTAGAAATATTCACTAAATCTGAATGCTTCATAAAATCTGGCAAGCGTTCTTCTTTCCATTTTAAAACATAGGCTGTACCTTTTGCAGAAACTCTCGCAGTACGACCATTTCTATGTGTAAATTCCTCAAGCTCTCTTGGTAATTCGTAATGAATAATGTATTTCATTTCTGGAACATCGATGCCTCTTGCTGCTAAATCGGTGGCAATTAAGATTTGATTGGTACCGTTTCTAAACTTTATCAAAGAACGCTCTCTGTCTTTTTGTTCCATTCCGCCACTAAAACAACCGTGTTTAATGTTCTTAGTTTCTAAAAAAGCACTTACATTCTGAATACTATCTTTTAAATTACAGAAAATAATTCCTTGCTGATTTCCTAAAAAATTTAATAAGTGTAATAATGTGTTCAGCTTATTTTTAGCAGGAGACAATACTGTTTTAATCACTAATTTAGAAGTTGTTGCTTTCAAATAGTTAACCGTATTTGGTTTATCTAATCTTACAAATTCCGGGATTTCAACGCCGTGAGTCGCAGAGGTTAATATTCTTTTATTTACCGCTATGAGTTGATTGATAACACCCCTCATTTCATATTCGAAACCAACCTCCAATGATTTATCAAACTCGTCTAAAATTAACGTTTTAATATGATCTGTAGAAAAGCGTTCGTTCGCAAAATGATCAGAAATTCTTCCAGGAGTTCCAATTAAAATTGCTGGTACATGTTTCAATTCAATTTTATCTTTAGACATCGGTCTACCGCCGTATACCGCATTTACTTTATATCCCGAACCCATAGAGCGAATTACTTGTTCTATCTGAATGGCCAATTCTCTTGAAGGCACTAATATTAATGCTTGTATTTGTTCAATATTTGGGTCTAAGAACTCTAGCAAAGGCAAAGCGAATGCTAGTGTTTTACCCGTTCCTGTTGGAGATAATAGTATTGTGTTTACATTTTTCTTAATCGTTGCAATAGCTTCCTCTTGCATAGGATTTAACTGACTAATATTCAGTTTTTGTAATATTTCTTCTTGTCCTTTAATATGATTCGCCATATATTAACTTTTAACTTTAGTTTAAACTAACGGACAAAGATAGTTAGAGTTGGTTGGTATTGACTATAATTACTAAAAATATTCATAATTTTGTACTCTTTTAAAAAAACATAGAAATGCTAAAACAAAAGTTAAAAGCCTACAACGTAATTCTTGCCTCTGGTTCTCCAAGAAGACACCAATTTTTTAAAGATTTGGATATTGATTTCTCAATTCAACTAAAAGAAATTGAAGAAATATATCCAAAAGAATTAAAAGCTGCAGAAATTACGGACTTTTTAGCAGAATTAAAATCGAAAGCATTTACAGATTTAAAAGAAGAAGACTTGCTTATTACTTCTGATACCATTGTTTGGTTCGAAGAAAAGGCCTTAGGAAAACCCAAAGACGCAAAAGAGGCTTTCACAATGTTAAAGGCTTTATCTAATAAAAAACACCAGGTGATTACATCCGTTTCTTTAAAGAGTACTGTTTTCCAAAAAATTATAAATGACATCACAACCGTCTCTTTTAAAGAACTTACTGACGAAGAGATTCATTATTACATCGATCAGTATAAACCTTTTGACAAAGCTGGTGGCTATGGCATACAAGAATGGATTGGCTTTATTGGCATAGATAAAATAGAAGGAAGCTATTTTAATGTAGTTGGTTTGCCTGTTCACAAACTTTATAAAGAACTAATGACCTTATAAAAGGTGTTATTAGGCGCTTATATAATGCATTCTATAGTTATATTACTTTATGTTTAAAAGTCTTACCGCTATTCTCTATTTAATTCTTTCTAAAGAAAAATAAAAGTTTATTTTTACCAAAATTTTACAACACAACATTTTACAACTTTACAATGAAAAAATACACATACACAGAAAAAAAAGACACACGTTCAGGTTTTGGAGATGGTTTAACAGAATTGGGTAGAACAAACCCAAATGTAGTTGCTTTATGTGCAGATTTAGTTGGTTCTTTAAAAATGGATCAATTTATTGAAGAAAATCCAGAAAGATTTTTCCAAATTGGTATTGCAGAAGCAAATATGATTGGTATTGCTGCTGGTTTAACAATTGGAGGGAAAATTCCTTTTACAGGAACATTTGCAAACTTTTCTACAGGAAGAGTGTATGATCAAATTCGTCAGTCTATTGCATATTCTGGTAAAAATGTAAAAATTTGTGCTTCTCACGCAGGACTAACCTTGGGAGAAGACGGTGCAACACACCAAATATTAGAAGATATTGGTTTAATGAAAATGTTACCAGGAATGACGGTAATTAATACCTGTGATTACAATCAAACTAAAGCGGCAACCATTGCAATTGCAGATTTTAAAGGACCTGTATATTTACGTTTTGGAAGACCAAAAGTACCTGTATTTATGCCTACAGATGAAGCGTTTGTAATTGGTAAAGGAATTCAATTAACGGAAGGTACGGATGTAACTATTGTTGCAACGGGTCATTTAGTATGGGAATCTTTACAGGCTGCAGAGCAGTTAGAAGCGGAAGGTATTTCTGTAGAAGTGATAAATATCCACACAATTAAGCCTTTAGATGAAGAAATTATTTTAAAATCTGTTAAAAAAACAGGCTGTATCGTTACGGCAGAAGAACATAATAAATTAGGAGGTCTAGGTGAAAGTGTTGCTAGAACATTAGCCTTAAATACTCCTACTCCACAAGAATTTGTGGCAACAAATGATACTTTTGGTGAATCTGGAACCCCAGAGCAGTTAATGACTAAATATGGTTTAAATGCTGCCTCAGTTGTAAAAGCTGTTCAAAAAGTAATCTCTAGAAAATAAAAAAGCGCTACTACGCTGTATGTTTAACAATTATAATTTAAAAATATGAAAAGAATAATTTTAATAATATGTGTGGCTTTTGCCTTTAGCCAACCCCTGACTGCTCAAAAAGACTTCGGTGTAAAAGCTGGTGTAAACTACAATAGTAACGGAGATGCAACATTTTCTTCTACAGGTGATGATGTAATTCAGGGAGGAGAATCAAAATCTGGTTTCCATGCAGGTTTATGGTTTCGCGGAAAAGTCCCAATAATTGGTGTGTATATAAGACCAGAATTGGTATATACACAAGTAAAAAGTGAATATATTAATAAGACCAATACAGCAACTAACTATGAATTCAGTAAAATTGATGTTCCTGTTTTATTAGGAAAGAACTTTTTAGGATTTGCAACTGCCTTTGTTGGCCCTTCTTTTCAATACATACTGAATGATGATTTTGAATATTCTGAGATAACTACTGATGATTTTGACAAGTTCTCTGTTGGAGTTCAAATGGGTTTTGGTATAGAACTTGGTAACTTAGGTATAGATGTACGTTGGGAGCGAGGTTTATCTAAAACAGAAGCCAAATTTTCTAACGGTATCACTGTAGATAACAGAACGGATCAAATAATATTTGGGCTTTCATTAAAGTTGTAAGAAATCAAATGAACAAGCAATAAAAAAGGCTCTTGAGAAATCAAGAGCCTTTTTTATATAAAACTATTTGCAGTTTAGTTAATTTCCGGATTCAAGTAATCTGGTAAGTTGGGTCTGCTGTTATCACTAAAATCGTTTGTAGGGTCGCCATCTCCGTTGGCGTCTTCTTGTATAGAAGGTACACCGTCATTATCATGGTCTGTATCTACAACTAAGTCTAATAGCTCTATTTTGAAAACTAATATTTCATCATAGGGACGAGAAAGACTTGGTTGATAATTTAGTGAAGGATACGCCAAACCACTTGGAATAAAAATATATCCTTTGCCGGTATCTTGATACGTTATAGGTCCGTTATTCGTAATGTTTTTACCACTTTTAAAATTTGGAAAACCATTTGCCCAGCCAGGTATTGTATTGGTTAACCAAGTTTGTTCTTTTTTATCAAATGGGCTAATGTCAATGCTGTTATTTGCTAATATCACTCCTTCATAATTTGTGAAGACAGAATCTATTACTGACGGAAAACCTTTATCTGGATCAGGATTACCCTCATTTATAACAAAGGTGTACAAAGTATAGTCTATTTCATTTCTAACAATATCTTTAGTTACAATTTTCCCACTGTCAAAAATCGATATTTCATTAGATTCAATCAATTTTATAGAATCTAAAGCAGCATTGTAATAATGATCTTGTAAAAATTTCACGATAGAATCGTTGTCCGTAATTGCTAACTCTGCATAATTGACATCAGCATAAGGGTTCACTAGGGCATTATTATCGTCATCACAAGAAAACATTACTAGCACCGCTAATATTAGTAGTAAAAAAATATTTTTTATTTTATTCATTTAAGCTTTAATTTTAAGGCTGCAATCTACCATTTTTATACCTTTGTAAAAAGACAAATATTATATTTTAACCTTTTATATGAGAATTGACAAATATTTATGGTGTATTCGCGTTTTTAAGACAAGAAGCATCGCAACAGCTGCTTGTAAAAAAGGGCAAATTAAAATTGATGCAAAAAGCGTAAAGCCGTCTAGAGACATATTTGGAGGAGAATTAATGGTGATTCGAAAAAATCAGATTAATTATCAAATAAAAGCTTTAGATTTACCAGAAAGCAGAGTTGGAGCTAAATTATTAGATCAGTTCAGAAAAGATGTCACTCCAAAAGAAGCGTTTGCAAAGACAGAACTTTTAAAATTTGCCAAAGATTATTATAGGAAAAAAGGTACCGGTAGACCTACAAAAAAAGATAGAAGAGATATCGATGATTACCAAGACGAAGAAGAGCAAGATACAACTGAAGATTTATGATTGCAGAAAACCATATTATTTTAGATAACACTCAAATAAATCAGAAGATTAAGAGAATAGCCTATCAGATTTACGAAAGTAATAGTTCTGAAAAAGAAGTAATTATTGCAGGTATTATTGGCAATGGATTTATATTTTCGAAAAAAATCGCGGAAGTTTTAGAAAAAATTTCCACAATAAAGGTAACGCTTTGCGAAGTTGTTATTGATAAGAAAAAGCCTTTACAGGCGATAACAACGTCTATATCTGTAGAAGATTATAAAAACAAACCATTGGTTCTTGTTGATGACGTACTAAGTTCTGGCACTACTTTAATTTACGGAATTAAACATTTCTTAGAGGTTCCGCTAAAAAGGTTTAAAACTGCGGTACTTGTGAATAGAAACCATAAAAAATATCCTGTAAAAGCAGACTTTAAAGGTATTTCATTATCAACTTCAATAAAGGAACATGTACAGGTTGAATTTAACGAAAAAGAAGCAATTGCTTACTTAGTCTAAAGCACCGTTTATTTCGGAAATAATTGCTGGTATCGTTTTATTTTCTGTATTCAGTATTATAGATGCCTGTTCATAAAAAAAGTTTCTTTCAAAAAGATGTTTTGCTACAAACTCTGTCATTTTCTCATTTTCTATATTGGCAACTAGCGGTCTTGAACTTTTTTCTTCAATTAATCTGGCCACTAAATTAGGTATGCCCGCTTTAATATAAATCGATTTTGCTTTAGAGCTTTGTATCAATTCCATATTATTTCCGTAGCAAGGAGTTCCTCCTCCCAAAGAAAGCACAAAATCATCTTCATTATTTAATAATTTCGTCAGATATATGCTCTCAATTCTTCTAAAATAAATTTCTCCTTTACTTTTAAAAATTTCCGATATACTCCTCTTTTCTTGCTCAGAAATATACGCATCTAAGTCTATAAAATTCATAGCCAGCTTTTTAGAAATCTCTTTGCCAATAGTAGATTTTCCTGAAGCCATATAGCCTAAGAATATAATTTTCATAATTTTTAAATTTTGTCAAATATCTATAAAAAAAAACGTTTTTATGCTAATAAGTTCAATGATTGACAGTATATTTGCAGCCGCTAAGGTAAAAGAATGACCTGATAGCTCAGTTGGTAGAGCATCTCCCTTTTAAGGAGAGGGTCCTGGGTTCGAGCCCCAGTCCGGTCACAAAAAAAGTTAAGCTCATGCTTAACTTTTTTACTTTGAAATAATTTGCGCACGTGGCGAAATTGGTAGACGCGCAGCCTTGAGGGGGCTGTGAACGCAAGTTCGTGGAAGTTCGAGTCTTCTCGTGCGCACTTTTTATTTTTTTACTTCTTTCACAAATAATTAACCAATTTATATCAGAATATCGTTATTTTAGCCACATGCAAAAAATAATAATTATTCTGTGCTTTTGTTCCTCTTTAAGTGCGTTTTCACAAATAGATGCGATACGTCCTAAAATCTTAAAAGGGCAGATTATTCATGCTGAAAATAAAAAGGTTTTAAGTGCAGCTCATGTTTTAAACTTAAACACCGTTACTGGAACCATTACAAATGATACAGGCTACTTTGAACTTCCAACAAGAGTAAATGACACTATTCTAGTTTCTTATTTAGGGTATTCTTCCATTAAATTAAAAATCACAAATGATTTATTAAAGGGTAACGAATTGGAGATTGCTCTGTATGAAAAACCACAAAATGTTAGAGAAGTTGTTATTAGATCTACGAGTCTTATCGGGGTGCTAGAAATTGATGTAAAACAAGTTCCTAAAGATCGTTTTACCCGAATACACATAAATGGTTTACCTCAAACCTACGAAGTCGGCAGACCAAAAAGTAAAAACTTCTCCTCTCCTGTTGCTGCTTTATTTCAGCCAGTGGATTTCCTATACAATCTTTTTGGAAAAAAACCAAAACAGTTAAGAAAACTTCAGAAATTAAAAAAAGAAGACAATTTGCGTAAAATGCTAGCTGGGAATTTTGATAGACAAGTAATGATGGAGTATCTAGAAATGGATAGACAAGAACTCTCTGAATTACTTATAGATTGTAGTTATTCTGATTATTTTATCAAGAAAGCATCCGATTTACAAATGATTGAAGCAATATTAGATTGTTACGAAAACTACAAAGCTCTAAAGAAGGGGAAAATAGAACGCAATAAAATTCCTGTAAAAAATTAGTCGATCACACAGATCAAAGGTTTTAAACAGAACGTCCTTGCTTTCATAAACGATTAAAAAGGAACTTATAAGACCTGATGTATATTTATAATAGGATTATTCATTCAATTACATTTCACTTCTTGCTCGTAAGCAAAATTAGTCTTGAAGTTCTGGAAATCATTAATTCTTTGTTTTTAAAACCGTTGTTATCCAAAAATTTTAGGACTTCAGAAAAGCGTTTAATCTTATATTTGACACTTACAATGAATGAGCATGCAAAAAGGGAGCACTAGATAATGAAACACAGCTACTTTACATTTATGACTATGCTTGCTTAACGTTTTTTAATATGTTGTCTTTAAATTTACTACAACTGCTTTCTCAGTGATTTTTTTATCCTTTTAACTACTTTCTTATCTTTGTTTTAAAGCGATACAAAGAGTGTAATCGCAATTAATGACTACTATCTATTTATTTAACAGCATTCTTTAAAATTCATTGACGAGATTGTACTGAATAAAAAAATCCAGCATTTGCTGGATTTTTAAATTATAAATAAGGTTGATATAATTATTGATTTCCTAAAATAATAGGCATTCCAGATTTACCAGAACCAATAACAACTACCTTGCTATTTGGTGATTTAGCTAGTTCTAAAGTTGCATCAATCCCCTTCTCTTGTAAAATTTTGTCAGTTAAAGAAGCACTTAAAATTTTATTTGCTACTGCTTTTCCTTCTGCATCAATTTTTTGTCTTTCAGCTTCTTTTTTTGCCTTAGAAAGTCTAAACTCATATTCTAAAGACTCCTGTTCCTGCTTTAGTTTTGTTTCAATCGCGATTCTAATAGTGCTTGGCAATTTAACATCTTCTACTAAAACTCTTTTTACTGATAAGTATTGATCTTTTAATACAATTTGAATTTCCTCTAAAATCTCTTGCTCAATTACATCTCTCTTACTAGAATACAACTGTTCTGGCGTGTAACGACCAACAACACTTCTTGCTGCAGCATTTATTGCAGGATCTAATAATTCAAGCTCGTAATCCTCTCCTTTGGTCTTAATAAGAAAACCTAAATTTTCTAATTCTGGCTCGTACCAAATTGTTCCATTTACTTTAACCTCTAGTCCGTTAACTGAAAGCACATTCATTTCATCAGAAATAGACTGCTGACGCACTTTTCTTACAATCATTCTATTCCATGGTGCAACAATATGAAAACCTTCTCCATAGGTTTCTTCTGTATTAATACCGTCTCCTAAAGTTTGGAACAGCACTCCTCCTTCACCAGGTCCGATAGTTATTGTAGATTTCGAGAATAAAATTACAGCTGCTACTGCTAATATTATTAAAAAAACCCCGCCTTTTGGGAATTTAATATCCAATTGATTATTTGCCATTTCTTTTCTATTTTAGATTTAGACAAATTTACGATATAACTTTAAAAAACGCAATGTATCTGCGTTTAAAATTTAAGAGAACTTCATAGAGCTACTAGCAATTATTTTAAATGAGAAAGAAGATGAACTCTTATATCAGACCTTCTACTGCTATTTGTTTTAAAATAAAAAGACCAACAATTTACTTTAAAGCTGTAATTGTTGGTCTAACTATAAATTATAGCTTTATTAAAATTCCTGTATTCAATACGAATCCATCTGTTGGTGCCCAAATATCCGTAAACCTAGGATCGTTATGCGGACCCTCAAGCATAGATTGATAGTTCTGTTGTTTTGTGTCTGTGAAATTTTCAAAATTAACATACAAAGTAATCTTATCAATGGTTTTCATCACCATAAACCCCATCGTCCAAAAGCTAGGTGTTTTCGCACCATTATTTCTTAATTGAGAACCTTTGTAATACCCTTCATAGCCAATCCTCCAATTATTTTCAACCTCGTACATTAGTACCCCTCCAAAACTATGCTTAGGAGTTAAGGATTTTTGATTTTCATCAAGTTTCACATCATTAAACGCATAATTTGTAAATAAAGTAAAATCTTTATATTTTAGTTTTAAATTTGTTTCAAAACCGACACTATTTAGGGTTTCATCTGCATTTACAAACTCATAGCTTTGATTTTTCTGTTCTAAAATTAAAGAATTTTTCAACCGTGTTAAAAAAAATAATTGATTGAAAGAGAGTGCTACATTATCATTTAATATTTTAGATTTATAATTTAAATCTGCATTGATACCTACAGACGTTTCCGCTTTAAAATTAGCCGTATTTATTGGTAATACTTGCTGATACGAACGTAATTCTGCTTCTTCAGTAAAAATAGTAGGAATTTTATACCCTAAACCACCACCAATTCTAGAGGATATTTCATTATTAAATTCAATAAAAAGCGAAGCTCTCGGTAGTATAAATGCGCCGTAATTAGTGGTGAAATCCGTTCTTAAACCACTTTCTAAAATGATGTTTTCCTTGAGGTCAAAACTGTTTTGAACAAAACCTCCAAAAACATTTTTATTATAACTTCGATCGATATTTGTCGTTGGAGTTTCTGTAAATTTCTCTGTAATGATATTTCCTCCAAAAATCCATTCTGCCCTATCTTTAGAAAATGTATAAGTCCCTTCTGTAAAAGTTGCAAATTGTTTTCCTAAAAATGCATAATTTGGCAATAATAAATCTCTTTTAAAAGAACTGACACTATTCTTGAAATTAAAACTCTGATTATCAGATATAATATACTGATAGGTTAATTGTGTTGCATATCGATTAGAACTGTTTTCTTCAAAAAAGAAATGTTCTTCGCTTGCAGTTCCATTAATTACATTCACATCTCCGCCTATTCTATTTTCTATATTTGCATTTATATTTAAGCGCCAAGTTTCTTTTTCATTGGGATAATAAAATAAAGATGGATTTATGCTAAAACTTTTCACCTTTGGGATATCAGAAAAATGATCTGCATTTACATCTGTTGCTTTTTGTACGTTTCCAGAAGTGTATAATGTAATTCCGAATTTATTTTTCCTTTTACTATAAAAAGCGTTTAAAGTAGCACCGTTTCGAGATGTTACATCTACCATCATTTTTAATTCTCTTTCTTCTTTGGGTGTTTTAGAAACTAAATTAACCAAGCCAGCAATGGCTCCACCACCGTATAATGTAGATGAACTTCCTTTTATAATTTCTACTTGCTTTAAATCTAAAGGTGGAATTTGCATTACACTCAAACCACTAGAAAAGCCTCCAAAAAGTGGAAATCCGTCTTTTAAAAGTTGTGTAAACCGACCATCTAAACCTTGAATTCGAATACTTTGATTTGCAGAGTTCGCGGACGTTTGTTGCATTTGAATACCAGTACTTTCCCTTAAAATCATTGCAATATTTGTAGAATTCATTACGGCTTTCTCACCTAACTCCTCTAAACCAATCACCTCTATTCTTGTTGGTGTCTTTGCAATGGTTCTTTTACTTCTTGTAGATTGAATTACAATCGCATCTAAAGTCTCTTCGTCCTCCTGAAGTGTAAAGACTATCACAGTATTGTTTCTTGGAAATATCAGTGTTTTTTCTTCCGTTTTAAAACCTAGATAGGAAATTACTATGGTATGTGCTCCATTTGGTATATTTTTTAAAGTTGCAAAACCTTTAAAGTCTGTTGTATTTCCTTTGTTTGTATTTTTTAATAAAACACTTGCTCCAAAAATAGTTGCTTTTGTTTCTTTGGATAATACTTTAACTTGAAGGCTGTTTTGTGCCAATATTGTATTGAAAGACAAACCTAGAAGTAGGCTCATCCATATATTTTTAATCATTATAAATTGAATTTTTAATTATGAAATCTGCAATAAAAGCCCTTTTTGAGTAAAATAGGCATGAAAATATAATTTAAGAATCCTTTGGTGGTTGAAAAACTTCCAATTTATAACAAGAATAATTAGGGTTTTGATAAAAAGTACTATTTTCTTTAGTAGAAAAATAATTGATAAAATTTAGTTGATTTGCAGACGGAATAAATACATTGTGAAGTACAATATTATTACAATGATGATGGTGATCTAAATCTTTATCGCCCTCGGAATCATTCTTATGCTGATCGTTCTCATGCAAAGTATTATCTATTTCAGTGTGATTTTCTACAGCATCATTATATATTACTACATCCGTGTGCGCCTGCATTGGTGGTGCAAGTAATAAAAAACTAATAAGTGTGATTAAAATGTTTTTCATTAATTAGATATTACTTCAAAAATAATGAAATCTGTATCTAATAACAAGCATAATAGCTTTTAAAAACATTAAATCTTACCGTAATATTTTCGAATGAACCATTCTACTGAAAATAAAGAAACCATGCATAATAGCACCCATTTCCAGTCTATTAAATCTTGCTCTTTAACCGTTGGTTTTTGAACGGTATAATAGGCTTTGTCCTCTAATAAGTTTTTAATTAAGCTTTCTATCTCATTTTTGTAAAACAACTTCCCTCCCGCCCTTAAAGCTAATTTTATTAACTTATCGGTATTTGAATGTGTAAATTGTTCTTCTACTTGATAATCAGATATTTTAAAACTACCGTACTTCCTGCTATTTTGTCCTAAAACATCCACTTTAAAGCTGTATTCACCAGAAGAAAGGTTTTCTATGGCTATTTGATATGCGTTATTGATTAACGAAAAGGGGAGTTTTGTGACTTTTTGAGTCTTTTTATTCGTTATAGTTACCTCCAAAGAAGCTCTGGCATCAAATTGATAGTTTTTATCCGTGTAGAAAGCAGCAATATGAATAACAGCATTTGCTGGATATTGATTTTCTGCATTTACTTCTAAGCGGTTTCTTTTTTTCTTTGTAGAGATATACTGTACTAAATTTCCTGTAAATTGATCAAAATCTTGAAATGAGTTTGTATTTAAATAACTCGAAGCTCTCCACTTCCAAATTCCTTCACCAAAAATCACCCCTTTTTTTTGATTATTTTCTTCGAAAACAGCAACTAAGGGTTGTTGTGTTTCTAATCCGTTTATATTCTGAAGTACTAAGTTTTGGTGCTCTTGCGAAAAAGAGACTTCTCCAAAGATATCTTTCAAAGGTGAGAATTGATTAAAACCGATATCTTTTTGTAAAAAAGTTAAAAAATAAGGATTGTAAGCTGCCCCGTAATTCTCTGTTTGATCGATGTAGCTTTTAGTGAAACCCAATTGTTGTTTATTGATAAATTTCCAATCTGTATTTGCTCCCGTAACTACTAAAAAATTAGAATTTATTTTTTTTATGTCGCTTAAAACAGTATTAAATGAATAATTTGGTTGATACAGTATAATTAACTGGTAATTAGATAATTGATTTTCATAATTAGCAACCATTACAACCTCTACAGAACGTTGTTTATTACTTTCTATCGCTTTTTTAAACGCACCAATATCTGGATGTAAAACAGACGTAAGAAGTAGTACTTTTGTCTGTTCATCGATTACCTCTACTGAAAAACTCTTGCTGTTATTTTTTGTGTTTTTCTCATCTTTTATTTTTTGAATAGCCGCCGTATAATAATTTACACCCTCTTCTGTTGCGGTTAAATTAATTGTAATTATTTGAGAACTTTCTTCTTTTGAAAATTGAATATTCTTAGAAAAAATAGGCTTTCCTTTTTTAAAAATCGAAAACTTAGATTTTACAGTTTCGTTTCCCTCATAATTTAAAAGAACTTCTACGGGAAATTTGTTTTTAACATAACTGTACTTATTTACGTTTACCTGACGCACTATTAAATCTTTATGTTTTGCAGTATCCCCAAAAACAACAGGATAAATTGTTTGTTTTGAATTTATAAACTCATAATCATTTCCAATAGTTTGATTGCCGTCTGTTAACAATACGATTGGCGCGTTTTTATTCTTGTTTAGTTTATTTAATGCTGTTAATGCTTTGTAAATATTCGTTTCATTTCCGAAGAAAGATAAACTATCAGAAATGTTCAAATCACTACTAAAAGCAAAATTTTCAATATTAAATTTATTAGATAAATTGCTGTTAATGTTTAATTTACGTATAAATTCTTGAGTTTTTTTCTCTTCCTTAAAAAAGGAAATTGATTTAGAGTTATCAACCAAAATGGAAAGTGTTGGTTTTATATTTTCTAATTTGGTCGTTTTTATTTTTGGATTTATGAGTAATAGCAGCAACAAAAATAAAGAAAGTGCCTTAAGCGTAAAAAGTAATATATTGATTTTAGCTTTACGCTTCGCTTTATAAAAATATTGAAAGTAAGAGATTCCAACACTTAATGAAAGTGCTAAAAGGAGCTGTAAAATGCTTGTGGTTTGCAATTATTTATATTTGTGTGAAAGATAGAAAGAACTATCTAAAGAAAGAAAACCTGCAACGTTAAATTGTTACAGGTTTTATAATTTTATATTGTGTTCGTAAAACTGTTTTTTTCTTAAAAAAAACGAGCGCTGATCATCGTACTAAAATAAAATATACTATGTTCGCATTCCACCGTCAACAGACAACGTTTGTCCTGTAATATACGTACTCATGTCTGATGCTAAAAACACACATGCATTTGCAATATCTATCGGTTGACCTCCTCTTTTTAAAGGAATTCCGTCTCTCCATGATTGTACTGTTGCCTCGTCTAGTTTTGCTGTCATCTCTGTTTCTATAAAACCTGGTGCAATTACATTACTTCTAATGTTTCTTGACCCTAATTCTAAAGCTACAGATTTAGAAAAACCAACAATACCTGCTTTGGATGCTGCGTAATTAGATTGCCCTGGATTTCCTTTTAAACCAACAACAGAACTCATATTAATAATAGAACCAGAACGCTGCTTCATCATTGGTCTAATGACTGCTTTTGTTAAGTTAAAAACCGATTTTAAATTTACCTCAATCACTTTGTCAAAATCGTCTTCAGAAATACGCATTAACAAATTATCTTTTGTAATTCCTGCATTATTTATTAAAATATCAATAGCTCCAAATTCTTTATGCACTTCTTTTGCTAATTCTTGCGCTGCATCAAAATTTGCTGCATTTGATTGATACCCTTTAGCAGAAACCCCATATGTTTTTAATTCTTCTTCTAAGGCATTCGCTGCATCTACAGAAGCGCTATATGTGAAAGCAACATTTGCTCCTTGTTTTGCAAATTCAATGGCTATCCCTCTTCCAATTCCTCTTGTAGCACCTGTGATTATTGCTGATTTATTTTCTAATAATTTCATATTGTCTTGGTTGTTTTAATGCCTCAAAGATACTAAAATAATAAAACTCGTAAAGCATATTTACTTCACGAGTTTATTCTTTAAATTAAAATGTATTTATTGTTTTACCGCTATATTGTCAACATAGTTAAATAAATAATCAACATCTAATTCCTTTATTTTACCTAACTTTTGAAGCGCTTTTACATCTAAATCTTTTTTATTTCCAACAACCATTACATTGTAAGATTCTCCTTTAATATTTTTGTTAAAAAACCCTCTTAAGTCTTCCATGGTCATCCCTTTAATCGTATTGTACATCACTTCTCTATTGTCATTATCAATACCTAACTTCTGCAGTCTTTCATAAGACCAAAAAATAGAAGACTTTGTAATTCGTTGTGCAGCTAGTTTTTTTAATGTTGCTTCTTTCGCTGCCTGAAACTGTTTTGCTGCTTCTGGCATATCATTCATTAACTCCATCATCGCATCAACAGCTTGTTCTAATTTATTCGCCTGTGTGCCAACATAGGCCATCACATAATTTGGTGAATCCTTTTTAGAAGCATTATCATAAGAAGCAAATGCAGAGTATGCTAAAGATTTAGATTCTCTAATTTCTTGAAAAACAATAGACGATAGTCCACTTCCAAAATAGGTGTTAAACAAGGAAGAAGCCGCCATATTTTCTGGCTTAAACGGTTCTCCTTTGGCCAAAAACATCAGTTCTGTTTGTACCATATCATAATTGGTGAAAAATACGTTTCCTCCCGTTTCTAATTCTTTGTATTTTTTTGCTGGTGGATATTCATTTAACTCTCCAAATATTTTATGATTTTCATTTAATGAAGCTACTGCGCTTTTTACATCTTTTCCGTAATAAAAGATTCGCTGCTTATAATTCTTCATGTTTTTAATAATACCAATTAATTCTTCTGGATCGATATTTTTTAATTCATCAATTTGCATAATGTCTCTTAAAGGCGAATCCTCGCCGTATTTACCAAAGCTCATTAAACCATTCCTTAGAATATTACCTTTCTGTGTTTTTCCATCTTGACGCCCTTTATAAATTTTTTCTACATATTTATCATAAGCTTCTTGGTCTGCTTTTGCGTTGTCCCAAAGTTGTTCCAATAATTGTAATCCCTTAGGGAAGTTTTCTTTTAGACCGCTTAGACCTACATAAGTCTTTTCTCTTCCCGCATTCACAGAATAAGAAACACCTAGTTTATAAAACTCCTTTTTTAAAGCTTCCGCAGAATAGGTATCTGTTCCTATATATTCTAAATAACCAGCAGCTAAAGACAGTTTTTTATCATTATCACTACCCAAATCAAAAATGATATTCATTTCAAACAAATCATTTTTTTCATTTAAGATATAAGAAACTTTAATACCGTTGTCCATTTCAGTCTCTTTAATAGCTGCTTTATAATTTACAAATTGTGGTTTTAGCTCCTCAGATTCTATTTTATTAAATGTTTTTAAGAAATCAGATTCTTTGCCTCTATTTAACTCTATTGGTGTAATTCCTGGGTTTTGGACTTTGGTAATAGAGGTATCTTCTCCTTTAATTTTATGTACTTCTACATAATTATCACCATATAAAGTATTTGCAAAATCAACCACTTCCTGTTTTGTAATTGTTGTCATTTTGTCTAACATTTTTAAACGATTTTTCCAGTCTTGAAAACCTACAAAAGCATCTAAATGTGCATACGCTGTTGATGAGGCATTTTCATATTCACGAACCTGAGATAAACGCAAATCATTTACGACAGCTTCTAGCAACCAATCTTCAAACTCTCCTTTTTTAATTTTCTCAAGTTGACCGAGTAATAAATCTCTTACTTCATCCAATGTTTGGTCTTCTTTTGGCATGCCGTATAATAAGTGAAAACCATAATCATTATCAAAATTTGTAAATGAGGATGCGTTTTGTACCAATTGTTTTTGGTTTAAATTTAAATCAATTAATCCAGCCTGAGAATTTGCCAGCATATAATCGATTAAAGTTACCATTACTTCTTGTTCCGAACCTTTGCCTTTTGTTCTAAATGCAACATAGATAGATGCTGCTGTTGGTCCGTAAACTTCTTTCTTTAAAGAGCTAGTTAGTGGCGCTTCTTCCGGAAATATTGGATGGCTCACGGCTTTACTTTTATAAGTTCCAAAAGCAGCATTTACTTTTTTAATAGTCTCTTCAAAATTAAGGTCTCCCGATAAAATTAACGCCATATTATTTGGCACATAATAAGTTGTGAAGTACGCATGTATCGCCTCCATAGAGGGGTTTTTTAAATGCTCAGGTTTGCCAATTGTCGATTGAGTCCCGTAAGGATGATTTGGATACAATCCTTCTAAAACAGCAAAATATTGTTTTCTTCCATCGCTATCTTGACCTCTGTTAAATTCTTCAAAAACAGCTTCAAGTTCTGTATGAAATAAACGCAAAACAAGCTTGCTAAAACGTTCGCTTTCTAAATTTAACCATTTTTCTAATTCATTTGCTGGAATTTTATTTACATATACTGTTTGCTCATTAGAGGTAAATGCATTTGTTCCTTCAGCTCCCAAAGAACTAACCATTTTATCGTATTCATTGGCGATAGAAATTTTAGAAGCCTCTTGTGAAACATGGTCTATTTCTTTATAAATGGTGATTTTCTTTTCAGGATCATTTTCAGCTTTATGTGCCTCGTATAAATTTGAAATCTTTTTTAAGTATACCTCTTCCTTCTTAAAATCTTGGGTTCCTATTTTATCAGTTCCCTTAAAAACCATATGTTCTAAATAGTGTGCTAAACCTGTATTATCTGACGGATCGTATTTGGAACCTGCCCTTACGGCAATAAGTGTTTGAATTTTAGGCTCTTCATCGTTTTTGCTTAAATATACTTTTAATCCATTTTCTAAGGTATAGAGACGCAAACCCGTTGGATCATTCTCTACGCGCTCATAAGTAAATCCGTTGACATCTGTTTTAATGCTTGTTTCGTAGCTTTTTTTGGAATCTGTTGTACAACTTATAGCTGTTACCAATAAAAAACTCATCAGTACTAATTTCATTTTTTTCATAGATTTAGATTTTAGTTTAAATGTAAAAATCCGTTGAATTTACAAATTCAACGGATTATATGCATTTAATTTCCAAAACTTTAACAGTTTTAAAATATTTTTTACGAATTCTTTAGAACACTCGCAACCATTTCTCCAATTTTAGCTGGTGAGCTTACTACATGAACTCCGCATTCTGCTAAAATTTTCATTTTTGCTTGTGCTGTGTCATCAGCGCCACCAACAATAGCTCCTGCATGGCCCATCGTTCTTCCTGCTGGTGCAGTTTGTCCTGCAATAAAACCAATAACTGGTTTTCTGTTTCCATCCGCTTTAATCCATTGTGCAGCTTCTGCTTCTAGATTTCCACCAATTTCACCAATCATAACAATTGCTTCCGTTTCAGCATCATTCATTAACAATTCTACCGCTTCTTTTGTTGTAGTTCCAATAATAGGATCTCCACCAATACCAATTGCAGTAGTGATACCAAATCCTTGTTTTACAACTTGATCGGCTGCTTCATAGGTTAAAGTTCCTGATTTCGAAACGATTCCAACATTTCCTTTTTTAAAGATAAAACCTGGCATAATGCCAACTTTTGCTTCATCTGGAGTAATTACTCCTGGGCAGTTAGGACCTACTAATCTGCACTCTTTAGTATCTATATAAGCTTTCACTTTTACCATGTCTGCAGTAGGTATTCCTTCAGTAATACAAATAATTACTTTGATACCTGCTTCTGCAGCTTCCATAATTGCATCTGCAGCAAAAGCTGGTGGCACAAAAATAATTGAAGTATCTGCTTCAACTTTTTCCACAGCATCTAAAACTGTATTAAAAACTGGTTTTCCCAAATGTTCTTGACCTCCTTTTCCTGGAGTTACACCTCCAACAACATTCGTTCCATAATCAATCATTTGACCTGCATGAAAAGTACCTTCACTACCTGTAAAACCTTGAACTATAATTTTTGATTTTTTATTTACTAAAACACTCATTGGTTTGATATTTTATTATGTTGCGCAAAAATAGTTTATTGATTGTTTCTAAAAAAGTATTTTAAGAATTCTTTCTGTCTTTCAAAAAACGTTTTATTTCTGCCATTTCTTTTAATTTTGCTCTTGATTCTGAAATTGGAGTTCCAAAATAACTCTTTCCTCCAGCTACAGATTTTGTAACTCCTGTTTGCCCTAAAATTATAGCTCCTTTTCCTATCGTAATGCCGCTATTAGTTCCTACTTGTCCCCAAATAGTTACTTCATCTTCAATAATTACACAACCAGCAATTCCTGTTTGCGACGCGATTAAACATTTTTTACCAATTATGGTGTCGTGGCCAACATGCACTTGATTGTCAATTTTTGTCCCCTCTCCAATAGTAGTGTCCCCTGTAACCCCTTTGTCAATTGTGCAAGAGGCGCCTAGATCTACATCATCTTTTAAAACGACCCTTCCTCCAGAAATTAATTTATCAAAACCAGTGGGTCTATTCTTATAGTAAAAGGCATCTGCACCTAAAACGGTATTTGCATGAATGTTCACATTATTTCCAATTACAGTATTGTCATAAATAGTTACGTTCGGGTGAATTACACAATTGTTGCCAATAGTAACATTGTTACCAATAAAAACATTTGGCTGAATTATGGTCCCTTGACCAATAGTTGCGCTCTCAGAAACGTTTTTTTGAGAGGCTGTAAAAGGGTTGAAATGTTTTGTTATTTTATTAAAATCTCGAAAAGGATCTTTAGAAATCAACAAGGTTTTACCTTCTGGACAGCTTACTTGCTTGTTGATTAATATAGTAGTCGCAGCAGAATTTAATGCTTTGTCATAATATTTTGGGTGATCGACAAAAACAATATCTCCTTTTTCTACAACATGAATTTCATTAATTCCTAAAATTTCAAAATTTTCATCACCAATAAATGGTAGATCTACTAACTTTGCTATTTCTCTAAGCGTTTGTGGTTTCTTAAATTTCATTATTCGCTTTTGGCTCTTCACTTTTGACTCTAAGCTTTTGGCTCTTAGCGGAAGGCTAAAGGCAAAAAACAAACAGCTCTTTTATTCTTTAATACGCTCTTGGTATGTTCCTTTTGTAGTCTCCACTTTAATTTTATCTCCTTCATTAATAAATAAAGGCACATTTACAATCGCACCACTCTCTACAGTGGCAGGTTTTGTAGCATTGGTTGCTGTATTCCCTTTGACACCGGGTTCAGCGTGGGTTACCTCTAAAACAACACTTGCTGGCAAATCAACAGACAGTGGCATATCATCTTCAGAATTGATTATAATGGTTACAATTTCTCCTTCTTTCATTAATTGCGGAGCATCTAAAGCATTTTTTTGCAATTGGATTTGAGTGTAATCTTTTTCATTCATAAAATGATAGGTTTCCCCTTCATTGTATAAATATTGAAACTTATGAGTTTCTACTCGAATGTCTTCAATTTTTCTACCTGCAGGAAACGTATTATCTACTACTTTTCCATTGGTCACACTTTTTAATTTAGTCCTTACAAAAGCAGGTCCTTTTCCTGGTTTTACATGTAAAAATTCGATAACTTTATAGATGTCGTTGTTATACTTTATACACAATCCGTTTCTAATATCTGATGTTGTAGCCATTTGTAATATTTTATGATAATTATTATATTCTAAATATTATATATTTTTAGTATTTGTAAACATATTTTTAAACCAAATCTAGCTTGATTTGAAATATCCTTTCATAATTCCTCTATGAGAATCTTTTATAAATTGAATGATTTCGTCCCTTTCCGTTGTCGCTTCCATTTCAGCTTCAATGATATCTATTGCTTGCGTATAATTGTAATTTTTTTGAAATAAAATTCTATATATATTCTGAATTTCTCTAATTTTATCGGTTGAATACCCACGTCTTCTTAATCCTACAGAATTAATACCAACATAAGATAAAGGCTCACGTGCTGCTTTTACATAGGGCGGAACATCTTTTCTAACTAAAGAACCTCCTGTTACAAATGCATGTTTACCAACAGACGCAAATTGATGTACTGCAACCATGCCCGCTAAAACTACATTGTCTCCAATGGTAACGTGACCTGCAAGTGTTGTGTTGTTAGAAAAAATACAATTGTCACCAACAAAAGAATCGT
>Ga0307998_1000575_pt1 | contig 20944 bp, 17 predicted proteins | sample Davwhametageno37_FD_203147 | JGI IMG/M metagenome (GOLD analysis project Ga0307998, IMG submission 203147) | Marine microbial communities from Davis Island wharf, Antarctic Ocean - #37 | ecosystem: Environmental > Aquatic > Marine > Unclassified | place: Antarctic Ocean: Davis Island wharf... | reverse complement strand
GCAGATACTTGATGTTGTGGTTGAGAAACAAAAATGATTATTGATAAAACAAAAATATTAAATCCTAAACAGCACAGAACAAAAAAGTAATAAGCCTTTGAAGTTCTTTAGGTGCTTTATTAATGTAAAATGCTTTTTTAAACATACCCTAATGCTAAAAAAAATCTGTTGAGGTTGTATCAAACTTTGTTGAAGTAATTTTTGAACTTAAAATAAAGGGCTATAAGGCATAAAATTATTCCTGCGGGTAACAAAAAAAGCACAAATAACAGTGAGATAAATTTACCCTTGCTAGCTTGTTCAACCCCTGTAGGTATATCAGCTAAATTCTTTTTAAAATTGTCTAAGAACTTTTTCATTTATTTTAACCTTAGGCTAACTGGAAGCCCCTACAACTTCTTTTGTGTGGTTTTTTTTAGTCATAAAATCTATATTAAATTCGCTGCTGTACCAAGCTTTTAATTCTTTTATCTTCCGCATTACTTCTGGCAGCTCCGCCGCGGATTTCTTTTTTTCTTTCACAGTGAAATCAGTAATTATAGCATCTTTATTCTTGCAATTTGGACAAGTGATTTTTGATTTCAATTGAATTTTCATCTGTTTGTTTATACTTACTTAATATTTTTTTTAATGTACTTATAAAGAGCTCTTTTCTTGTGCGACCTTATTAAGGTTAATTTTAGTTTAATATTAGGGGCAACTTGTTTCCAGCGTCTATGACTAATTAGTATATAAAAATTCTGAGGTTTTAATATAAGCTTGTCAAGAGTAAAGCTATTCACTTTTTTGATATTCCCTTTTGTGTAAAATTGACTTGAATAGCTTTTAAAATCTAAAGTATATATGTTTGTATTTTTAATTTCACTCACTAAATATTTATCAGTATTATTTTCAAGTAACGGATTTGCAAAACCACTTAGGTAAATAACAAGAAGTAAGACTGGAATTATAAGACCAATTTTAAGGAAAACAACTCTCGCTTTAATTTCGAACCAATAATTATGAATCCATAAAGCCATTGGAATAGTTACAGGAAGAATATAGGGATGAATAAGGCTTTTAGAAGTAGTAAAAAACAAAGGTGTCCAAACAATCCAAGCAAGTAAAAATAAAGCCCAAGAATCTGCTTTTAATTTTTTAAAATTTTTCCATAATGTTTGAATAAAAATAAGTGACCAAGGCAAGCAAAAAATCAACATAAACCCCCAAATAATTCCAAAGGGTTGTTGCTTGGCAAATCCATATTTATCACCTACCCATCCTGAATTAAAATAACGGTTAAAGTGTTCGCCTACAATAAAGTAATCTAAAAATCCAGGCGAGGCTGCTTCCGCTAAAAAATACCAGGGTAATGCAATTAAAATAGTTAAAAAACTCCCCAACACCCAGGGGGCTTTTTTTAAGGAGCTTATTAAATTATTTTGAATTAGACACCAAATCAAAATAGGGGGTAAGGTAAGGACACCAATAATAGGTCCTTTTGCAAGAAGTCCCAATCCAAGACCTAAAAAAAAAAGATATCCCCAAGCGGTAGAGGCTTCTTTTTGGATGCTTTTCCAAAAAGACAGCATTACAACCGTTACGCTAAGAGTGAGGAAAACATCTGTAGAGACTACACCAGAATGTAAATAAAATTCTGGAAGACTTAAAAGAATGATACCAGGTAAATAAGAGGAGTTAGTACTTTTTTGACCAAATTTCCCAATCCACCGTCCAATAAAACCACAAACTAATAAATAAGGAAGACGAACAAAAAATGCACTGTCATCAAAAAGAGTTATACTTAAAGCACTTGCCCAGCTAGACAATGGTGGTTTTGCCCAAAATGGAACTCCATAATCAATTTGAAGTACAACCCAGTTTTGGGTCTCGGCCATTATCCTTGCAATTTCAGCATACCGTGCTTCTGTTTTATCCATTAAAGGAATAACGGCATTTAGAAACCCTCTAATAAGTAGTAATACCCAAAATATAATCCGTAAAGTTTTGTTACTTTCTAATTTGGAAAATCGTATCATTTGTAATGTCTGTATATTTTTAATAAATCAAACCAGACTTTGATCCCATAAAATAGTGATACCTTACTGTTTTCTGAGTCAATCCAAGTTGCTAGCGGCACCTCTAAAATCTCAGTTTGTATTTTAGTTCTCCCAAAATGGTTGATTAGGCGATAGAAAATTTCCACATCAAATAACCAGCGAGTCAAAAATGCTTCATTAAATATCAATGTTACCCATTCTCTGGAAAATATTTTACAGCCACATTGTGAATCATAAATGGGCAGTCTTAACATTTTTGAAATAAAAGTAGCAATGACACGTCCAATGATAAATCGATGCGCTTTCCGTTGTATGTTATTGTCTAACTTTTTAATACGCGATCCAAAAACAAAAGAAGTTTCTTTTGTTACTTTTTCTGAGAGAAGAATGCATTCTTCTATTGAGGTTGATAAATCGGCATCTAAAAAAGCAAAGCGGTCAAATTTATTATTTTTAAGCGCACTATTCATTCCTAGTCTTACAGCAGCTGCTTTTCCTTCGTTTTTCTCTTGGTTTATAACACTGATGTTTTTAGGAAACTTAATTCGCAAGTCTTCCAAAATAGAATCAGTATTATCAGAAGATCCATCATTCACAAAATAAATTGATACAGTAGAATATTTTTTTACAAATGAAACAAAACGATTCACTGGAAAACGTGATGCTTCATTATAACAAGGGATAATTATAGCGGTATGAACCATTGAAATCAACTTAAATAAATAATAAAACTATAAAGAAATTAAAAAAAAAATTCATTGAGATCTTTTTAAGACTGAAATACCCTATTAGTTCAGTTTTTGTGATATAAATAAATATAGGCATTCTTAGGATAAAAATCTGAATTTTAGTGTTTTGAATACTCCTTAAAATGATTTATAAACAAAAAGCAGTTAATTATGTTATTTTTTTCCATAAAAAGCGTAAGTGATTAAAAAAAATTCATAAATTTGCGCTCCTAAAAATAACATTGAAACAACAATAATTATGGCTAAAGAAAAATTTGACAGGTCGAAACCCCACTTAAATATTGGAACTATTGGTCACGTAGACCATGGTAAAACAACCCTAACTGCGGCAATTACAAAAGTACTTGCAGATCAAGGTTTTTCAGAAGCTAGTAGCTTCGATCAAATAGATAATGCTCCTGAAGAAAAAGAGCGTGGAATTACTATTAATACTTCACATGTAGAATACCAAACGGCAAATCGTCATTATGCCCACGTTGACTGTCCAGGTCACGCCGATTATGTAAAAAATATGGTTACTGGTGCTGCTCAAATGGATGGTGCTATTCTTGTTGTTGCTGCAACTGATGGTCCAATGCCACAAACTAGAGAGCATATATTATTAGGCCGTCAGGTAGGTATACCACGTCTTGTTGTTTTTATGAATAAAGCAGACATGGTTGATGATGAAGAATTAATTGAATTAGTTGAAATGGAAGTACGTGAATTACTTTCTTTTTACGACTACGATGGAGATAATTCTCCTGTAGTTTTAGGATCTGCTCTTGGTGCTCTTAATGGAGAACAAAAATGGGTTGATTCGGTTATGAAATTAATGGAAGAAGTTGATACTTGGATTGAACTTCCCAAGCGTGATGTTGAAAAAGATTTTTTAATGCCTGTTGAGGATGTTTTCTCAATCACAGGACGTGGAACTGTTGCAACAGGTAGAATTGAAACTGGAGTTGCGAATACAGGTGACGAAATAGACATCATTGGTATGGGTGCTGAAAAATTGAAATCCACAATTACTGGGGTTGAGATGTTTCGTAAAATTTTAGATAGAGGAGAGGCAGGAGATAACGTAGGAATTCTTTTAAGAGGTATTGAGAAAAGCGATATCACAAGAGGAATGGTAATGTGTAAGTTAGGCTCTGTAACACCACACGCTAAGTTTAAAGCTGAAGTTTATATTCTTAAAAAAGAAGAAGGTGGACGTCACACACCATTCCATAACAACTACCGACCTCAGTTTTATGTTAGAACAACTGACGTTACGGGAAACATTATGCTTCCTGATGGAGTTGAAATGGTGATGCCAGGTGATAACCTAACAATTAACGTTGATTTGATTCAGCCAATTGCCTTAAGTATTGGATTGCGTTTTGCAATTCGTGAAGGAGGAAGAACAGTAGGTGCGGGACAGGTTACGGAGATCCTAGACTAACCAAAAATGTTTTTAATATGATACTCCAAGGTACCCCGTTTTACGGGATGCCTTGGAGTGTCAGATAAAAACGGGTTTAGCTCAGTTGGTAGAGCACTGGTCTCCAAAACCAGGTGTCGGGAGTTCGAGCCTCTCAACCCGTGCATAATTAGAAAAGTAAAGCATGCAACTTTTTATATCATATATTAAAGATTCTTTCGAAGAATTAAAAAACAATGTTTCGTGGACAGAGCGTTCCGAATTACAGCGACTAGTTGTTGTTGTACTTGTTTTTTCAATTTTGTTTTCCCTTGCGATTTGGGGAGCAGATACAGTTCTTTCAAGAATTATTCAATTTTATTTCAACTTGATCGGTTAATCATGACAACAACTACTTCAGATAAGAAATGGTACGTTGTTCGTGCTGTCAGTGGTCAAGAGGCCAAAATTAAAGACTATATTATGTCTGAGGTTTCTCGTTTTGGATATGATCATCTAGTAGAAGACATTTTGGTCCCTACGGAGAAAGTAATCCAAATTCGTAATGGTAAAAAGATAAACAAAGAACGGGTCTATTTTCCAGGATATATTATGGTTAAAGCTAATTTGACAGGAGAGTTACCTCATATTATTAAGTCAGTGACAAATGTAATTGGTTTTTTAGGAGAGACTAAAGGAGGTGAACCTGTTCCGTTAAGAATTTCAGAAGTAAATAGAATGTTAGGTAAAGTAGATGAGCTCGCTCTTTCTACAGAACATATTTCTATTCCATTTTCACACGGAGAAAATGTAAAAGTAATTGATGGTCCTTTTAATGGATTTAATGGAGTGATTGAAAAAATAAATGAAGAAAAGCGTAAACTTGAGGTAATGGTTAAGATTTTTGGTAGAAAAACACCTTTAGAACTTAGCTATATGCAAGTAGAGAAAATATAAATGTTACACTAATAAATTGAATTTTGTGTATTTGCTTCCGCCTTACACAATTCAAAATTAAACCACATAATGGCAAAAGAAGTAAGTAAAGTTTTAAAACTACAAGTTCGGGGAGGTGCTGCGAATCCATCGCCACCGGTTGGACCCGCGCTGGGTGCTGCAGGAGTCAATATAATGGAGTTTTGCAAACAATTCAATGCAAGAACCCAAGATAAACCAGGCAAAGTATTACCGGTTGCGATTACTGTTTATGTTGACAAATCTTTTGAATTTGTTATCAAGACACCTCCAGCGGCCGTTCAACTCATGGAAGCAGCCAAAGCTAAAAAAGGTTCTGGAGAACCCAATCGAAATAAAGTGGCTACAGTCACTTGGGATCAAGTCAAACTCATTGCTGAGGATAAAATGCCTGATCTTAATGCATTTACCATCGAGTCTGCTATGAAGATGATTGCTGGTACAGCGCGTTCAATGGGTTTTAAAGTTTCTGGAGAAGCTCCCTTTTAATTTATTAATACAAAGCAATGGCTAAATTAACTAAGAAACAAAAGGAGTCTCGTGCGAAAGTAGATCCCAAAAATCTATATACGCTTAAAGAAGCTTCTGAATTGGTAAAAGAAATTACCACTACAAAATTTGATGCTAGCATTGACTTGGCAATTCGTTTAGGAGTAGATCCTAAAAAAGCCAATCAAATGGTTCGTGGTGTTGTTACCTTACCGCATGGAACAGGTAAAGACGTTCGCGTTCTTGCACTTGTTACCCCAGATAAAGAAGCAGAGGCTAAAGAAGCAGGTGCTGATTTTATAGGATTGGATGAATATTTGCGGAAAATCAAAGATGGTTGGACAGATGTTGATGTAATTGTTACGATGCCAAGTGTGATGGGTAAATTAGGCCCATTAGGACGCGTATTAGGTCCCCGTGGTTTAATGCCTAATCCTAAAACCGGTACGGTAACAATGGACATCAAGAAAGCAGTAACTGACGTTAAAGGGGGTAAGATTGATTTTAAAGTTGATAAAACCGGAATCGTTCATGCTGCCATTGGAAAAGCATCTTTTACCGCTGACAAAATTTACGAAAATGCCGATGAACTATTGAAGACTATTTCGAAATTGAAGCCTTCTACAACCAAAGGAATATATGTAAAAAGCGTTTTCATGTCAAGTACCATGAGCCCGAGTATATCAATTGACGCCAAATTGGGTTAACGCAATAAATTTAAGCAATGACTAGACAAGAAAAACACGATGCAATAGAAAACCTTAAAGAAGCTTTAGTAGGTGTGAAAACACTTTATTTAGCTGACATTGAGGGATTAGATGCCAGGCAAACAAACGCATTAAGACGCGCTTGTTTTAAAGAAAATGTCAAATTACAAGTGGTAAAAAACACACTTCTTGCTAAAGCTATGGAGGCTTCCACCCATGACTTTGGTGAATTGACGGGAATCCTTAAGGGAAATACGTCCTTGATGTTTTCAGAAACTGGAAATGCGCCTGCAAAGGTGATTAAGAACTTTAGAAAAAAGTCAGATCTACCGATTTTAAAAGGAGCCTTCATTGAAGAAGCTATTTATTTAGGAGATGATCAAATTGATGCACTTGTTGCTATTAAATCTAAAGAAGAGTTGATTGGAGATATTATTATGCTGTTACAATCTCCAGCCAAAAATGTTGTTTCTGCACTTCAATCGGGAGGTGGGAAATTATCTGGAATCCTTACAACGCTTTCAGAACGTTAAACCCGATATAATAAGTAAGCACTCACTCAATATAGATATATATTAAATTTTAATTAGAAAAATTATTAACAATGGCAGATTTAAAAAAATTCGCAGAACAATTAGTCAATATGACTGTAAAAGAAGTCAATGAGTTGGCTGACATTTTAAAAGATGAGTACGGTATAGAGCCTGCAGCAGCTGCAGTATCTGTTGTCGGACCAGCAGCAGGTGGCGGAGACGCTGGAGCTGAAGAAAAGTCAGAATTTGACGTGATCTTAAAAGCAGCAGGTGGTTCAAAACTAGCTGTAGTAAAATTAGTAAAAGAGTTAACAGGTCTTGGGCTTAAAGAAGCAAAAGAACTAGTTGACGCAGCACCTAGCCCTTTGAAAGAAGGAATTGCTAAGGATGAAGCGGAAGCGCTTAAAAATTCTTTAGAAGAAGCAGGAGCTGAGGTTGAACTTAAGTAGTCTCAACCATAATCATTAAAGGTATAGGTTTTTAGATTTATCTAAAGACCTATACCCTTTTGTAGTAAGCCCATTTTGTGTTATTGACCATTAAAAAAAAGTTAGATGCCTAGTAAACAAAGCCAAAGAACAAATTTTGCCGGAGCTAAACATACTCCAATGTACCCGGATTTCCTGGATATTCAGATTAAATCTTTCCAGGACTTTTTCCAACTAGAGACCAAATCTGACGAACGTAACGAAGAAGGACTTTTCAATACGTTTAAAGAAAATTTTCCAATCACCGATACAAGAAATCAATTTGTTTTAGAGTTTATCGACTATTTCGTCGATCCTCCACGATACTCTATTCAAGAATGTATAGAACGTGGTTTAACTTATTCCGTCCCTTTAAAAGCGCGTTTAAAATTATACTGTACTGATCCTGAACATGAGGATTTTGAAACTATAGTACAAGACGTTTTTTTAGGAACAATACCATACATGACACCAAGTGGTACTTTTGTAATCAATGGTGCGGAACGAATTGTAGTTTCTCAACTTCACCGTTCACCAGGGGTATTTTTTGGTCAATCTTTCCATGCCAATGGCACTAAATTATATTCTGCTCGAGTAATTCCTTTCAAGGGTTCTTGGATTGAATTTGCGACTGATATTAATAGTGTAATGTACGCTTACATTGATCGTAAGAAAAAACTACCTGTAACGACACTTTTCAGAGCCATTGGGTTTGAATCTGATCGTGATATTTTAGAAATATTTGATCTTGCAGAAGAAATTAAAGTTTCCAAAACAGGACTTAAAAAAGTATTAGGCAGAAAATTAGCTGCACGTGTTTTAAAAACATGGCATGAAGATTTTGTAGACGAAGATACTGGTGAAGTAATTTCTATTGAAAGAAATGAAATCATAATTGATCGTGATACTATTATAGAGAAAGAGCATGTCGAAGAAATTATTGCAGCAAATGTTAAGAATGTCTTATTGCATAAAATTGATGCACACTTGTCTGACTATGCGATTATTTACAATACTTTACAAAAAGACCCGACAAACTCAGAAAAAGAAGCCGTAGAACATATTTATCGTCAATTACGTAATGCAGAACCACCAGATGAGGATACTGCACGTGGAATTATTGATAAGTTATTCTTCTCTGATCAACGTTATAACCTTGGTGAGGTTGGACGTTACAGGATGAATAAAAAATTAGGCTTAGATATTGGAATGGACAAGCTAGTGTTAACAAAACTTGACATTATTACTATCATCAAATATTTAATAGAGTTAATCAACTCAAAAGCAGAGATTGACGATATTGATCACTTATCTAACAGACGTGTCCGAACGGTTGGAGAACAATTATCTTCCCAGTTTGGTGTTGGATTAGCAAGAATGGCAAGGACCATTCGTGAACGTATGAACGTTCGTGACAATGAAGTGTTTACTCCCATTGACTTGATTAATGCAAAAACACTATCGTCTGTAATTAATAGTTTTTTCGGGACTAATCAGTTATCTCAGTTTATGGATCAAACTAATCCCTTAGCAGAAATAACCCACAAGCGTCGTCTGTCTGCCTTAGGACCTGGAGGTCTTTCTAGAGAACGTGCAGGGTTTGAGGTTAGAGATGTACATTACACTCACTACGGAAGATTATGCCCTATTGAAACACCTGAAGGACCTAATATTGGACTGATTTCCTCATTAGGTGTTTATGCTAAAGTAAATAATCTTGGATTTATTGAAACTCCTTATCGTAAAGTAGAAAATGGAATCATAAACCTTAAGGAAACAATTTATTTAAGTGCAGAGGAAGAAGAAAATCAATTAATCACTCAAGCAAACATAAACTTTGACAAGGCGGGTAAAATTCTTGATGAAAAAGTAATTGCAAGAGATCAAGCTGATTTCCCTGTTGTTGGCCCAAATCAAGTAAATTACACTGATGTTGCTCCTAACCAAATAGCTTCTATTTCGGCATCTTTAATTCCATTCTTGGAGCATGATGATGCCAATCGAGCATTAATGGGGTCAAACATGATGCGGCAGGCTGTTCCTTTATTACGCCCTGAAGCTCCTATTGTTGGGACTGGATTAGAAAAGCAAGTAGCTTCAGATTCGCGTGTTTTAATTAATGCTGAGAACGATGGAGTTGTAGAATATGTAGATGCTAATAAAATCACTATCAAATATGATTTTTCTGATAAAGATAATTTAATCAGCTTTGACGGAGACACTAAATCATACAACTTGATTAAGTTTAGAAAAACAAATCAGGGTACTTGTATCAATCTAAAGCCAATTATTAAAAAAGGTGATAGAGTTACAAAAGGACAAGTATTATGTCAAGGGTATGCTACAGAATCTGGTGAACTAGCTTTAGGAAGAAACTTAAAAGTAGCCTTTATGCCTTGGAAGGGATACAATTTTGAGGATGCGATTGTGATTTCGGAAAAAGTAGTACGCCAAGATATTTTTACCTCTATTCATATAGATGAGTATTCTTTAGATGTACGCGACACTAAACTTGGTACTGAAGAGCTAACAAATGACATTCCAAATGTTAGCGAAGAAGCAACTAAAGACTTAGATGAAAACGGAATGATTCGTATTGGTGCAGAAGTGAATCCTGGTGATATTTTAATCGGAAAGATCACTCCAAAAGGAGAGTCAGACCCTACACCAGAAGAAAAATTGTTACGTGCTATCTTTGGAGATAAAGCTGGAGATGTTAAAGATGCTTCTCTAAAAGCACCACCATCATTACGTGGAGTTGTAATTGATAAAAAATTATTTACGCGCTCCGTAAAAGATAAACGCAAAAGAAACGATGATAAATTAGAGTTAGAAACATTAGAAGACTCTTTTGATGATAAATCCGATGCTTTAAAAGCAGTATTAGTTGAAAAACTATTTACTGTGGTTAATGGTAAAACATGTCAAGGAGTTCAAAATGATTTAGGTGAAGAGATTTTGCCAAAAGGTAAAAAGTACACGCTTAAGTTACTTGCTTCTGTCGAGGACTACACGCACCTTACTAAAGGTTCATGGACAACTACAAAGGAGATCAATGAATCGATTGCTAATTTGATACATAATTATAGAATTAAAGAAAACGATCTTCAAGGATCACTTAGACGTGAAAAGTTTACAATTAGCGTTGGAGATGAGTTACCTGCAGGAATTAAAAAACTAGCTAAAATTTATATTGCTAAAAAGCGTAAGCTTAAGGTAGGAGATAAAATGGCGGGACGTCATGGAAACAAAGGTATTGTAGCACGTATTGTACGTGAAGAAGAAATGCCTTTCTTAGAAGATGGAACCCCTGTTGATATTGTATTAAACCCACTGGGCGTTCCTTCTCGAATGAACATTGGTCAGATCTATGAAACCGTATTAGGTTGGGCAGGACAGAACCTTGGAGAGAAGTATGCAACACCAATTTTTGATGGAGCAACCATTGAGCAAATCAATGCATTGACAGAAAAAGGTAATGTTCCACAATATGGACATACTTATTTATATGACGGTGGAACCGGAGAACGTTTTGATCAACCTGCGACAGTAGGAGTAATCTATATGTTAAAATTAGGACATATGGTAGATGACAAAATGCACTCACGTTCTATTGGACCTTATTCATTAATTACGCAACAACCTCTTGGAGGAAAAGCACAATTTGGAGGACAACGTTTTGGGGAAATGGAAGTTTGGGCTTTGGAAGCATATGGTGCTTCAAGTACATTACAAGAAATTTTAACAGTTAAATCTGATGATGTTGTTGGAAGAGCAAAAACATATGAAGCAATTGTCAAAGGGGATACATTACCAGAACCTGGCTTACCGGAATCCTTTAATGTGCTGATGCATGAACTAAAAGGACTTGGACTCGACATTCGATTGGAAGAATAATTTAATTTAAGACTACATTTAGCTATGGCTAGAAATAACGAAATAATTACCCAAAAAAAATTCAACAAAATTGCAATAGGATTAGCTTCTCCTGAAGTCATTCTTGGTAACTCGCGTGGAGAAGTTCTCAAGCCTGAAACCATTAATTATCGGACGCACAAGCCAGAACGTGACGGACTATTCTGTGAGCGTATCTTTGGTCCGGTTAAGGATTTTGAATGTGCTTGTGGAAAATACAAACGTATTCGCTATAAAGGAATTGTTTGTGACCGTTGTGGGGTGGAAGTAACTGAGAAAAAAGTACGGCGTGACCGAGTAGGACATATAAATCTCGTAGTTCCTGTAGCTCACATTTGGTATTTCCGTTCGCTCCCTAATAAAATAGGTTACCTATTAGGATTACCTTCCAAGAAATTGGATATGATTATCTATTATGAGCGTTACGTAGTAATTCAACCTGGAATTGCTAAAAATGAAGAGGGTGAACCTCTTCAAATTATGGACTTCCTTACAGAAGAAGAGTACCTGAACGTAATGGAACAAGTACCCCCTGAAAATCAATATAAAGAAGATAGTGACCCAGATAAATTCATTGCCAAAATGGGTGCTGAATGTTTAATTGAATTACTTTCTCGTATTGACTTAGAAGTATTATCATTCGAATTACGTCATAAAGCTAATAACGAAACCTCTAAACAACGAAAAACAGAAGCTTTAAAAAGACTTCAAGTGGTAGAAGCTTTTCGTGATGCAAATCAACGAGGCGAAAACCTTCCTCAATGGATGATTATGAAAGTGGTTCCAGTAATCCCTCCAGAATTACGCCCATTAGTTCCATTAGATGGAGGTCGTTTTGCGACTTCAGATTTAAACGATCTTTATCGTCGTGTGATTATTAGAAATAATCGTCTAAAAAGATTGGTAGAAATTAAAGCACCTGAGGTAATTCTTAGAAATGAGAAACGTATGTTACAAGAATCCGTAGATTCTTTATTTGATAATACGCGTAAATCATCAGCTGTAAAAACAGACTCTAACCGACCTTTAAAATCACTTTCAGATTCATTAAAAGGGAAACAGGGACGTTTTCGTCAAAACTTATTAGGAAAACGTGTAGATTATTCGGCACGTTCTGTAATTGTTGTAGGTCCAGAATTGAAATTATTTGAATGTGGATTGCCAAAAGATATGGCAGCGGAACTATATAAACCATTTATTATTCGAAAGATTATTGAAAGGGGAATTGTGAAAACTGTTAAATCTGCTAAAAAGATTATAGATCGTAAAGAACCTGTAGTTTGGGATATCTTAGAAAATGTTTTAAAAGGACACCCGGTTATGTTGAACCGTGCTCCCACATTACACCGCCTTGGTATACAAGCTTTTCAACCAAAATTAATTGAAGGTAAAGCAATCCAATTACATCCCTTAGTTTGTACAGCTTTTAATGCTGATTTTGACGGTGATCAAATGGCAGTACATTTACCTTTAGGACCAGAAGCTATTTTAGAATGTCAACTTTTAATGTTGGCTTCTCACAGTATTTTGAATCCTGCAAATGGATCACCAATTACGGTTCCTTCTCAGGATATGGTATTGGGTCTTTACTATATGACCAAAGCAAGAAAGTCTACTGCTAAGAATAAAGTTAAAGGAGAAGGTTTAATTTTCTATTCTACAGAAGAAGTTCACATTGCACTTAATGAAAAACGTGTAGATCTTAATGCAATGATTAAAATCAGAGCTAAAAATTTCAATAAAGAAGGAGAATTAGAATTTCAAATAATTGATACCACAGTTGGACGTGTTTTGTTTAACGAAGTTGTTCCAGAACAGGCAGGTTTCTTTAATGTTGTTTTGACTAAGAAAAATCTTAGAGAAATTATTGGGGATATCTTAAAAGTAACTAGTGTTCCAGAAACTGCTGAATTTTTAGATAAAATTAAAGGAATGGGATATGGTTTTGCTTTTAAAGGAGGGCTTTCCTTCAGTTTAGGAGATATTATCATTCCGCCAGAGAAATCATCGATGATTAATGATGCTAATACTCAAGTTGACGCAGTTATTGGAAACTATAACATGGGATTAATCACCAATAACGAGCGTTATAATCAGGTGATTGATATTTGGACTTCTACCAATGCTATGTTGACTGAATTAGCTATGAAACGAATTAGCGAAGATCAACAAGGATTTAATTCTGTATTTATGATGTTAGATTCTGGTGCTCGTGGATCTAAAGAACAGATTCGTCAGTTAACGGGAATGCGTGGTTTGATGGCCAAACCTAAAAAATCTAATGTAGGAGGTGGAGAGATTATAGAAAATCCAATTCTTTCTAATTTTAAAGAAGGACTTTCTATTTTAGAATATTTTATTTCAACACACGGTGCTCGTAAAGGATTAGCAGATACCGCTCTTAAGACTGCTGATGCAGGTTACTTAACAAGACGTTTACATGATGTTTCTCAAGATGTGATTGTAAACCTTGAAGACTGTGAAACATTACGCGGTATAGAAGTAAAACCACTTAAGAAAAACGAAGAGATTGTTGAGTCACTTGGTGAACGTATTTTAGGGCGTGTAGCGCTTCATGATATTATTGATCCAAGAACAAACGATGTTTTAGTTGAAGCTGGAGAAGAAATCAAAGATGCGCATGTGAATCTTATTGAAAAGACACCATTAGAATCTATTGAAGTTCGTTCACCACTTACATGTGCTACAAAACGAGGTATTTGTTCTAAATGTTACGGACGTAACTTAGCCACAAATAAAATGGTTCAACGTGGGGAAGCTGTTGGAGTTATTGCAGCTCAATCGATTGGAGAACCTGGAACTCAGTTAACACTAAGAACTTTCCACGTTGGTGGTGTTGCTGGAAATATTTCTGAAGAAAATAAACTTTTAGCTAAGTTTGATGGTATTGCAGAAATCGAAGACCTTAAAACAGTGCAAGGTAAAGATGCTGACGGCAATGATGCTGAGATTGTAATTTCACGTACTTCTGAAATTAAAATTTTAGATGCTAAAACTAAGAGTGTTTTAAGCACAAAGAATATACCCTATGGTTCTTCTATCCATATTAAAAATGGAGCAAAACTAAAACAAGATGCTTTAATTTGTAAATGGGATCCATTTAACGGAGTTATTGTATCTGAGTTTGCGGGTAAAATTATGTTTGAGAATATTGAACAAGGAATTACTTATCAGGTAGAGATTGATGAACAAACTGGCTTCCAAGAAAAAGTAATTTCTGAATCTAGAAATAAGAAAGTAGTTCCAACCCTATCTATTGCAGATAAAAAAGGTGTTATTCTCCGTTCTTATAATCTTCCGTTAGGAGCACACCTTATCGTAAATGATGGTGACACAATTGATGTTGGAAAAATATTAGTAAAAATTCCAAGAAAATCTGCCAAATCAGGAGATATTACAGGAGGTTTACCACGTGTTACAGAATTATTTGAAGCACGGAATCCTTCTAATCCTGCAGTAGTTTCTGAAATTGATGGAGTAGTTTCTTTTGGTAAAATTAAAAGAGGTAATCGTGAAATCATTATAGAATCTAAGTTTGGTGATATCAAGAAGTATTTGGTGAAATTATCAAATCAGATTTTAGTTCAAGAAAACGATTTTGTAAAAGCAGGAATGTCATTGTCTGATGGAGCTACAACTCCTGCAGATATTTTAAAAATCAAAGGACCTTCTGCTGTTCAGCAGTACTTAGTAAATGAAATTCAAGAAGTATATCGTTTACAAGGAGTGAAAATTAATGATAAGCACTTCGAGGTAGTAGTTCGTCAAATGATGCGTAAAGTCAGAATTCAAGATCCAGGAGATTCAATTTTCTTAGAAAACCAATTAATTTTCCGTTATGATTTTATTACAGAAAATGATAATTTATATGGTATGAAAATTATTGAAGATGTTGGTGCTTCTGATAACTTGAAACAAGGACAGATTGTATCAGCACGTCAACTTCGCGATGAAAACTCTTTACTTACAAGAGAGGATAAGAAGTTGGTTTTAGCTCGTGATGCATCTCCAGCAACAGCTACTCCTGAATTACAAGGGATAACAAGAGCTTCACTTCAAACGAAATCTTTTATTTCTGCTGCTTCATTCCAAGAAACAACTAAAGTACTAAATGAAGCTGCAGTTAGTGGTAAAGTTGATTTCTTAGAGGGATTGAAAGAGAATGTAATTGTAGGACATAAAATTCCTGCAGGTACAGGACTTAGATCGTATAACGATGTGATTGTTGGATCTAAAGAAGAGTACAATAGTTTATTGATTGATAAAGAAGAAGAAATAAGTTTCTAGACTATGAGTGATAAAAAAGTTAGTAATGAGCAGCAACTTAATATTTCTATTGATGAAGCCACCTCTGATGGAGTTTATTCTAATTTAGCAATTATTAATCATTCAACTTCTGAGTTTATAGTAGATTTTATTACTGTAATGCCCGGATCACCAAAGGCAAGGGTTAAATCGCGTGTAATTTTAACACCCGAACACGCCAAACGTTTTTTTAAAGCTTTAGGTGATAATATTAAGCGTTTTGAAACTACAAATGGTGATATTACAACAAATGAAACCCCTCCGATACCCCTTAACTTTGGGCCTACGGGAGAGGCTTAAATAACAAAAAAAACCGCAACGAGAATTGCGGTTTTTTTTTCAATACTCGGATGTATAATGAAATTTCACTTCTTTGAATTTTTCCTGAGTCATTTGAAGAGAAAAAGCTGAGTCAGCTAGGAAAACTAATTTTCCGCTTTTGTCTTTAGCAAGAAATTTTTGTTTAATTCTTTGAAATTCTTTGAAATTAATATTTTCTGATTTTGCTTCTACCCAGCATGCTTTATATACATTGAAATTTTCAAAGCTACACTTTGCTCCATATTCGTGCAGTAAACGATATTGAATTACTTCAAACTGAAGAGCTCCTACTGTACCAATTACTTTCCTTCCATTTAAGTCTAATGTAAATAGTTGGGCAACACCCTCGTCCATTAATTGGTTAATGCCCTTTGCAAGTTGCTTTGATTTAAGTGGATCATTGTTGTTAATGAATCGAAAATGTTCAGGGGAAAAACTGGGAATACCCTTAAATTCTAATATATCACCTGAAGTAAGTGTATCACCAATTTTAAAATTTCCTGTATCATGAATACCTACTATATCTCCTGGATAGGAAATATCTACTATTTGTTTTTTTTCTGCAAAAAAAGCATTGGGTGATGAAAATTTCAATTTTTTATTTAAACGAACATGATGGTAGGGGGTGTTACGTTCAAAAGTTCCTGACACAATTTTTATAAATGCTAAACGATCTCGGTGTTTGGGGTCCATATTAGCATGAATCTTAAAAACAAAACCAGCAAATTTTTTATCATCAGGTTTCACCAATCTTGTGTCGGATTCTTTAGCCAAAGGTTCTGGAGCAATTTCAATAAAGCAATTGAGTAATTCTTGAACCCCAAAATTATTTAGTGCAGAACCAAACAATACGGGTTGAAGAGTCCCGTCTAGATACTCTTGTTGGTCAAAGGAAGGATAAACCCCTTCAATTAATTCCAATTCATTTTTTAAGTTAATAAGTCCTGTTGTTCCAATTTCAGCCTCCAATTCTGGAGCATCTAATGATTTAAACTTCTGTTTCTTTCCAATGATTTGTTTACTTTCATCCTTAAATAGTTGAATATTTTTTTCCCAAATATTATAGATTCCTTTAAAATCATATCCCATCCCAATAGGGATTGATAATGGAGTAACACGGAGACCTAACTTTTGCTCTACTTCATCCATCAAGTCAAATGCATCTTTTCCCTCTCGATCTAGCTTATTTATAAATACAATTATTGGGATTTTTCGCATCCGACAAACCTCTACTAATTTTTCTGTCTGTTCTTCAACTCCTTTAGCCACATCGATAACTACAATCACACTGTCAACAGCTGTAAGCGTTCTAAAGGTGTCCTCAGAAAAGTCTTTGTGGCCTGGAGTATCTAGAATATTTATTTTTTTGTCTTTATAAACAAAGGCTAAAACTGATGTAGCGACAGAAATTCCACGCTGCCGCTCAATCTCCATAAAGTCACTGGTAGCTCCTTTTTTTATTTTATTAGATTTTACAGCCCCTGCTTCTTGAATTGCTCCTCCAAATAAAAGCAATTTTTCTGTTAAAGTTGTTTTACCTGCATCAGGGTGGGATATAATCCCAAAAGTTCGACGACGTTTGATTTCCTCTATAAAATCCATGTGTAAAATTTAAGTAAAAGTATCATAAATAATGGCCTAAGCGAAAAGATTCTTAATAGGTTTTTGTGAAAATTATGGGTAATTTTGAATTTTATGGAAGAAGAAGTTATTCTCGTTGACACAAATGATGTTCCTCTAGGCACAATGCCAAAAATGGAAGCACACAAAAAGGCAATCTTACATCGTGCTTTTTCTGTTTTTATTCTAAACAAAGAAGGACAGCTAATGTTACAACAACGTGCTTTAGGTAAATATCATTCTCCCGGTCTTTGGACTAATACTTGTTGTAGCCACCAAAGGCTTGGAGAGAATAATTTAGAAGCCGGAACTAGGAGATTACAAGAAGAAATGGGTTTTAAAACCCCTTTAGAAGAGTTGTTTAGTTTTGTTTATAAAGCCCCATTTGATAATGGACTTACTGAACATGAGTTTGATCATGTTATTTTAGGTTATTATGATTCTGAACCCATTATTAATCATGAAGAAGTAGCAAACTGGAAATGGATGAATCTTGAAGAAATTATAACAGAAATAAAAACTAATCCCGATAATTATACGGCTTGGTTTAAGATCATTTTTGATCGATTCTATAATCATATAAAAGTATAACTATGCGAGTAACTATTAGTAGAAAAGCTCATTTTAACGCAGCACATCGTTTGTTTAGAAAAGATTGGTCTGATGCTCAAAACATTTCTGTTTTTGGCAAATGCTCTAATCCTCATTACCACGGGCATAATTATGAATTAATTGCTCATATTACAGGTGAAATTGATCCAGAAACAGGATATGTTATGGACATGAAAGTTTTGAAAGATTTGATTAAAGATGAAATTGAAGATGAGTTTGACCATAAAAACCTAAACGAAGAAGTTCCGGAGTTTTTAGATTTAATTCCGACAGCTGAAAACATGGCAGTTGTCATATATCAAAAGTTAATACCACATTTAAATGATAAACATGATTTATCTGTGACATTATATGAAACTCCTAGGAACTATGTAACTTTTTCGGGTTAAACCATATTCAATCAAAAAAAATAGTAGATTAGATTTCATTTTTATGATCTATAAAAACACTTTATATTAATAAATAAACTTATAAAATAATGCCAAGTAGTATTAAACAACTAAAGAAAGACATCAATAATGACATTGGTGATTTAATTGAAGAAATTTATTTGTGGGAACTTTCAAATCCAAGCGCTGACTTAACCAAAAGTGAAAAGATAATTGATGAAGCTATAATTATTTTTGATAGCTTGATACAAAAAGTTAATTCCGTTAAAGGTGACAACATTAAAAAGCAATTTAAAAGTATTCAAGAAGAGAAAACAAAAGCGATAACAGATTTAATGAAAAAAACAGTAAAACTTTAAATCATTTTTTTTCAGTACTTCTTCTTTCTTTAAGATAATTCACAAATTCTATCCCATATTTTGAGTTTCTCACTTCGGGAGTCATCTTAACGGCTATAGAGTCTAAGAGGGATAAATTAGCGTCATACACTTCAGTTAAAGCTAGATATGGCGCTATATTTTGATCAGTGTTTTGCGCAGCAAAATTGATAGTATATAAATATCTCCTTCTTAATAAATTATCAATTTTTTGTTGTAATGAATCACTTTTTTTTAAGTTTTTATTCAATTGAGCTTTGTAAAACCCTTCAATCAATTCTAAATTTTGTTCATTAAATTTCTTGTTAAATGAAAGGTATTCTTGGAGTAATTCTTGATTTTTTGAACCTTTAATTTCCGCACTACTGTCAAAAGTTTTTAGAAGCGTATTAATTTCAATAGTTCCTTTTTCACCAAAAAATAAAATACGATCATTGAGACTGTCCCCATCTTCTTTTTCTAAATAGAGATAAAAAATTTCAGCAGTATCAATAGGTATTTCAAAACTAAAGTTTGGTGTTCCTTTTATTAAGGTTGAATCAATATTAACTAAGAGAGTGTCTTCAATTTTTTGAATGTACAATTTTCCTTTTCGAAGCCCTTCAATTTTACCTTTGACAATCATGTTGTCATTATTACTTTTAGGTTTTGGTTCACACCCCGTTATTAAAATTAAAGCAAAAAGGGGTATTGAAAAACGAATAGGTATTTTCATAATAATTATATATTTAACCAGTAAGTCAATTTCAGGTTAAAACTACGATATCTTGGTGAAAAATTATCAGTACTTATATAATTATCATTATAAACAATAAATAAATCTGATAATGGAGCAAAACGCCATTGTAATCTAGAATTTACTCCAAGATTTTCACCTTGTGAATTGTATTGTACAAAGGTGGTCCAAAATAAAGTTTTAGTAAATGTAAAATCTAGTTTTGGACTAATTAGCCAAATATCTTTTGAGCTATAAGGTTCTGGGAGTTTGATGGCATTGAAATTTACAATCATACTTGCATTGAAAATGGGTTGTTTGCGCCACTTAAATTCGTTTTCTACAGCAAATTTGGTTCCGTTGTAAAACGAACCATATGATATTTTGGAGTCAAAATTGAATTTTTTTCTTCGATCAGAACGATAGCCCAATTCTACATCAGTAAAGTTATAACTTGAATTTGATGGAAGATTGATTCCATTACTACTTCGTGTGGGATCAAAACCATCTGTCAAAAACTCATAACGATTTATAATTCTCAAATCTAAACTGGTGTTGTTTAAATAGCGTTTTCTAAATGTAGAAATAAACCAGCGATCGGTTAGCTTATAATTTATTGTCGGATTGAAAACAAAAAAGGTTCGTTCGCTAAATTCATAACTAGTTACGTTGGGGTTTTTTGGATAAATACGATAAGTGTATTCTGGAGAAATTTTTAAAAACCCAGTTCTCCTAAAGAAACCTAGGTTAGACCTGAAATCTTCCCCTCCATGAATAACTTCCATTCCTACTCTGTTTCTGAGCGTATTTCTTTGCAGTCTTATACCAGAAATGATATCGTCGTCATCTAAACCATCTGTAAATGATTTATGGAAGAAAGCACGCCCTGTCCATTTACTATCCGAAGAGGCTAAATTGTATTCAATTCCAGTAACGCTATTCTTTTTTTCTTCTTCTGAAATAAAATCATATTCTTCTGTTGTTCTTCTGTCTATGAAAAAGAAACTAACATTCGAACGAGTAAAGACTTTTTGGCGAAGTGTAAAAACAGTATTTAAATTGGAAGGAATTTCATTAGCAATATCAGCATCAGTGAGTATGTTTAGAAATCCTAATCTAAGGTTAGAGTTTAATTTTCCACTAAGACGTGCCCCAGCAATAATTTTGTTTTCAATGGTGTTTCCGTCTAAATCTTCTGCAACACCAATTCTTCTTGAAAAAAATGGAGCAACATCATTATTGGCTCCAAAATCTTTAAATAAGTCATCATTTTGTGTAAAAAATTGTCTTTTTTCTGGGAGTGAAATTGCAAATCGAGTAAGGTTT
>Ga0307998_1000571_pt1 | contig 20982 bp, 14 predicted proteins | sample Davwhametageno37_FD_203147 | JGI IMG/M metagenome (GOLD analysis project Ga0307998, IMG submission 203147) | Marine microbial communities from Davis Island wharf, Antarctic Ocean - #37 | ecosystem: Environmental > Aquatic > Marine > Unclassified | place: Antarctic Ocean: Davis Island wharf... | reverse complement strand
AGCAGACTTTGCTGTTGGACGTTTTGACGAATTTAGAGTTACAAAAGGGTTAGCACGTTATGCTACAAACTTTGTTACACCATCTGGAGAGTTTGCAAGTGATACTAACACTAAACTATTATTGCACTTTAACAATGCAGTAGACGGCTCGACAGAAATTATTGATGATACTGTTATTGCACAAGATATTCGCTTTAGTAACGGAGCAACTGCTAATTATATTACACTAGCAGACCAAACAGATTTTGGCGGTGAAGTACGTGCAATTAGCAGTGCTAGCATATACGGCAATTATGGTATCGTAGGTGATGGACCTGGTGTACTAATGTATTTGGTCAGCCAAAACTTAGCATATATTGGCGTTGGTAAAGAAATTGATAACGATAAAGGCGATGTAATACAAGCAAATGAAGTTGTTGAAACAAATAACGCACAAATAAGATACAGCAGTGTAGACCACAAAGGCGACTTTAGAGTTGGCGATTTGTTTTATGTTAACCAAGCAGACGGTACTGTAGACTTTAATAGTGCAAAAGTTAATATTAATACAACTAATGGCATGACAATTACAACTGGCAGTAGTCAAACAACTGTTACTGGTGAGAAAATTGATACTGGTAATTTACGTCTAAGCGGCAACACCATTGAAAGTTTAAGCGGCGATATTAACTTAAACGCTGATAGCGGAACTGTTAGAATTAATTCATCAAGTGCGCTACAATTGCCAAAAGGCAACACAGCAGCTAGGCCTACAGCAGCAACTGGTATGATTCGGTATAATACCGAAACAGCATTGTACGAAGGTTATGACGGCAACTGGATGGCACTTAACGGTGTTTACGATTTAGATTTAGACACACGTATTACAGCAGAACTTACTCCTGGTGCAAACGATGGAGTAATTAGATTCTACATTCAGGACAGTGTAGTTACTACAATTGACGCAGATAAGTTAACTACTCCGAGAATCGAAGTAGATGATATAAGTATTGATGGCAATAGTATTACTACTGAGACTGTTGATACTGATTTAGCACTAAGTGCAAACGGCACAGGCGAAGTTGTTATAGATAATTTATCATTTAAAGATTCTACGATAACTAATAGAGAAGTAGACGGAGTATTAAACTTCCAACAACAAGGTAGCGGATACTTTAAGATTGAAGGCACAAATGGATTTATTGTTCCGGTAGGAACTAACGTACAACGACCTGCATCAGCATACCGTGAACAAGGAATGGTACGTTATAATACAGAACAAAGATATTTAGAAATATGGGACGGATTTAGTTGGGTCTCAGTTGCAGGCGCAACAGGATCAATTAGTTTTTCAGCAGCAGAAGACTTAGCAATAGAATACGTATTAACATTAGGATAAGAAACGATGGCAACGCAATTTAAAAATAAAGTAGTAAAAGATATAGGACCTGTTCCTATACTTGCACTAGAAACAGATGGAGCTACACGTTCGACTATAATTGGTCTTAACATGGCAAACTTAACAGATTTTATAGTGTATGCAAGTGTATTAGTACATGACGATACAAGTGTCGAAGGCTATTTTATGAAAGATGTGATGGTACCGCCGAATAGCAGTTTACATGCACTAGCAGCAGGTGAAAAATTAATACTTGCACCAACAAACGAATTATATCTAGTAGCTGATCAAGATGAAGCATTAGACGTGGTCATAAGTTACGTAGATATTGTATAAGGAATAAAATTATGTCAGCAAATTACACAGGATTTACACCAGATCAAATTAACGCATCAGTGCAAGATAGATTCTTTTACGGACTTCGCAGAACCGATAACGGAGAATTATTTATTGGTAAAGCTGACCAACTAAAAGCAACTGACTCTGTTACAATTAATAAATCAGGGGATCCTAAAGATAATTTAAAGAACTTTAGTGAAGGCAGTGATTTTTTTGAAGGCAGAGATGTACACCACGAATTAGTTTATAAAAATTTAAATTATGAACAATTTCAATGGAACAATAGAAATATAGCATACTATATTGACAGTAATGGTGAATTAGTTGCAAGTGTAAATCAAAAACATGTATATGATGATAATTCATCATCAACCGGATTATAAGAGAGAAGTAAAATGGCAGATTTTAATTTAGATAGAATTCGATTTAATTGGAAAGGTACTTGGAGTACTGCATCGTCTTATGTTAAAGACGATATTATTTATTATGAAGGTAAAGCATTTGTATGTTTAGAAGGACACACTTCTTCAGCAATTGACTTTTATAACGATAAAGATGTTGCTCCTATACAAACTATCCAAGTAACGGTTAATACCGACACACTAACTGCTAAAGCACACGGTATGTTTTACTTTGATAATGTCGAAACTCCAACATTAAAATTAAGAAAAGGTAACACTTATATATTCAATCAAACTAGTGCGACTAACACTACCTTTGGCGAAAGTGCCCATCCGTTATTGCTTAGTGCTACGCCAAATGGCACACTTAACGGCGGCGAAGTGTATGATACTAACATTATATACTATATAAATGATCAGGCAGTTACTAGAGCCCAATATCTTGCTGGCTTCGTAGCAGCATCATCTAGAAAATTCCAAATTACAATTGCTAACGATATACAAGAATTATATTATTTTAGTACTAATGAATTAGACATGGGTGATAGTATTCATGCTAACCATTCGTCTTATTGGGAATTAATGTTTGACGGCTTTACATGGAAAAGTGATTGGAAAACTGCCACATTTTATCCCGAAGATTCAATAGTAAAATTTCACGGATATATCTACAAATGTATAGATTCGCATACGTCAACAGGTGTTGACTTTCCAGGACTAATAACTGACACTAATTATTGGACACTCCATGCAACTACTTACAACTGGCTAAATTTATGGACAGTTAATACTAATTATTCAGTCGGCGATGTAGTTAGGTATAGTGGTACTACTTATATTTGTAACATACTACATACATCTGCTAGCACTACATTTATAGGATTAGAAGATGACCAAGCAAAATGGACAATTATAAGTAGAACAGATAACTGGAAAGGCGACTGGTCGACATATACAAGATATATAGCTGATGACCTAGTAAAATACGGAGGAATAACATATCGTTGTATACTTCAGCATAATAGTAACAATTTAGTAGTTAATGGTTTAGAGGTAGATCAGGATAACTGGGAAATTGTAAATAGTGTTCTTGAATATAAAAATGAATGGACAACTGCTACTCGATACAAATCTAACGATGTTGTAAAATATGGTGGAACATTATGGAAAACAATAGTAGCTCATACGTCAGCGGCACTTTTTAGAACTGACATAGTAAAATGGTCAGTTTATGTTCCGGGTTTTGAGTTTGAATCAATATGGGATCTTACTACAGAATATCAGCAAGGTGATATTGTTTTGTACGGCGGCTATAGTTATACAGCACTAACTACTCACATTGGATCTGTACCTAGTGCAAACGGCGAATTACAAGATACTGGAGATTGGGAAGTATTAACTACCGGATACAAGCATCTTGGAGATTTTGATACCGCAACAGCTTATACTACTGGTGATGTAATCAGAGAAAGCGGTTATTTGTATATTGCACTAATTGACAGTCAAGGTGTTGATCCAAATACTAATCCAACTGAATGGCAGTTATTAACAACAGGATCTCAATGGAGATCAGATTGGTATAATACTACTACTTATTATTTAGGAGATGTAACTACAATTGCAGGAACTGCATATCAGTGTAAGCTAAGCCACAGCTCGGCAGTTGCAGCAACTAATCCAACGACGGATGTAGGTAATACTGATGCATATTGGGTAATACTAATACAAGGATCTCCAGGCAATGTATTGACTACACAAGGAGATATTAGAACCCGCAATGCAGCAAATGATATTAAATTAGCTATTAGTACTTCAGGAAGTGCATTAAAAGCAGGCTCAACAGAGATTGCTTGGGCAGCGTATGCAACAGTTGATAACGTATTTTACGTATCGCCTGAAGGTACAGACATAGAAACAGGCGGATTACAGCCAAACTCCCCTTTTAGAACAGTAAAATATGCATGTGATCATATACAAGCAAATATCGATAATAATACGACACAAAGTACTATTTTTATTAAGACAGGGTATTATGAAGAAATAACGCCTATTAAGATTCCTAGAAATTGTGCATTAGTTGGTGACGAATTACGAAGTTCTATAATTGTTCCAGCAGCCGGGTATGAAGCAATTAATATGTTTTATGTAAATAACGGCAGCGGCATTAGAAATATGACACTGCAAGGTCTGTCAGGAGTTTTAGGAGAAAATAATCCGTATCTTACAAAGCGACCAAGTGCAGGTGCATTTGTAAGTTTAGACCCAGGTACTGGCCCAAATGATTCATCAGTATGGATTACTACTAAATCACCGTACGTACAAAACGTAACTACTTTTGGATCTGGGTGTATTGGTATGAAAATTGATGGTGGATTACATCTAGGCGGCAACAGGTCAGTTGTTGCTAACGACTTTACTCAGGTCCTAAGTGACGGTATTGGTTACTGGGCAACAAACTTAGGTAGATCAGAGCTAGTATCTGTGTTTACTTATTATTGTCATATTGGATATCTATCAGAAAACGGTGGAATACTTCGAGCAACTAATGGTAATAATTCTTATGGAGAATATGGATCTGTTGCAGAAGGTTTCAATCCAAAAGAATCGCCTATTACCGGAACTATAAACAATAGAAGTTTAGAAGCACAAGTAGGAAAAATATTTACATACGGTACTACAGAACAAAAAATTATTGCTTTAGGATATTCAACAGCAGGCGAAACCTACACAAGTGCTAATATAGCATTTGCTGGCTCTGGCATAAATGCAGCAGGATCAGTTAGCGAAATTAGAAATAATGCAATAACTCAAGTAAGGGTTAACGCTCCAGGCGACTCGACTATTCCAGGAGGGTTAAATTATACTAGAGTAGTAAACTCTGCACAAGAAGGCACTCAATATACAATATATATATCACAGGCAGACATAGGAACAGAAGCAGATTACGTAGGTCAACGAATAGTTATTATAAGTGGCTTAGGCGTAGGACAATATGGAGAGATAACTGCATTTGATACAATTTCAAAAGTTTGTGTAATAAGTAAAGAAACTGATGGCGCAGCTGGTTGGGATCATTTCTTACCAGGATGGCCGATAGAGACGGTATTAGATCAATCAACTAGGTATTCAATAGAACCAAAAATAATGGCAACAGAACCGTCATTCACAGTTGCAAGTGTAACGTCACCAGCAGTTAGTCCTTGGGATCGCTTTGCGTCTAACGGTAGTAACGTACTAATGGTAACAGCATCGCTTGCTAGCACGGGTTTAGGAGCTTATTTTAATCGAACTGCAATCAGTACAGATAGCGGAGCCACATACACTGATTCAGTGTATGCTCCGGCGTTTACAGATACTTCTACTATGCTAGACATGCTATACACTGGCGATAAATTCCTTTCATTAGCAGACACAGAATTTAAGTTAACACTAGGCGCAGACGCTACTGAATTTAGCGGTGGCACAAACGCACCGGCAGGCAGAACATGGGTAAGTGCAGCTACAGACGGCGCTGGGACTGTTGTTTTAGTACAAGATAACGGAGCTGTTCGTGTAATGACTAATCACGGCGGAACTAGCTACGCAGACTATCCGGGCTCTGACACTTCGACAGCAATTGCAGGTAAAGCAATGTATGGACTTGGAAAGTATGTAATTGTCGGAGATAACGGAAGTGTTGCATACTCAACTGATGCCGGGGCAACTTGGACTACTACTACTTTAGCAGTGACAACAAGAGCATGGAATGATGCTATTTACGCCAACGGAATATATGTAGTAATATCTACTGCTGATAATATTGTTGCTAGAAGCTTCGATGGCATTAGCTGGTATGAATCGACAATTCCGTCACAAGAAACTTTAAATAGACTCACATACGGCGCTGGATTATTCTTAGCACACGGTGGCGCAAATCAGATAGCAATTTCTCAGGGCGCTGATACTTGGAAAATTAATGACGAAGGAAGTACTGCTTACAGTACTAGTCAAGCTGGACAATGGAACGCAGGTATCTATGTTCCGAGTACAGCAGAGTTTTTGCTCTTTAATGCACAAATTGGACAAGCAAGTGACCAGGTAGTTAATAAGATATCAACCGGTGCAAGACCAGTTTTAAGAGCAAATGTTGTTTCTAGTAGAATTAGCAGTGTTGATATTTTTGATCCTGGCAGCAATTATTCTACAACACCTGTAATAACTTTAACTGATAATTCAAATACGTTAGATGCTAACCTATTAGCAAGAATAGCCCAGGGCGTACTTGCCCAACCAGAAATGACTAATCGTGGAACTGGATATTTTACTGCTACTGCTGAAATAACAGGTAATGGCTATGCCGATATTTTCCAAATTAATAATAAAATAACAGTTGCAGGATTAAGTATACTGCCTGGTCCAGGAGACAATTTAAATATTATAGGAATTGATGATGTTCAATATAGTATTACAGCAGTAGTTTCATCAACAGGATCAGGACCGTACAGTGCAATATTACAAATAACTCCTCCAATGGGCATAGATGAATCACCTGCACATAATACACAAATTACAATTAGAGAAGAGTTTAGTCAAATTAGACTGACTGGCCATGATTTCTTAGACATCGGTACTGGCAATATTAATTCAACTAGATATCCTCAATTATATTTAGAAGGTGAAGATCCTAACACACCAAGGCAACCGTTTAATGAAACAGTTGTTTCAAACGGTGGTCGAGTATTTTATACAAGTACCGACCAAGATGGAAACTTTAGAGTTGGAGAACTTTTCCAAGTTGAACAAAATACTGGTATTGTAAGTATTAATGCTTCACAATTTAATCTGAGTGGATTAACTGAATTATCTCTAGGCGGTATTCAAGTTGGCGGCAGTGCTGTTGTTATTAAGGAGTTTAGTAAGGAACCGACATTCCTTGCAAATAGTAATAACATTGTACCTACGCAACATGCAATTATAACTTACTTAAATTCTAGAATATCAGGCGGTGGGTCAAATGCTAATACTAACAGATTAATTGCAGGACAGGTGCAGATAGACACTACAAGTGTAACGTCTACATCAGGTCTTCAAATTAATGTGCCGGTAAAAGCAAATCTAACAAAAGGTATGGTGGGACATTATTTGGCAAGCCAATTTTATTCCGCTGGATCGGCTTTTGAAGAGGTAGAATAAAAAAAAATGATAAATATTAACATAAAAGTTGGAGCATTAAATGGCTGAGTTTAAATTAGGTAGAATTAGATTTGTCTGGAAAGGCAATTGGACATCGTCGACTGTATATTACAAAGATGATATTGTAAGGAATGGCGGAAACACATATGTATGCATAAATGGATACACTAGTTCAGCAGATTTCCCAACAGACGCACTATCAAAATGGAATAAAATTAGCGATGGCCAAGACTGGAAAGCTGATTGGACTACTAGTACATACTACAAAGAAAATGATGTTGTAAAGTACGGCGGCAATTTATATGTTGCAACTATAGCACATACTAGTGCTGCAACTCTTGCTAATGGTTTAGAAATAAACAACGGCGCAATATTAACAGTTGGCACAATTAGTGCAGCTGATGCAGCTAGAACAGCAGGTACATATACAGCAATAACTCCTGCTACTGATGGCATTGGTGTTGCTGCACAAGTTACTGCAATTGTAGACGGCGCTGGCGCAGTTACTATTACTATTACAGATGGCGGCTCGTTATATGAGATTGGTGATACTCTTACACTAACTGATGCACAATTAGGTACTGGCGGCGGAGCTTCATTAACGTTTGTTGTCGTAACTATAGACGATAAATGGAATTTATATGCAGAAGGTTTTGATTATAAAGCCAACTGGGCAACTAATACCCGTTATAAAATTAATGATATTGCAAAATATAATTCTACTAGTTATATTTGTGTGGAAGAACATACAAGTAATAATGATAATGCTAACGGTCTCGAAGCAGATCAATCTAAATGGCACATATTTTCAAAAGGTGTAGAGTGGAAAGCTGATTGGGACACTGCAATTAGATATAGAGTTAACGATATTGTAAAGTACGGCGGCCAAGTTTACGTATGTAACGAAGGTCACACTAGTGCATCAACAGCAAGTAATGGACTTGAAGCAGATCAGTCTAAATGGGATTACTTTCATAAGGGTATAGAATACTTAGGTGATTGGGCTCAGCCAACACGTTATAAAATTAATGACATTGTTAAATATGGCGGCGGCGTTTGGATTTGTACAACATATCATACTAGTCAAGCAACATTTGCCGCAGACGAAAGTAAATGGGCACAGTTTGTAGAAGGCTTAGAATTTGAAGATACATGGAATGTTGCGTCAACCTATCAACCAGGTGATTTTGTAACATACGGTGGGTACTCTTATGTTGCTAAAACAAATAACGTAGGACAAACAGAGCCATCTACTAATACAACCGACTGGGACTTGTTTACTACTGGATTTAGTAACCAAGGTAGTTATAATAATGCAACTGCATATAAAGTAGGCGATGTAGTTCAAGTAGGCGGCTGGACATATCTAGCTAAATTAGCTACTACAGGAAACCGTCCGCCGAATGTTACCTATTGGGAAAGATTAAATACTGGAATCGAATGGAACAATGCTTGGGCAGATGCAACTGCATATGACCAAGGCGATGCAGTTAGGTACGGTGATAGTAGTTACATCTGTATTTTAGAACACACATCAGATGAAACAGTAGCACAAAATCGCCCAGATCAAGATGTCGACGGCAGCGAATGGAATATTTTAGCAGCAGGTCCTGAAACTTCAGTATTAACTACTCAAGGCGACATAACTTACTACGGCGGCGCTGGCGCTACTAGATTAGGCATTGGCTTACCGGGACAAATTTTAAAAATTGATGGTGCAGGAACAACACCTGAATGGGCATACATGGGCGCTGTAAATCACGTTTACTATGTTTCTACAGACAAAGGTACCGACAGCATTGCTCCGATATATGGTACTACTTTAGACCAACCTTGGAAAACCATACGGTATGCAACTGAGCAAGTACAAAACGGTCCGTTACGACCTAATGCTAAAACTTTACTTGATAGAAATAGAGCATTTCTTTCATCAGAAGCTAATGCATGGAAAGATGCACAGATTGCTGCTAATACCGGCATATGGGAAGGATATACTAGCGACTACCCGGGCAAGTGCGAAAGAGACATGGGACAAATTATTGATGCCTTAGTTTGGGATTTATCACACGGTGGTAACTCTCGTACACGAACAACGGCAAAATCATATTTCCAAGCTAATGGAAATTTACTTGCAGTGATTGCAGATGAAGACGAACAAACAGTTGCAGTAATTAATTATATGTTATCTATAATTGATAGAGTAGTTAGTAATTTAGCACCAGCAGCAACATATGGCACTTTAAATCAGGTTATTGATGCAACTCTTATAGAAGAAACAGGAAGTCAGACATTAATAAATTCATTAGTACAAATTATAACAGCAGCTATTACAGCTGGCGTAGATACAGCAATACCTGCAGACCGTAAACCTCAGAATACAATCTTTGTTAAAACTGGTGAGTTTGCTGAGGTATTGCCAATTATTGTTCCTGAAAATACAGCAGTAGTTGGGGACGAATTACGATCAACACGTATTACAGCAGCAGGCAGTCTAGTTGCAGCAGCAGATACACCGTATAGTTTAGATGCACTTTCTAGGCTACAAGCTATTATTAGTAACATTGTTACTAATGGTGCAGTAACTAAAACAACAGGCAACGCACTAAATCAAGTTACAACACAACCAGCAGGCGCAGCGGGTGCTGCCGCATTTGCAACAGAACTAGTGCAACAAATTTATGATTACGTTGGCTATGGTGTAAATGGGGCTACTGGGGATAGTACAGTACCAGTAACTTACGGAACATCTACTCCAAATACAACAACTGATTATACATATGCTGTTGGGGCTATTGAAGCTAATAGAACTTTCCTATTAGCAGAAATTATTGCATACATTGCAGATACATATCCTTCATATGCATATGATACAGCAGCATGTGAAAGAGATATTAGTAGATACATTGATGCTATCAAATATGACTTAATTTATACAGGAAACTATAAATCACTATTATATGCTCGTTATTATTCAAATGCTGTAATGGGTTCAACAACAGAAGACATGTTCTATATGCGTAATGGCACAGGATTACGGAACTGTACAGTTACAGGTCTAAGCGGAACTTTAAGTGCAGATAATGCATTTGGAACTAAGCGTCCGAGTGCAGGCGCATTTGTAAGCCTTGATCCAGGCTACGGGCCATCACACTCGGAAGTATGGATTACTAATAAATCACCATACGTACAAAACGTAACTACTTTCGGCACTGGCTGTGTTGGATGTAAGGTTGACGGAGATTTACATGATGGCGGCAACGATAGTATTGTTGCAAACGACTTTACACAAATTATATCAGACGGCATTGGTGTATGGTGTACTAACTTAGCAAGAACAGAACTTGTTAGTGTGTTCTCATATTACGGTCATATTGGTTACCTAGCAGAGAATGGCGGCAAAATCCGTGCTACAAATGGTAACTCGTCATACGGCGCATTTGGCACCGTTGCTGAAGGTGTTGACGCTACAGAAGTTCCAGTAACTGGTAAAGTTAACAACTATTCGTTTGAAGCAGTAGTAAGCCAAGTCTTTACTGATAGTAATGAAATATTAATATTTGAATATCAAAACGCAGGAGTTGGATACACTGTTGCTCCAACTTCTTTCACACTATCAGGTGAAGGTTATGGCGCCGTACTCGGAACAACTAATGTTTCAAATGGCGGGGTATTTGAAGTAAGACTATTAGACACTGCTAGTGCCTTTGGTGGTGAAGGATATGTTTCAGCAACAAATGCTTCTCAAGCAGGTACAAATACGCAAATAACGCTATCTAATACTGATATTGCACAAAGCGGCGTCTATGTTGGGATGGCCATATTTATTAAGTCCGGCGTTGGCGCAGGACAGTATGGGTATATTGATACATACAACAGCGGCACAAAAATTGCTACTATTAAAAAGTGCAGCGACGATAGTGCAGGCTGGGATCATTTAATAGGAAGTGCAATCGAAACTGTATTAGATTCCACCACAACTTACATTATTGAACCGCGCATATCATTTGCATCACCTGCTGATAATTTATATGCAAGTACTGCAAAAGGTAGAGCAGTTATTGAAGGCGGACAGATAGCTAGAATACAATTATGGGATCCGGGCACAGGATATGCAGCAGCGCCGGTGCTAACTATAACTGATCCAAACAATACAGTAGAAGCCCCTACTCAAGTTAGAATAGGCGACGGCGTTTTAAAACAGCCTACGTGGACTAATAGAGGAACAGGATTTGTAACAGCAACAGCTACAGTAAGTGGCGACGGTTATGCTGATTTATTTCAACCAGGGGCGTTTTTAAAGGTTAATGAGTTATCTGCAACACCCCTACCAGGATCAAACATATCATTTGCTGCATTACCGGGACAGTTCTTTAGGTTAGTTGCTATACGAGACTTAGTTGCTGTAGGAGGCAAGTTTACGGCAAACTTACAACTTTCTCCTGATATAACAGTAACTGATGCATTAGCACATGAAGCTACTTTTGATTTACGGATTCGTTATTCTCAAGTACGGCTAACAGGACACGATTTCTTAGATATTGGTACAGGTAATTTTGCAAGTACTAACTATCCAGGCGTACCAAACACTCCTGCAGATGAAACCAAGGAAACCAAAGATTTAGGTGGTGGCCGAGTATTTTATACAAGTACCGACCAAGATGGAAACTTTAGAGTTGGAACATTGTTTAGTGTTGAACAATCAACAGGAGTTGCAACACTAAATGCAGATGCATTTAATATTACTGGACTAAATGAACTTAGTTTAGGTAATTTAAGTTTAGGCGGAACAGGCGCAGTTATTAATGAATTTAGCACAGACGGAACATTTGTTGCAGATAGCGATAACATTGTGCCTACGCAAAAGGCAATTAAAACTTATATTACATCACAAATAGGTGGCGGAGCTGCCACACTTAATGTAAATAGTATTACTGCTGGACGTGTGGAAATATCCGGACAACAGATAACAACTACAACTGGTGAACAAATTAACGTGTTGCAAAAGATAAATTTTGCAAAAGGCGTTGACGGAGTACCGGTTGCAATGAATTACTTTTTACTATCATAATGGAGAATTAGAAAATGGCTACAGGAAGATTAGGAACTGCTGATTTAGCAGCAGCAACAAATACAACAGTTTACACTTGCCCAGCAGATACGTTTGCTGTTACAAGTGTATCAATATTAAATCGAGGAAATTCGGCAAACTCGATTCGTTTAGCAGTTGCATCACTAGATACTCCTACACTAGGAGAATATTTAGAGTGGGATGTAGAATTACTGTCTAGGGGCGTATTAGAAAGAACTGGTATTGTTCTAAGTGCCGGCAATAAATTAGTTGTAAGATCATCAAGTCCAAATATTAGCGTAGTTGCTTTTGGAATTGAAACCTCAACGACATAAATACATTAACAAAGGAATTACCATTATGGGAAGATATATATCAACAACTGGAACAGCAAACAATGTAGTTAGAGAAATTAACACTACACACCAAGCAGTTGCCAGCGAAAGACTAATATGCGACAGTACTTCTGCTGCATTTACTATAACATTGCCAACAGTTGCAAGTGCGCTAGTAGGAGATCAAATACAAATTATTGACGCAACAAGTCAATTTGCAGTAAATAACATCACCGTAGCTAGAAACAGTGCTTTAATCGGCGGCGCCGCTGAAGACTTAACACTAGATGTAATAGGAGTAGTAGTAACATTGTTATACACAGGTGCAACATACGGCTGGGTTATTACAAGTACTTAATTGTACATGAATTAAGGATAAAATTTTATGGCATCACTATCAACATTATTAAGATCTAGACAGTCCTCCGAAGGAGTAGAAAACAATCACCAGTCTGGTGATGTATTTTACTTTCAACCAGGCATCCAGACAACAGACACGATTACTGCATTTCAAAACCGGACCTGGACACCTTCGAGAGTAGGAAAGGTAGTTATTGAAGCATGGGGAGCAAGCGGTAGCGGCGGCAAAATGTGTTGTTGTGGTAATGGTGTCGGTGGTAATCCAGGCGCTTATTCGAAGAAGACATTTGATTCAGTAGCATTAGACGATACGTTTAGTATGGAACTAGGCATGAGTTGTGGCAACGACACATTGTGTTACAAAGGCGTAAGCCAGCCAACAACTTTTAGTTGGAACGTAGGCGGAGTAGCAGGAACATTATGCGCCCAAGGCGGCAACGGCGGAACATCAGCATGCTCCACATCAACGCAAGTATTTTGTTGCATTGCTAGTGTAGGTTGTTTGTGTAAGATGGATTTTGATTCATCGCCAGCTCCGTTCGATGGTGGTGGCGGATGCGGGATGGTATGTAATTATAGATGCGATGTAGCTGGTGGTTGCATTGCAACAGCAACAGGCGGCGACACAAACTTAGACGGCGGATTTTCGTGTACATCATTCCATCATTGCAATGCGTGTTGCTCGTGTCATGTAATGCATCACGTACGAACATCACCTGGTATATTTTCAACTAAAGGAAATTTAATAAACGTACTAATGGAATGCGGTGATGGATACTCGCAGGTTTCAGGTAACGGTGTGCATCAATTAATGCAAGGCGTTAGTAATCTAAGTAGAACTCCGATGCAAGGATTCCCAAGAGCAAACTGCTGGGCTGGTAAACGCTGCGGTTGTTATGAAGACCATTTATGTACAAGCTGGTTGCCGCATGGCGTGCCGGGAATACCAGGAACTCCGTGTGATAACGTGAGAGACTATGGTATGCGCGGTGGCTATGGTGCAGTTAGAATTACATTAATATAATATATAGGAAAAACAGAGAATGCCAATATTAAGCACAATAATAGCAGCTAAACTTGCCGCAGGGTCTGGCGGAGCTGAAGAAAATTTAGAAACAGGCGAAATAACTGTTTTTAGTTCAAATCGATTTCATAGAGGTCCGGCTGGATATAGCGACTGTCAAGTTTGGAAGTCTCCAGGTGCAGGCACAGCCGTTATTGAAATGTGGGGTGCAGGAGGCTCAAGCGGCAAAATGTGCTGTTGTGGAGCTGGACTACCAGGAAATCCTGGCGCTTATATGAAGAAAACGATTGCAACAACTGCTAACACATGGATACGAGGGTATACTGGTAGATCATGCTCAAATGACAATTTAGAATTTAAAGGCTGTAGTGAATCTAGTTGCTTTCTCATATGCTCGCCAGATGGCGGCCTCAGCGGCGATAATGGCGGCGTCAACTGCATGTGTTTGTGTACACAAGGTGGCGTAGGTGGCTATACATTCTGTACTGGCAGTAGTCAAACTTCATGTTGCTATAGTGCTAACAGCTTTTGTTGCAACGCATCAAGGACTTCTATGCCTGATGCTGGAACAGCATGTTTCTTAATATGTAATCTACGAAGCGGTTATGAAAAATGTGCATACGGCGGAGATATAAATTGTCACAGCATGACAGCAAATGGATGCAACTTTTCGTGTGCATCCTTTGGTAGTTGTTATGATTATAAATGTGGCGGACAATACGACCACGTAGCATACCCACCAGGGATTATTAGTGACAAGGGTGGAGTTGTAACATATCAATTAGAATGCTACTCGAATATGTACGATGGCACAGGCGGCGGCTTGTCCCAGCTACTAGGTGCGCTAAACTTTGCAGGATCAAATCCAGTTATTGGTGGAACTCCAGGAACAGCTTGCTGGAGTGGTCACAGAGGTTGTGGATGTTATGAACACAATCACTGCGTACCACAAATACCTTATGGAGTCGGCGCACCATCAGCTAATGCAGAAGGTAGCGTCCGGGACTACGGTTACCGCGGAGGCCAAGGCGCACTAAGAATTAAGTTTGTAGCAGCATAATAACAAGGAAAATATAAAATGGCATCATTATCATCATTACTAGGCAAACTTACTGAAACTAACACAGTTGAAACTAACCTAGAACAAGGACAAATTTTTGCTTACACTCCAGGCACTCAATCATCTCCACCCCACATTGGTCATAAACATTGGTTTAATGAGTGTGGTACAGCAGAAATTGAAGTGTGGGGAGCAAGCGGCAGCGGCAGTATGATGTGTTGTTGTGGTATAGGCTTACCAGGAAATCCGGCAGCATATGTAAAGAAAGTAGTTAGGGTAAATTCCGATAGTTACCTATGTTTCATGCCAGGCTTTAGTTGTGGCAATGCTAGCTCACTCTGTTACAGAGGATGCAGTAATGCAAGTTGTATGACACTTTGTACTTTAAATGCAAGTTCTAACAATGCATGTACTTGTATTTGCGCACAGGGCGGCATGAGCGGTCAGCACTACTGTATGGAAAGTTGTTCTCCTATGTGCAAATATATGGGTTGTAATAACTGTGCAACACAAATAGGTGGAAGCGGTTGCGGCATTATATGTAATTACGGCTCCACTTATAATCACTTAGCAGCGGCGTATAGTGATGACGCAGCAGCAACCTCCGTAGGCACTGACCTTGTTTGCCCGGGCGGATTTAGTTGTTTGACATTCTTAAATTGCAATATGTGCTGTCTTTGCTATGCGGAGTCACATGTACAAACATCTGCAGGAATATTTGGACCTAAGGCGCAAGTATTTTCACACAGGTACCAACCAAACAGCAACATGGCACAGGACAATAACGGCTTTGATAACTACATGAGAGCCATTGCTGGAATAACTAAAAATCCAACAATGGGTGCAGCGTATCAGGAATGTTACAACAGCTCTAGCTACTGTGGATGTTATGAATACAATGGATGCGCAGTAAGAGTACCGCCAGGAATACCAGGATACGGCGGAGCAACTTGCTCAGGCATTAGAGATAACGGCGGACGTGGCGGTCACGGCGGCATCAAAATTAAATTTAACCCTAACTAAATAGTTAACAAGGAGATTACATTATGGAAAAAACAATCCAACTACTTATGCCAAATGAGCCATTAAAGCAATCAGTATCAGATGGCAATACAGTAGATATAACATATAAAGGTAGACGATATCTTATTGTAAGCCACAATAAATCTGATAACGTAGTACAGTGTGTCGAAGCAAGGTTTAATACATTAGATGAGTGTATTTTAGCAGATTATATAGATGATAAAACAAATTTTCATATTCTAGATGCAGAGACGCATACTGCATTAGCAGCATATCTAACAGAAGAATATACACATGCTGAAGTTGATGACTTTGAAGAAACACTAGGTACAGGTGAAATATATAATTATCCCTATTCTGATTACGGAATTATCGATTCAATATGGGGAGACCCAGTCTTTGTATATGACGAAATTACTACAAATTATTCAGATCCAACATACCAACAGCCAATAACACAAGAGCAATGGGATCGATGCTTAGTTATGCAAAATGCATGGATAGAATCTATTGATACATCTGCATTAAATGAAGCACACGCTGCGCAAATGGTTACATATACTGCATTTTTTGCAGATATAGGCACAACCTATGCTGGTGTTGACTATTGGAAAATTCCACTACCTGTAAGACCAGTGGTTGAGTAAAATAAACCACTTTTAAAAACGCTTTCAATCTCGCCTAATAAGTATTAGTAGATATATTATACTTTAGAAGGAATAAAAATGAGGTCGAAAGCGTTTTTTGTAAACGGGGGTTATGGCAGAATGGTTTGTTCCATTCCTGCACTAGAACTATATGCAGCCGAATCAGGCGACGATGATTTTATTATTGTCTGCGAAGGCGGAACTGATGCATATAAAGGTCATCCTTTATTAGATGACAGAGCATACGATGTATGGCAAAAAAATCTATTCAAAGAAAAACTTAAAGATAGGGACTTAGTATCAACAGAACCTTATAGAGTTTTTGAATATTACAATCAAGAATGTAGTTTATCTCAAGCATTTGATATACAAATTAATAACAAAGGCATTAGGGAGTTATCTAAACCTACTATGAATTTTAGTAGAGAAGAGCTACTAGTTGGTAGAAAACTCATAACAGAAGTAAAATCAAAGGTTAACAAAGACAAAACAATTGTTATACAACCTTTTGGCAGAGGAATGCAACACATTGACGGATCGTTTGTTGACACGTCTGGTCGTAGTATTGAATATAAAGATTTAAAAGCGATCATTAGAGCACTACAGTCAGAGAAGTTTGTAGTAATTTTGATGGGTGAAATGGCTTTTGATTTCTCTAAAGAAAAATTCAACGACGAAGTTGCAATGCCAGAAAATGTAAGCTTGCGACAATGGGCTACAATAATAAAACATGCTGATCATTTCTTAGGATGTGATAGTGTAGGACAGCATTTATCGTATGTAGTTAATACAAAGTCGACTATAGTAACAGGTTCGACTTTTCCAATAAATGTTTCTTATCCAGAAGCAGATGATTTTAATATTGTTGATTTAGGAATGCACAATAGAGTGTATGATCCGATTAGAATTTTACCCGATGAAGCAACATCGAGAAAAAATGAAAACATTATGAACATGACAGTTGAAATACAAGATTATATTATTGACACTATACTAGGAAGACAAATTGATGAATAATACTGGATACATTGCAGGAATTACACGAGGACACAACGCAGGTGTCTGTTTATTAAAAGACGGTGAGATTGTTTTTTCTATCGAAGAAGAACGATTTACTAGAACAAAATATGACGGAACACCGTTTGCTTCTATGCTTAAAATTTTAGATTATACAGATAAACTAGATTATCTTGTAGTAGCACACACAACACCATTAGCAACTGACAATTATGTTAAAAGTGATTATACAGGTGAAAATATATATGTTGCGCTAGCAAGGAAGTTAGGACTTGTTTCTCGAGATAACCGAGATCCAAATAACCATCCCCAAGTAATTGATATGGCCTATCAACATCATAAACTGCATGCAGCATGTGCATTTTATAGAAGCGGATTTAAATCTGCTACAGCAGTTATTGTAGATGGCGCTGGCACGTTATATCCGTTTGAGTTTCCTTTTGCTCCTGATGTAAATATGGGATGGGAAACTGAAACAGTGTTTCATTGTAAGTACCCTGCAAGCATAAAAACAATATCTAAACATATTGGAACAAAAGGACCGATTGAGACTATTGTACATATGGCATCAGATGGAACTGATGATTATGAACTTGTTATTTCTGAAAATTCAGGAATTGTAAAAGTGTACGAAGGAGTTACAGACTTTTGCGGATTTACTACTATTGAAGCAGGTAAAACTATGGGACTTTTTCCTTATGGTAAACCTAACGATAAAATACCTCCGTTGTTTGAAACAACTAGTGTACTTACAAGAAGCAATCGTAGTCTTATAATACCAAACTACCCTAGAGGTTCTATAGTTAATGCAGCGCCGTATGAAGAATTAATGTATCCTATTTCAGGTAACGTTACAGGAGAACAATTAGATGAAGATGTAACATTACTTCAGAATAGAAGAGATATGGCATATGCATGTCAAACACAAACACAAGATGTATGTTTAGATTTAATCATAAAATCTGTAGAAAAAACTGGAAATAAGAATGTTGTATTTTCTGGAGGTTATGGATTAAACTGTGTTGCTAATTATTATTTCTTAACAAAATTAAATGAGTTAGGAATTAATTTTTATGCAGAACCTATATCCAACGATGCAGGGACAGCAATGGGTGCTGCATTGTTACAATATAGAACAGTTACAGAAGATACTACTGTACATCCTAAACAAGACACTGTATTTTTAGGCCCTGAACAACATTATACTAATGATGATATTACAAGTGTGGCTGCAAAATACAATGCAGAAGTAACTGACGCAACACATGCAGATGTTATCGAATTAATGACTAGTAAAAACATTGTTGCTAACTTTCAAGGACGTTCGGAGAATGGACCCCGTGCATTAGGTAATAGAAGCTTAATGTTTGATCCTACATTTAAAGACGGCAAGGAATTTGTTAATGAAATTAAACATCGCGAATACTTCCGTCCATTTGCTGGATCAATACTTGCTGAAGATGCACATGAATGGTTTGACCTGCGTGGCATGGATGATGCACCTACAATGATGTATGCTGTTAAATGTCAGCCTGGTGTCGAAGAGAAAATTCCTGCTATCATTCACATAGACGGAACTTGTCGTATCCAAACAGTTACCCGTGAACAGAATCCGCATTACTATGATATTATTAAAGCATTTAAAGAAAAGACTGGATGTCCGATTATCTTTAATACTAGCTTTAATCTTGGTGGAGAACCTCTTGTAGAAACACTTGATGATGCTATTCGTACACTAGAAGACTGCAGAATTGAATATCTGTATCTTCCTGAACATGGTAAGTTAATTACTGTGAAGAATACATAAATATAGTATACAAAGGAGCCTGTGAATGTTTAATCTTTCAAATTTTTTTAGTAATGGAGTTAAAAACAGTCTTGAACTAAAAGATAATGCAAAATTTTCACATGCAGGCCCATATATTTTATTAACTGAAAAAACACTTGTTGATAACTGGCACATAGGTGATATAGGATCAGCTGAATACACAATATCAGCTGATCTTAATACTGCTAACAAAGAGCTAGTAAAGTGCCTTATTACTGCTTCTGTAAATGATGCTAATGTAGTAATTTATGCAAGAAACACTACTAATATAAGTCTTATAGATTTAGAAGTTAGGATAAATGATTCATATTTAGAATTATATGCATCACCTACTAATATAAAAACAGCAAATTCAAAATTAATCTATACAGTTAATTATTTTCGTAATCAAAATCCTCTTTAGTGCATACCTGTGTATTTTGGTAAATACTGTACGTAGGAGGAACTAATGAAACTAGCAAATAATAAATCTTTTCAATCACAAACTGGATTTAACTCTCCCGGATTTACGGTTGATGATGACGGGAATATTACCGCGTTAAGTATTTCAGTATCTGGAATATCAGAGTCAGATGGCATTGCTAATTTTAATGTTACTGACGAATCTGCTGACACTGTATTTAGAATACAAGACCAAGCTGGCGATAATCCTTCATTAACATTAGCAAGAGGAACAACTTATGTTTTTGATTTAACGTTATCCACTTTGCAGTTTTATATAAAATCAACTGACACAGTAACTAATTTTAATAACGGATTGATACATAGTTCTGGCACTTCCCGTGCCCTTGCCCAAGGCCTATCATCTGGAAAATTATCATTTACAATTCCTTTATCTGCCCCGGACGTACTTTATTACTCTAACGGATCAACAATAACAGGAACAATTAATGTAATTAATCCTGTAGGGTTGTTTAGTGATGCTACAATAAGCAACGAGTTAACTGTTGAAGGAAATCTAATACTTGCAGGTGTAGGCAGTCCGCAACTTACTTCGGTAACTAATTTAACATTTAGTGCTGGGAACGAAATTAAATTATTAATAGACGAAAATTTAGTTGGCTCAATTGCTAGCAACGGATTATCAATTCCAATAAATACTAGTAATATTGTAAATAGCAGTATTGAGAATAGTGTAATCGGAGCAATTACTCCGTCAACAGCAGCATTTACTTCAGGAAGTGTAACTAGTTTACCTACAAAAGACTCTAGTTTAACTAATAAACAATACGTAGACAGTACATCACTGGCACTATCGATAGCATTTGGATTATAAAATATGGCAAAGACGCAACTAAAAAATTATGTATTTAAACCGGGCATCGGAGTT
>Ga0307998_1000569_pt1 | contig 20993 bp, 19 predicted proteins | sample Davwhametageno37_FD_203147 | JGI IMG/M metagenome (GOLD analysis project Ga0307998, IMG submission 203147) | Marine microbial communities from Davis Island wharf, Antarctic Ocean - #37 | ecosystem: Environmental > Aquatic > Marine > Unclassified | place: Antarctic Ocean: Davis Island wharf... | reverse complement strand
CCTCTACAATGTATTTTATTTCTTTCGAATAACCTCCGCCCATACTCGCCATGACCGGTATGTCTGCATTATGCGCAAATTGAAGTACTAGCTCATCTCTGCGTTTGCAATCTTCAATACTAACTCCTAAGCGCCCTAATTTATCAGTCTCTAAAATATCTACTCCACACTGGTAAAAGATGAAATCAGGTTTCACTTCTTTCATTAATTTGGGTAAATGTTGGTCTAGTAAAGCCAAGTAATCCGCTCCAATAATACCATCCGGTAAACCAACATCTAGATCAGACTTTTCTTTTCGTAGCGGATAATTATGCTCCCCATGCATGCTAAAAGTAAATACTCGAGGTTCATTCTCAAAAATTTTTGCCGTTCCATTTCCTTGGTGAACATCTAAATCAATTATTACTATTTTCGAAGCTAACTTATTTCGCAACAAGTAAGACGACGCTATAGCTTGGTCGTTCAACAAGCAAAAACCCTCTGCTCTATCTGCATAAGAATGATGTGTTCCTCCTGCAATGTTAAACGCAACCCCATGCTCTAATGCATATTTGGCTGCTTGCAAACTACCCCCAGTTATGTATAGCTCTCGTTCTATTAGTTCTTTAGAGTGAGGAAAACCCGACCTCAACTGCTCTTGCCGAGTTAACTGTAAAGCAGAAAGTTTTTCCCAATACAGTTTATCGTGAATAGCGAATACATCTTCCAAATCAATCTTATTTGGCCGAAAGAAGTTTTCTTTTGTAAGTATACCTTCTTGCAACAATTGCTTGGGCAACAAGTCGTATTTATCCATCGGAAAACGATGATTATCCGGAAGAGGGTGAATATAAATGGGAGACCAGGCAACTTTGATCATGATGGTATTTAAACTTTTCTTTAACAAAAAAAGACCTCCAAAGATTCTAACTCTTGGAGGTCTTCTATGAATTTTAAATAATCTACTTCTTATTTTTTCCTCTAACTTCCTTCTCTATGTGATCCCACATTTCTGCAGGAACAGCGTCTAACCCTGTAAATTCTCCTGCTCCATAAAGCCATTCGCCACCATCAATAGTGACTACTTCACCGTTTACGTATGCAGAAAACTCTGACATTAAATAACCCGCTAAGTTGGATAGCTCTTGGTGCTCTCCATATCTCTTTAATGGTATCCTTTTAAGTGGATCAATTTTCTCTTTCAATCCTTCAGGAAATAATCTAGTAAATGCTCCAGTTGTTGGAAATGGTCCCGGAGCAATTGCGTTTGTTCTAATGCCATACTTCGCCCACTCTGCAGCTAACGAACGAGTCATTGTTAGCACTCCTGCTTTCGATACTGCCGAAGGAACAACATAGCCTGAGCCTGTCCAAGAATAAGTCGTTACGATGTTTAAAACAGTTCCCGCAATTTTATTTTTAATCCAATACTGTCCCATTAGTAAAGAGCAATTGTAAGAACCTTTTAATACGATATCTACAATCACATCAAATGCTTTTGGAGACAACCGTTCCGTTGGACTAATGAAATTACCTGCAGCGTTGTTGACTAAACCGTTGATTTCTCCAAAAGTCTCGATTCCTTTCGCAATTAACTTCTCTACCTCCAAAGGCTTTCTAACATCGCAAGGAACAGCTAAAATTTTACCACCTGTCTCTTCAATCAACTCTTTCGCAGTTGCATCTAACACTTCCTGTTTTCTACTAGCAATAATCACATTCGCTCCTAGTTGCATAAAGTACTTGGTCATGGATTTTCCTAAACCAGTTCCACCACCGGTTACTAATATCGTTTTTCCTTGCAGCTCTTCAGCTTTGAACATTGGTTCTGTATATTTCATATTATTTCTTTTTAAATTGATTTGATTTACCATTTAATCCAAAAATGGAATTCAAAATTGACATAACTAAACTTAATAACAATGCCCATAATAGTCCATTAACACCGAAGCCATCTACAAGTTTATCAGCTATCAATATTATAATTGCATTGATGCAGAAAAGAAACAAGCCTAAGGTTACAATGGTAATCGGGATGGTTACAATAATTAATAATGGTTTTACGAAAGCATTTAATATTGCTAATACAATAGCAACAATAACAGCAGAATAAAACCCATCTACCTTCACTCCTGGAAGCAAATAAGATGCGATGATTAATGCTGCTGCATTCAATAAAAGTTTAGGAATCCAAGTCATGGTTTTATTTATAGTTCAGTTTAGTCGGCAGCGAGTCTATCTCAGTTTTTACTTTCATGCTTCCTTCAAAGGTAAATGATTTTCCAAACCTAAAACTATACATTCGATTTAAAAAAAATGAAAACTCCTTGTCTTCTAAGTTTCCCGTTTCCCAAGCTTTTAATAAATACGGCATATTTTCATCACGATAATCTCCCCCATTACCTGAAGACGCATGATGAATTACCATCAAAGGTGCGGTATGTGCATCATTCCATAGTCCTCTTCTGAAGGATAATCGAAGGTTTTTAAGTACTCATGAATTACCCATATATTTGATGAATTAACCTTCATAACTCTACTTCTAGCAACCACATGCTCTTCCGATTCATATCCAAAAGATTGTTTAGCTTCAATAGCATCAGTTCTCACTTTTTGATCAATTGCTAGAATACAATCTAAAAAGATTCTTCTCTTCTCAATCGTATCGAGGTCTTTTACGGTGAACTCCTTTGACTCTTTTAAGTCACAAGATGAAATAATAAGGCTTAAGATGAATATTAATATTGTGTTATTGCTTTTCATTGTACTTAATTATTAATCTCATAAAACGAACCACTAGGGACACTAAGTTCCCAAAAAGCTGTCACTGCATTTGAGGTGATTACTTATTCCTCGACTAGATTCATTTATCTTGTAAAACCTACCACTAGATAAACGAGGTTTGAATATAGAAAGCATCCGTTGTACTTTTAATTTCAATTTTTTATCAAAAAATCATAAATGTTCAGAAAATTTCTATAATTCTTTCAACTGCACTTGGACACCTCTCAGTAACTGACATCCAGAATTCTCTTCTATTGCGAAACCAGCTGCATCAGCTGTGCACAGAAAATTGCCCCAAACGTTCCTACAGCATATCCAAAAACAGCTAACAAAACGCCTACTGGTGCTAAAGCTGGACTAAATGCGGAAGCCACAATTGGCGCAGAGGCTGCTCCGCCAACATTGGCTTGACTGCCTACTGCCACAAAAAAGAACGGCGCTTTTATAATTTTTGCTACAACGAGCAGTATAATTACATGCACCGCCATCCATATAATTCCAATTAAGAACAATTCAAGATTATCGAAAATAGCTAAAATGTCCATTTTCATTCCAATTGTTGCAACCAGAACATATAAAAAAGCACTTCCAAATTTAGATGCTCCTACTCCTTCGTAAGACTTCAACTTCGTGAATGAAAAAACTAACCCCATGATAGTAGCAATTACAACCAACCAAAAGAAATGACTAGACATAGATGTTAAACGGTACGCCTCTAAGAACTCTTTCTTCGTTTGCATAATTGGCGTAATCAAATCTGCTCCAAAATGAGCAATGGCTGTTCCGCCAAAACCAATGGCGCAAATGGTAATAATATCGGTCAAATTTGGAACTTTGGTAATGCTTGCAGCGTAATCTTCTATCCCTTTTTTAACTTCTTCAATTGCCGAAGAGTCAGCCTTTAACTTTTTATCTAATTTCTCGGTCATTCCAGCACCAATTAATAAAAAGGCCATCCAAATGTTAGCAACAATTACGTCAACTGTAATCATGGCAGAGAACAATTGATCACTTGCTCCGTAAATTTCTTTCATTGCGGTTTGGTTGGCTCCTCCGCCAATCCAACTTCCTGCAACAGTAGCCAAACCTCTCCACACCTCATCAGGCCCGGAGCCTCCAATCAAATCTGGGGCAAAAGCTGACACTGCTAATATTGCAATCGGACCGCCTAAAATAATTCCGAGCGTACCTGCAAAAAACATAATAATTGCCTTTGGACCAAGTTTAGTTATTGCTTTTAAATCTATGCCTAAACACAGCAACACTAAGGATGCAGGCAGTAGATATCGAGATGCAACGAAGTACAAACTAGAAGTCTCTCCAGAAATCACTCCTAAAGAATTCAGAACAGAGGGAACAAAATAACAGAGCAATAAAGCGGGTATAACCTTGTAAAATTTTGCCCAGCTTAGATTTTTACTGTCCGAGGTTTTAAAAATAACCGCTAAAATAGTTAGCAGTATACCTAAAACAACTGCATCGTTGGTGATAAAAGCCGCAGCCTCTGATGTTCCTTCCATAGTTTTAAAAAAATAAAAAACCAAGATAGGGATTTTGACTGAATGCTAAGGAATATTTACTTCAAGCAGTTTTTTAGAATTTTTAGCTCCTCTACTTTATCATTTTTACCATTGTTGTGGTAGCCACAGATTAAATTATTAATCATTCGATTCACTACCGTCATTTTTTCGCAAGGCATGAAAAATTTTTCTTGCTTTTCAATTTTCAACTTCGTTAAATATTTTTCAATGTCATTTCGCTGAAAAAGTGCCCCTTTATTGAAGGGGTCTACATAAAAAAGAATACTTTCTTCATCCACAGTATCCAAATATTTTAGCGGAAGCACCAAATAAGCCACTACAAAATGTTCCGGTAAATTCACTCCGTAGATTGGTAATTTTAACCTTTCTGCCAATTCTAGGTAAAGCATTGAAATACTAATCGGATTACCCTTTTTGGACTGCAATAAGTTGTTGATGTAAGACTTTCTAGGAGCGTTGTAGTCCTTTCTGTTGCCATCGAAACCATTGATTTCGAAAAACACTTTATTCAAAACACCTGCTTTTTCTAAAGCCGTGTAGTCAGGGTTCATCTCCAACCAACACTGCTTATAGAGGTTTTCCACCGTGCGGTGAATTTCTTTCTCATCTAATTCAGAATATTGATATTGCGTTAAAATAATAGCGGCTTCTAACAAGGAATGGGTGTCTCCATTTTTCCACTCAGTTAGACGCTTTTTTACCTGTTGGAATTGAATCTGATGAATAATTTGTTCAATTCGGAGCTGTAAAATTTCATCAAAACAGTTCTCCCAAGCGAATTCTAAATCTTTTACCACCTGTTCGCCAAAACTCAGTAACTCCTGACTTACCTGCGAAAAAATTAATTCATCAGGATCGTCTAATAAGTTGATTAAAGCGGAAATTCTAGAAGTGTCTTTCATCTCTACCAAAGATAGACAAAGGTGAAACTACAAATTTTAAATAAAATGAAGTTTTAAACTCTAGGCTGTTAATCGCCCCAAGACGTCATCAATCAGCTTGTTCATAACTGGCTTGTAATCGTCGCTAAACGAGTTGGCATAACGGTTTGCAACGACTGCACAAACTGTACAAGCTTTATGTCCCATTAGTTTACTTAGACCATATAGAGCGGAAGTTTCCATCTCATAGTTCACAATCATATTTCCCTCAAACTTGAATTTTCGCAAATCTTCATTTACTTCAGTGTGCCTCGGTAACAGGCGAAGTCTTCGACCTTGTGGCGCATAGAATCCATTTGCAGTCATGGTTACTCCCGGGTGAAATCCTTTTCCAATTCTTTGAATTAAATCAGAAGAGCCTTTAACCAAGTACGGTTTATTAAAACGGTCTCTCCATTCTGTTTGAGACTTAAACTCATCAAACATTTTGTTTTCTTCAGCATCCATTTCAAAGTCATAGAAATTCATCAGGCCATCTAATCCAATGGCATGAGTGGAAACTACAATTTCGTCAGCAGGAACGTGTTCTTGAATAGACCCGCACGTGCCTATTCTTACTATTTCCAAGGAAGTTAATTGCTCCTTTACTGTACGATCCTGTAAATTGCAATTTACTAAGGCATCTAACTCATTTAAAACAATATCAATGTTATCTGTGCCAATACCTGTTGCCATAGCCGTTACTCGTTGGCCATTAAAAGTCCCTGTATGAGTAATGAATTCTCGGTTTTGAACTTTGCATTCAATAGAATCGAATTTAGCCGAAATCGTAGCTATTCGATCTGGATCACCTGCTACAATTATCTTGTGTGCTACTTGCTCCGGTTGCAAAGCTAAATGGTAAATCGAACCGTCGGGGTTCAGAATTAATTCAGAGGAGTGAATCATGTTTTTGAAATTTACCACGAAACTACAAAAAAGTTAATTCTTACTTATTGATTTCAGCGTTGAATATAATGGAATTGAATACCTTTATAAAAAATAATAGTATCATGAAACACCAATTCCAAGTAAAAAAGATTCTAATTCCGATAGATTTTTCAAAGACTTCAAAACTAGCACTTGAGCATGCAGCCCACTTGTGTAAAGCGTTTAAATCTGAATTGCATTTATTACACATTACAAAAAACTATACGATCGACGTTCTTCCTAATTTAACAGCAACCTCTGCCGTTCTTTCAAGTCAAGAGGATTTAAGAGAAAGAGTTACTGAGGAACTAAATACAATTGGCGAAAAATTCAGCGAACAGCATAATGTTGGTTACAACATTGAAGTAAAAGGTGGAAGCGTTGCTAATGGTATAATTGAATCTGCAAAAGACTGTAACGCTGATTTAATCGTTATGGGTACACACGGTGTTAGTGGATTTGAAGAGTTTTTCATAGGGAGTAATGCCTACAGAGCTGTAACTTCTGCGACTGTCCCTGTTCTTACAGTGCAAGAGCATTCTGACAAAATGGGATTTGAAAACATTGTACTGCCAATTGATAGCTCTAACCATACAAGAGATAAGGTTTCGGAAGTTGTTGCTCTTGCAAAGGTCCTAGGAAGCAAAGTGCTAATTGCTCAGCTAGTTAGAGAAGATGACGACAAGGCAATTCTAAACCTTAAAGTAAAACAAGTAGAAGAACACCTCAACAACAAATCGATTTATCATGAAACGACAGTAATTGAGGTCGACAACATAGCTAAAGCTACTTTGGAGTTTGCAAAAAAAGTAAATGGAGACTTAGTTGCAATCATGACAGATCAAGAAAATTACACCGGTTTTTTTGTAGGTGAATATGCTCAACAAGTTGTGAACCATTCAAAAATACCTGTGTTAAGCGTAACACCGTTGGGTACCATAAAAGGTTTTTCACAGGACCAACTAGGCGGAGAAAGTAATCCTTTTTAAAAGATAAATAAACATATGCAAGCAGAGCTGATCACCATTGGTGACGAAATTCTTATTGGCCAAACGATAGACACCAATTCTGCCTGGATGGGTGAAGAATTGAACAGTTTAGGAATTCAAGTAAGTCAAATTACTTCTATAAAAGATGAGAGAGATGCCATAAAAAATGCTCTATTTGCTGCAGAGCAATCCGCAGCAAATTTGGTTTTTATAACAGGTGGGTTAGGTCCAACTAAAGACGACATTACCAAACATGTGTTGTGCGAATATTTTAACACAATACTCGTCCGCAACAGCGAAGTCTTAGAACGCATTCAAACATTTTTCAAAGATAGGGGTCGAGAAATGTTAGAAAGTAATAATCAACAAGCTGATGTCCCCGAAGCATGCACTGTTTTATTGAACGATATGGGAACTGCAAGTGGCATGTGGTTTGAGAGAAATGGAACTGTGTTTGTGAGCATGCCAGGCGTGCCTTATGAAATGAAACACTTGATGCAAGACAGAGTTTTACCAAAGATTCAAGAGCTTTTTACGCTCCCGGCTGTTTTTCACAAAACTATAATGACTACCGGCGTTGGCGAGTCATTCTTGGTTGAAATTATTAAAGATTGGGAAACAAGCTTAATCACTGAAGACATCAAAATTGCTTATCTCCCTTCTCCGGGAATTGTTCGCATTCGGTTAACGGGTCAAGGAGACAACTTAGCTCCTTTGCAGAAAAAAGTCCTGCGAAAAGCCAAAGAATTGTATTCTCTTATCCCTCAACATATTTTTGGTGAAGATGATATTTCAATGGAAGAAGCATTGGGCAATCTATTGAAAGAAAAAGGAAAAACCATTGCAACTGCAGAAAGTTGCACTGGAGGATACATTGCTCACTTACTCACAAATAGACCAGGTAGTTCTACTTTCTATCTAGGTGGTTTTGTTTCATACGACAACCAAGTAAAAATTGAAGTGCTACAAGTAGACAAGGACTCAATTGAAGAAGAAGGCGCAGTAAGTGAAACAGTAGTGAAACAAATGGCGAACGGTGCACGGAATTTATTAAAAACAGACTTGGCCATCGCTACTTCAGGTGTTGCGGGTCCTGATGGTGGAACAGATGAAAAACCTGTTGGAACCGTTTGGATCGCAATTGCATCCTCAAATGGAGTAATTGCTAAAAAATTCCTGTTTGAGAAAAATAGAGACAGAAACATTAGAAGAACAGCGCTGGCTGCTATGAGTATGGTTAGGGAGGTTATATAACATAAAATAGTGATTCCTAATGAATACAAGTAATTTCGACTCAGACTCATTTACCGATAAAGACTCATTTTGTAGAAGCCATTTTTGCAGAAGACTTGGCTGAAAACATATTAAACTCCTTCACCAATGAATCTGTATGTATTGTGATTAAAAAAATACATATGTAGTCAACTAACTTTCATCTAAACACATGCTATATCATCTCATGTACAGACTATTACGAAACTTTTAGTGGTATTCAACATCTTGTGATGCAAACTTGAATAATGAAGAAATGAGGGTTTAAAGTTGGCGCACGATTGACAGGAGTGCAAAGCAATAAGCTGCATTTTGTTTGTCGAAGCGAAAGAGGGACCAACAAACGTTTACATATAAAACAAATCCCGTTGGCATCCAGAATGGTTGAGTTTGCAATGGGCTTGCCAAATTGGAGGGGGTTTTTGTGTTTTAAATTTTGGTTTCAGGAGGCTTGACGGAATACTTTAATTCCGCCTCAAAAGTTTGACAACTCCATAAAAGACAAGCCAAGAACCAACAAAACAGACTACTTGAATCGCATAAGACAATGTGGGTCTAATTATAGTAATTCCTTGAAAAAGCATGACGGAAATATGCAAAATTCCACTAAAATCTGCCGTTCTTTCTGAATAGTTATTGTGAGTTGCATCTTGAACTATCAACAGGAACCAGTAAATTGAACTAATTATTCCACCAAATACGAGGACTAAATTATATTTATTTAATTTAAGCGTCCCTTGGTATAGTATTCTCACATTGTTTTTCAAATGTTCTATTTACTTAAACAAATCTTACCTAAGTTGCCAAAAAAAACCATTTACAAACTTATTATCAGCTAATTAAACACTTTCAATTCCTTTAATACTTACCCATTGATATATTAGCTCTTATCATGTAAACTCTATTTGCTTTACCAAATTTATAACTTAGCACATCTAATAGTCCTACTTAATTTTCTTTGTTAAAGTCCGGTCATACTGCTTCATATTCATGTAAATTCCATCCATAAGGACTAACCTTTAATAGTCAAAACTTGTGCGGGATTTCTTCTCTCCTTATTAAGTATATGATTATTTGTACCGTGATAAATTTCATGGGTAATGAAACTCGATTTGATTAGCACTTACCCCCCACAATAGATCATGAATACGAAGTTCAACCGCCGCATATTTATCTTTTATCAACACCAGACTAAAACCTCACCATCTCCTCAATAACATCTTCACCACGTTGTACTTTCACAAGTGTAGTATCCCCTTTTTCAAACAGGCTCAATCCTTTCATATACGCTTGCATTCCATCCACCATAACGGTGTCCATTTGAATAACTATATCTCCTTTCAAGAAGCCTGCTTTATTTGCCGGTCTTCCATCTGTGACACCATCAATTCGCATTCCTTCACCTTGAAATAAATAATCTGGCATTACGCCAAGCGTAACCGTAAATCTTGGATTGTCTTTACTCTCATCTTTCGTTTTTACAAATTCTAATTGCCCCTGATCATCTAGCTCCTCCGTCAGACGAGTGATTAATTTTTTAAGGGTATGAATTCCATTGTAATTTATTTTCTCTACGTCGTCAGTTGGTTTATGGTAATCTTCATGCTGCCCTGTAAAGAAATGTAATACAGGAATGTTTTGTAAATAAAACGAGGTATGATCAGAAGGTCCAGTTCCGGACTCTCCATACACAAAAGGTAAATTATCCCAATTCGCTTTTTCCAATTTGGTAGTCCAATTCGGGTTGGTTCCCACTCCATTAATGGCCAATCCTTTTGACGTATCTAATCTACCCACCATGTCGAAGTTCAGCATGTAGTATACTTCTTCTAAATTAATAGTTGGATTTTTACAGTAATAATTAGAACCTAATAACCCCATCTCTTCACCTGAAAAGGCTATAAACAAATAATTAGATTCCTTTGCAGCTTCACTGTTTTTCAATTCTTCTGCCAACGCTAGCATTAATGCCACGCCACTTGCGTTATCATCTGCTCCGTTATGAATCGCTTCATCCTTTTCTGCATATAACGATCCTGAAATACCGTGACCCAAATGATCGTAATGTGCCCCCATTATTACCGTTTTTGTAGCTCCATTATCAATCATTCCTATCACATTAGATATCTGAATTGTCTTGTTTGTATCCACTGTTTCTTCATGTGGATTTGCCTTCGGCGAAAAATCGAACGTTTGCATAAAACCGTCTTCTCCTTTTTCGGTTAATCCTATTTCCTTCATCCGATTTGCAATAAAAGATGCTGCCAAACGCTCACCTTCAGTGCCACTTTCTCTGCCTTCTAAGGAGTCTGAGGCCAAGTATTCGACGTCAAATTTTAATTGATTAACCGGGTTTACTTTATGTTCTACGCAAGAATAAAGCAGTAAAAAACAAACATAAATTGTAACTAATAATTTCAATTTCATAACGGTTAAAAATAAAATTCAAAGCTACAAAATCCAGTTCTTTCATTTTTGCTAAAAACTTAACTTCACGTTCAAATTATTTTAACATGAGGAAGATTGTATTTGCCATTTTTAGTGTAGGCCTTTTTGCCTGTGGGACCGCAAAGAAACCTGAGGTAGCTGCCGAAGGAACACCGGCAACAGATTCTATTGCCAGTGATACTTCAATTATTAACGAAGGTGAAAATCATTTTGCTCGTTTAAAACAATTAACCGACGGCGGTGATAATGCAGAAGCATATTGGAGTTTTGATGACTCTAAGCTCGTTTTTCAAGTAAGTAATCCTGAATGGGAGTTAGCATGTGATCAAATATTTGTTTTTGATTGGCAGAATGATAACCTAATGGATAATGTGCCACAAATGGTAAGTACAGGTTTAGGCAGAACTACTTGCTCCTATTTCTTGCCTGGAGATACAACGATTGTCTATGCTTCCACACATTTAGCAGATTCCGCTTGCCCACCGACTCCTGAGCGAACAAATGGTCGATATGTTTGGCCAGTTTACGAAAGTTTCGACATTTTTACCGCTGATCTTGAAGGAAATGTCATCAATCAATTAACAACAGAACCTGGTTACGATGCGGAAGCTACCGTTTCGCCAAAAGGTGATAAAATTGTTTTTACTTCCTTACGAACGGGAGATTTAGAACTTTTCACTTGTGATATTGACGGTTCGAATGTGAAGCAAATTACTTTTGATTTAGGCTATGACGGTGGCGCTTTCTTTTCACCCGATGGAACTCAACTAATATTTAGAAGTAGTCGTCCAAAAACAGACGAGGAAGTTGCAAAATACAAAGGCCTATTAGCCGAAGGTTTGGTAGAGCCGACTAACATGGAGCTTTATATTTGCAATGCTAATGGTTCCGAATTAAGACAATTAACGGATTTGGGAAAAGCTAATTGGTGTCCTTTCTTTCACCCTTCCGGCGATAAGATCATCTTTGCTTCAAATCACAGCACAGAAAGAGGGTATCCTTTTAATTTATATATGATTAATACAGATGGTACGGACTTAGAGCAAGTAACTCACGACGACACTTTTGATGCTTTTCCTGTCTTTTCAAACGATGGAAAGCACTTGGTATTCTCATCCAATCGTAACAATGGCGGAACAAGAGAAACTAATTTATTTGTTGCAGAATGGAAAGATTAAAACCCTGTTCTTTGCGATGCAGCTCTTTCAATCAATACGCCAACACAACCTGTTTCCCTTACCTTTAGTTTCATTCCTGAATCCGAACCTGGAACAGTCACTTCAATAATTAAGCTCATGGAACCTTCTGCTGTAAATTCAATTTTTGGATTGTACCCATCTTGCGAATTATCGTATAGCAATTCTCTTACTAATTTAAATTGAGGCCCTTTGTTTATGGCAGTTGCCGGTACTTCTTCACTGTAAGCATCCTCGGTATAATCCTCTTCTGAATAGTCATCGTAATCATCTTCAGAGTAGTCGTCCTCTGAATGGTCATCAATTGCTCCGTCATCCTCATATACTTCTTCTTCTTTAGGCTTGGCAAAAACCTTCTGCTTCTCGTAAATCTTAAACCGAACTTCATTTCCTAAATTAGACTCATTACATACAGTAACCCTATAATCTTGACCATTGTACGCTACCAAGTGAAATTCAGACTTCTGGCCTTTCGCCATAATTGCACTTTTAGACTGTCCGTCATACTTCATGAACACACCTTCTTCATCTCCGCATCCTTTTTTATGATATTGAGAACATTCCATCTGCGCTTCCACAGATAACGCAATAAATATCAAGCTCGTAAAAAATATTAACTGTTTCATTTTTTAACTTTTTTGTGCTACAATTTGAGCTCTGTAAATTTCAATTGCAGACTTTAAGGCTACATATTGTTCTTTAGTAATTTGAATTTTCTTTCCCCTTCCAAAAACGAGCTTTCCACTTTTAGATTTTGTGGCTTTACCTGAATCCCCTTCTAGAATACTAGCAAATACAGAACGAATCGGTTGAACTTTCTCTAATTCTCCCTTTATTCCTAGCTCCTCTTCATTGTTTTTCAGGTACGAATATAAATTTCCAAATGTAATTTTCTGCGATGCAATTCGCTCAACTGCATCAGAATTCATATCAACGTCTTTCATGGCACTTAACGTAATGTGCAAACTTTCTACCCATCCGCCTAATGACATTAACGCCAGCTTACTCTCCTGACCGTTACTTTCTAAATGCTCTACAGCCCGGTAATAAGAGTCGCTTGCTATTAACGCTAACGAATCAGGATTTTCCATATTCGTTAGTATACTCTGCATCATTTCTTCGGTCATTAACCCCTCAATATTTAATTCAGAACTTAATGCACGAACAGTCTTATACAATTTAATAGATGACTCTAAATCTTGGTATGCAGCAGCATATGCTAAATCAGCTGTATAAATTCCAAACACTAATGCCTTATGAGTTGGGTCGTTATAGCCGTCTGAAAACGAAACACCTAAAATTAGCTCCTTATTGTATTTCAGACCATTGTCATTAATGAATGTAATCATTTGCTCAGGTGAAGGAATCGGAAAAAAGGATTTCTTTTTCTTGTCTTCAACAGACACCGCAATTCCTTCTGGATCATCGGTCTTTAGCACCTCTGTCTTCCTGTTATTTTGTTCAGTACATCCTATTAAAAACAGAGTAATTCCGATTAAAAAAAATAGCTTCTTCATCTTCTTAAATTTTTTGCCTAAGTTATAAAAAGCTGAACAACAAATTGCAATAAAATAAATAATTTTAACCGTCGATTGTTAATGACGAAGAACGCAGTAAATGCAGCCCGATATAAGTTAAAAATCCATTTAACATCAGTAATTCAAATCCAAATACATAACCATTTAACCATGCTATCGAGTTTAATTGAATGGCGTAGCAAATCACAGGACAAATTAAACACACTAGCGGTACCCACCTATCTTTTATCGAAAACTTATGAATTAACCCAAATGCGTATAATCCCAAAAGGGGTCCATAGGTGTATCCCGCAACTTTAAACAAGGTGCTAATAACACTATCATCGCTAATTAAACTAAAAATTAGAATAACAATATACAATACTATAGACATAATAATATGGGTTCTTTTTCTAAGTTTTTGTGCCTCATGCTCTGGTTTTTCTTGCACATTTAGAAAGTCAATACAAACAGATGTTGTTAGCGCAGTTAAGGCAGAATCGGCACTGGAATATGCTGCAGCAATTAAACCTAAAATAAAAAAAACAGCGACTGACATTCCTAATGTGTTGTCTAACGCTAAGGCAGGAAATAAATCATCCCCTTTTGCAGGAAGTGCAATTCCATTTTGATTGGAATAGATATAAAGTAAGGCACCTAAACCCAAGAAAAGCAAATTAACAAAAACGAGCACGATACTCATAGAAAACATATTCCACTTGGCTTCTTTCAGGTTTTTACAACTTAAATTCTTCTGCATCATATCCTGATCCAAACCTGTCATTACAATAGTTATAAATGCTCCGCTTAAAAATTGCTTCCAAAAGTAGTTGCCAGCTTTCCAATCATCAAAAAAGAAAATTTGAGAATACTCGCTGTCCCGCACTGTAACGATTAGATCAAAAAACCCAAGGTTCAATTGATCTCCTATTTGATAAATACCAACTCCTACTGCCATCAGCATAAATAGCGTTTGCAATGCGTCAGTCCAAACAATTGTTTTAATTCCACCTTTAGCAGTGTATACCCATATTAATAGAATGGTAATGGCAACTGTAAAGTAATAAGGAATGTCCCAATCATCAAAAATGGAAATTTGTAGCACATTGGCCACCAGATAAAGGCGAAATGCCGCCCCAACAGTTCTGGATAACAAAAAGTAAAAAGCTCCTGTTTTGTAGCTCCAAAATCCAAAACGCTGATCTAAGTAGGTGTAAATAGAGGTAAGGTTCAATCTGTAATACAAGGGCATTAAAACATTGGCTACAACAATGTAACCCAAAAAGTAACCCAGTACCATTTGCAGGTATGAAAACTGGCTCGTTCCAACCCACCCGGGCACTGAAATAAAGGTAACTCCCGAAAGAGAAGTACCAATCATTCCAAAAGCAACCAGGTACCAAGGAGAACTCTTGTTGCCAACAAAAAACGAATTATTGTCAGCGCCTTTCGCGGTAACCCGTGCAATTAATAACAGAAACAAAAAGTACAGTGCAACTATTCCCGCTATTATTGTTGAACTCATAACTTAATTTAAGTTGAATCGTTTTTCTGCCATCGAGGTAATGTCTTCTCCAATTGCCAAGCAAGCAGTTGCTGCAGGCGATGGGGCGTTTACAACATGAATGCTATTGTTCGTATACTCAATTCTGAAATCTTCAATCATTTCGCCATCCGGTCCAAGTGCCATGGCTCTAACCCCTGCTCTACCTGGTCGAATATCTTCCATCGTTAATGTTGGGATCAACACTTGCAATCTCTGTAAAAATAACTTTTTACTAAAAGCTCTTTTGTATTCGTCTAATCCGAATTTCCAGTGCTTAGCAAACAATTTCCAAGTTCCTAGGTAACCTAATGCATCAACAGTATCTTTCAAATCAAAATCTGTCTTTCCATAACCTTCCCTTTTAAAAGTAAAGACGGCATTTGGACCACATTCAATTTCTCCATTTGTCATTCTAGTAAAATGGACTCCTAAAAACGGAAAATCAGGATTTGGAACAGGATATACTAAGTGCTTTATTTTATGTTTCCCTTCGTCGTTCAATTCAAAGTAATCTCCTCTAAATCCAACAATTTGAATATCCAAATCAACTCCGTCTTTCTTTGCTAATCGATCAGATTGCAACCCACCACAATAAATTAAATATTTTGCTTTATACGTCGTTTTTTCAGTTTTTATGGTTGAAATACCACCTTCTTCTTGAGCTTCAATAAAAGCATCTCCTAAAGAGATAACACTTTCAGGCTGCAAGCCCAATGCTAGTTTAGCCATTTTATCAGTAGCCTGGACATAATTTATGATTCCCGTACAACCTACTCTAATGCCTGCAATACCGTTACAAAATGGCTCTATTTCTCGGACTTGGTCACCGGTAATTTTTTCAATATCCTCTGTATCATTTGCCAAACCATTTTCAAAAATATTTTCCATAAAAGGAAGCTCAGATTCTTTGGTAGCGACAACTACTTTCCCACAAACTTCATGATCAACCATGTGTTCTTGAGAAAACTTTACTAATGCCCTTCTTCCTCTAACGCAAGTTATTGCTTTTTGCGAACCCGGTTTGTAATATAACCCAGAATGAATTACGCCGGAGTTATTCCCTGTTTGATGAGACGCAAGCTGGTCCTCTTTTTCAATCAATAATATTTTTAAATTGGGAAATTTCAGCTGCATTTGATAAAGCGTCGCTGCTCCTATAATTCCTCCACCAATAATCGCTACATCGTATATTTTATCTTGACTCAAAACTTATTTTTTTTATAATACAAAAGTAATCACAACAAAACTCTATTGGGCTGCAATTTGTTCGTTCTTTGGCACTCTTAATAGCAATACAAATCCAACTATAAAAAAAGCACCCAAAGCAAATATCGAGTTTCGCATACTTCCTGTCCATCCTTCTATAAAACCATAAGCAAAGGTTCCTACAACAATTCCCAGTTTTTCCAAAACATCGTAAAAACTGAAATACGAAGCATGATCTTTTGTTTCCGGCAATAATTTAGAATAAGTAGACCTCGAAAGCGATTGAATTCCGCCCATAACTAATCCTACTGAACCTGCTATAATATAAAACTCGATGGGTTCATGAATAAAGTAAGCCCCAATACAGATAAACACCCAAATAAATAAGGTAATGGATAAGGACGCAATGTTGCCAATTTTACTCGAAACCCAAGAAAATAAGTACGCACCGCCAATGGCGATAAATTGAATAATGAGAATAGAAACAATTAACCCCGTCGATGCTTCATCACCCTCCCAATTCACTTCCTTTTTAGCAAAAAGGACTGCCATTAACATAATAGTCTGAACACCCATACTATAAACAAAAAAAGAACCTAGATATCGCTTCAACGTAGTTAATTTCCCCAACTCAGCCCACACTTTTTTTAATTCTCTGAATCCTTTTGTAAATTTATTTCCTTTACTCTGTTTACTGAAAGAATTATCTGGTAGGGAAGCATAGGTATATTGACTAAAGCCAACCCACCAAGCAGCAACTGTAAGAAATGCATATCTCCCTTCCATTCCAAACCCTTTAATAGCTATCAAATTAGCTATTAACAAAATTGAACTTCCAAGATAACCCAAAGCATAACCCTTTGCTGAAATTCGGTCATGATCTTTTGCTTCGGCAATTTCCGGAAGATAAGCATTGTAAAAAACAATACTTCCCCAAAAACCAACACTTGCCAAAAGGACAGGAATCATGCTTAATTCAAGATAATTCACATCAAAAAAGAAAAGAGAGGCGCAGGACAATGAGCCCAAATAACAAAAGAATTTTAAAAAACCCTTCTTCTTATCAGAGTAATCTGCCACACCAGACAAAAGTGGTGATAAGAAAGCCACAATAATAAAGGAGAAAGAAATGACATACGAATATAACTCTGTATTCTTAAAACTAAAACCGGCAAATTGAACAACATCAGCTATTGACTTCTCCAACGTGTTATCTCTCGTTACATTTTCATAGAATATTGGAAAAATTGCAGTAGTAATGACTAACGGATATACTGAATTGGCCCAATCGTAAAAGGTCCAAGCATTAATAATTTTGTTATTCCCTTTTTGAATCATGGGGTTAAAGATAACAAAACTCTATTGTGGCAAAATTTTTCTCTAACCGGAATAATAAATTACTTTTGCACCACAAAATTATAAATCATGAAAAATTACGCACTACTCTTTTTACTCGCTGTATTTGTTTTCGGAACTGCTTGCAACAATGGTGACGATGATAACGGAGTAATCCTTTCGGGTTACGATAAAATGGTTGACAAAAACTTCAGACTTGTTGGTATTGAAATAAGCGCAAATGGCCAAATAATTGCCAATGGCTCGAATTTACTGGATTGCGAAAAGGATAATGTCAATAGATATGAAAGCTCAGGAACGGCTTTTACAAGGTTTGGAGCGATGAGATGTGACCCGAATGAGCCAGTAGAAGACTCTTATTTTTGGTCCTTAATTTCAAACGAAAGTAAACTAATCCTAGACTACAGTGGTCCTAGCTTAAGAGTATATAACATACTCACAAACGATGGAAGTAGACTCACATTGGAGCGTTATACCATAGAAGACATTGATAATGACGGAACTCAAGAGAGCATAAGAACTATCACGTGGTATTCTCGTTAGTTGCTAATTGCAATTTTTACAGTATAACTGCTTTATTGTATTGTTTTCAAAAAGCTGCTTTCCCATTTTTGAAACAGTAAACAAGTCACAAAAAGCAATGCTATCCGTTTGATTTAATTTCTGAAGGAGTTCAATGTATTTTTTTTGATTTACCTGATCTCGATCATATCGCGCAATCTGAAGCAAGTAAGACAACGTTCCACTTTGGAACTCCTCCCTCTCAGCCTCAGGTAGCAACAACTGAATGGCCAAACTAAACTGATCTTGGTAGCAAAGTGTTTTCGCTAAATCAAGCGTTTCTGCAGGGTTTAAATTTGCACTTGTCTGCCACTTCATTAATTCAACAAAGGCCTTCTTTCGTTTGTCGAAATTTCCACTTTCATAATAATAGTCAACTGCTAATAAATTGTAATTAAGCATCGCTCTGGCGTACTTATCTTCAGGAATTTGTTGAGAAGGTATTTTTTTAAAGTCTTTTAACCATTTTTCAACATTGTCAATCTCAGCAGGATTATTAATCCAATACTCAAGCTTTGCAGTGTGGTAATTAAAAGCAACGTTAAACTCTTTCTCATTTATTAAATACAACTCAAACAAGGCTAAATAAATTGGATTTCCTCCGTATTGTTTCGCACCCATAATAGATTCCAATACAATTTGATTGTTAATTAAGGCCAACGTAGTTTTCTTTTGCGAAGGGTCAGCCAATGGCAAGCGTTTAGCTTCCAACTCCCCAGACCTTACTTTAACTAATAACTTAGATTGAACAAACAAAGCAGGTTCAATTTGATTATTATCCAAAAAGAATTGTAAAATAGCAAGCTGATCCTCAGTGTTATCGACCAATTCAATTGTAGCTTTCCCTTTTACAGCATACTGAAGCTGATTTAAATCCAGTAGATATTTTTCAAGCTTCAGATCTGTTAAAACTGCATCTTGCAGAAAAACAATTTGCTCACTCTGCGGCAAACCCTTTAAATCCAATCCGTAATACGTATTTTTTATAAAAGAATTTAAGGAGTCCCAAGCAATATGAGATCTACTAACCTCTTCTTCTCGAGCGTCGAGCTCAACTAATTGGCTCTGATGAATTGGAGAGACTTGGACTATTAAATTGCTCGAAGTTGTTGTAAACCTCAACCGGTTTAGCATTTCCTTTGCCTTTCCCAAAGAATCAAACCCATTGTTTAATAAGGGAATCCTAAACTCAATAGAATCTTCCCAGTGATAGGTATTTTCTTTGCTTTCGCCTGCAACAGCAAAATCTAAAGCTAATCGCTTCTCGTTTTTTGATTCCATCCTATTAAAAGGAACAGTTGCGCAATGCACACCATCTTGTATGAAAATTAAATTCAGCTCGGTTGAAGAAACATTATAAAAACTAGGCACAGTTCCTAATTTTACACTTAACTCTTGTATATTGTCAGCTTCATTTTGCACCATCAGGAATCCTTTCTTAAAAGGTTTTTGGAGGTAGCCATTTGCTATAGTCCCCGGAAAAAGCGCAGTTCCTTTGTCGCACTCAAACTGTCGCTGATCTATCCAATCTATCGCAATTGCATCTGAAGAACTGCTCAGCAATTGCTCCATAAATGGCAAACTATGATACTCCAAACGGACTTTATTTCCTTCCACTTTAATTGCCTCCGAGAAAAGCTCTGGTACTGTTGGAAATCGTTCATTAAAATCTGCACATTTTTGCTCTTCAAAAGGCTTTATTCCATAGTTCTTTAAACTCAACTTTTCCTCACCTAGCAACGCATAAGGCTCGGATCCGAATACTACAGAAAATAGATACTCTATTTCGTTGGTAATAATTACCGAAATACCAACCTTGTAAAAATTGGGATCTAAAAGGTTTAGTTTACTACCCTTTTTATCTTCTAACCACGAAGCTACAATCGCTTTCACAAGCTTTTCGTCAGAATCAATTTCTTCGCGAATACCATTTGGAATTAACGCCTCTTTTGCTCCAAAAGATAGTTCAGATAAATTTTCTTCTAACTGAGCGTGCAGCCCTTCATAAAAAAGGACTCTCTGTGATACACTCTTCTTTTTACTGTTGTCTTGCTCGTGGACTAACTTGCCTAACTCATAACAATACTCCGCTTGATCAAAAGCTGCAGCTTCCAATATTTCGTCTAGCTGCAATTCACTCAATTCATTGTTTACCCTCAAAGTGTTCAACTCTTTCAACAACAAACCTGCCCAGTATCCATTTTTCTCTTGGGCAGAAAATTGAAATGTAAAACAAACGAGAAAGATGGTTGCAATTTTTTTCATCTATCGATCTACTGTTATGGTAACTCTTCTGTTCATACCTTTTTTCTCTTCCTTAGTTCCGAGGTAAATTGTTTCAGACTCCCCAAGCCACGTGCTGTAAATATTTTGAAAGTTATAGGTGCTCAACCTCTTTTTTACCAGATTTGCCCGCTGTTGCGAAAGCTGTAAGTTGTATTCAAAACTTGCGTCTTGATCTGTGTGCCCTTCCACTTTAATAGGATGAAACATTGGTTGTGGCAATTGCTGAATAAAAGCATCTAACTTTTCATTCTCCACATGTGAAATACTTGCACTATCCTTTTGAAAATAGACAGTGTGAGACCACTCTACAGACTGCCTTGGCGTTACTTTTTCTTGAGCTACTACTTGTTTTCCGAAAAAAAAATCATCCACATAATAATATGTTGTTCTGCTACCAGCTGAGTTTTTAACGATCTTTTCTTCGATAAAATGCTTTTGATAAAAGTTCCCTACCGTAATGAA